>VFQP010000372.1_pt1 | contig 95805 bp, 66 predicted proteins | sample 3512351 | NCBI WGS metagenome assembly VFQP01 (sample SAMN10412372, study PRJNA504923) | tailings metagenome | isolation source: Relicate 1 Philex TSF1 revegetated site | place: Philippines: Tuba, Benguet | collected 2017-08-29
CTCTCGCCAGAACCTCTTCAGTTTACGTCAAGAGGGCACCCGGGCTGACGCTTACTGAGGACTGGACAAACGCGACGGATTGTGTCCCGGGCTGGCCCTCCGCGCCCTCTGCGTGCTCCTGTGAAAATAAGAACCTGTAGCGCCCTTTGCCCGGTGCGAAGCAAACTCGACTGACCTAGCGTAACGCCGTATCTCCGGCGTTGCCCCGCCACCCCTCTGTTTCCATGCGCACCGCAGTTCTTTTCTTGCTCAGCCTCGCCGCCGCCGCGACCGCCCTTTCCGCTGATCGTCCCAACATCCTCTTCATCGCCGTCGACGATCTCCGTCCGCAGACTGCTAGCTACGGCCAGGAGTTCATGCGGACGCCGAACCTCGACCGGTTGGCGAAGACCGGAGTGCTTTTCGAAAGGGCCTACTGTATGGTGCCGACCTGCGGGGCTTCGCGGGCCGCCCTGATGACGAGTCTGCGTCCCAAGCGCGACCGCTTCGTCAACCACCTGACCTGGGCGGAGCGGGACGCGCCGGGGGTGATCACGCTGAACCGCCATTTCAAGGATCATGGCTACACGACGCTGAGCCTGGGAAAGGTCTTTCACCATGCGGCGGACAGCGCCGCCGGTTGGTCCGAACCGGCGTGGCGGCCGCGGGGGATCGAGTATCAGGATCGCGAGGCGACGGAGGCCGCGATCGCGAACAACAAGCAACGCTATCCCGGTAAACGCGACCATCGCGGACCGGCCGTCGAAGCGTTCGATGCCCCGGACGACGCTTATCCCGACGGACGCACCGCCGACGAGGCGATGCGGCGGCTGCGCGACCTTTCCGCGAAGCCCGACCAGCCCTTCTTTCTCGCGGTGGGTTTTCTCAAACCGCACCTGCCCTTCGTTGCCCCCAAGCGCTTTTGGGACCTTTACGATCGCGAGAAGATTGCCGTGCCGGAGAACTACGCGCGTCCGCCCAAGGACGCGCCGGCCGGCGCCGTGCATCAGTCCGGAGAGCTGCGCGCTTACGCGGGCATCCCTCCGACCGGTCCTCTCGATGAGCAAACGGCGCGCGAACTCATCCACGGCTACTACGCCTGCGTGAGCTTCGTCGACGCCCAGATCGGCAAGCTGCTGGACGAACTCGAACGATTGAACCTGGCGCGCAACACGATCGTGGTCCTGTGGGGCGATCATGGCTGGCAGCTCGGCGATCACGGCATGTGGAACAAGCACTCGTGCTTCGAGACCTCGATGCATGCGCCCCTCTGGGTGGCCGCGCCAATGCGAGCGGACGTCGCACCTGGCACCCGGGTCGCGGCGTTGACCGAGTTCATCGACATCTATCCCTCGCTCTGCGAACTGGCCGGCCTGCCGATCCCCGAACACGTGCAAGGGAGCAGTTTTCTCCCGCAGATGCGCGATCCTTCGCAATCGGGCAAGCCGTATGCCGTCGGCCGCTTCGGTCCCGGAGATACGATCCGCAGCAACGACGCCCGCTTCACTCAGTATTCGACGGTGGCGGGCGAGGTGGCGGGAACGATGTTGTACGACCACCGCACCGATCCGCGGGAGAACGTCAACCGGGCCGCCGAGCGTCCCGACGAAGCGAAACGCCTGCAGGATGCCCTGCGCCGCATCGCGCTCCCGCCCGATCGCTAGTCGGACCGGCGGGTGCGGGACGTCGGAGGCTTAGGCGCCTACGGTGTCACTTCGATCGGGCCGGATTCGAAATCGGACTCGTTCACCCAGCCGGCCCGCGGACGTTCGCCGCGCAGGTAACGTTCGTAGAACTGCCGCGAATCGGGTGCCGAAATCGGGTAGCGGTCGAACTCGTCGCCGCGGCCGGCCATGCGCGGATCGCCCTGAGCGGTCAGGCGTGCCGTCATTTCATCGTGCAGACGCGTGCGGAGGGCGGCGTAGTCCGGATCGGCGGCCAGATTGCGGACGTTGTCGGGGTCCCGGGTGAGATCGTAGAGTTCCTCGGCAGGGAAGGGTGCGAAGTTGAGGCGCCAGAAGGTGTCGCTGCGGTCCTGCCGTCCGCGTTCGAGAATCAGGGTCTTGGTCGGGCTGCCGTCGGTGTCGAGGTAGCCGGTTTCGGGATTGCCCGCCGGCCAGCGCGACGGCTCGTAGTTCCGCAGGTAGAGGTAGCCATCGCGCACGATACCACGGATCGGGTAGCCGGCGTCGCCGGGCCGTCCGGCATCCGTGCGCTCCTTGCCGATCAGGACATGATCGCGGTCGGCGACGACGCGGCCGGCGCGGTCGCTGGCAAAGATTTCCCGCCAGCTGCGACCGGTGATCGGGGCGAGGCCAGAGGCGGCGGACGGGATGCCGGCGACATCGAGCACGGTCGGTGCCAGATCGGTGAAGTCGACAAAGTCATCGATGACTCGTCCGGACGTGCGAATGCCGGCGGGCCAGCGCACGGCGAGCGGCACGCGGTTGGAAGCCTCGTAGGCGAAGCCCTTCACGCGGGGAAACGGCATGCCGTGGTCCGAGGTGACAATGACGAGGGTGTTGTCCAGCTGGCCCCGGCGTTCGAGCTCGGCGAGCATGCGCCCGAGATGGCGGTCGGCGTGTTCGACTTCGAAGGCGTAGTCGAGCATGTCGTGGCGGACAGTGTCATGGTCAGGCCAATACGCCGGCACGCGGTCGAGGGAATCGAGGCGTTTGCCGCCCTTGCTGACTCCGGCGCGGAACTCGTAGGCCCGGTGCGGTTCGAGGGCGCCGTACCAGAAGCACCAGGGCTGGCCGGCTGGCACGGCATCGAGAAACGCCGCGAAGTTACCGGCGTAGTCGAGGTTCGACATGGCGCGGGCGGGAGGCTCCGCCTTGCGCTCGGTGAAGGCCGGACCGATCAGGGTGCGGGGCGAGCCGTCGGCGTGAAGTGCGACACCCGGCGCCCAGCCCTTGCCCGTCATACCGACGGTCCAGCCATGCTCGCGCAGGGCCTCGGGCCAGGTCTTGAAGTCGGTGGGGAAGTAGGCGAGGTGATTGCCCGCCGCGCCGAGTTGCCACAGGTGGCGGCCGGTGAGCACGATGGCACGGGACGGCCCGCATTTCGCCATCGGCGTGTAGGCGCGGGTGAAAAGCAGACCCTCCGCGGCGACGCGGTCGAAGGCGGGGGTTTGCACCCAGCGGGTGCCATAGGCGCCGGCGTGGGGCCCCCAGTCGTCGGCGATGGCGAAAAGGATGTTCGGACGCGACGCGGGCTCGGCGCCAAAGGCCGCGGCGACACCGAGCAGCAGGGACAGGAGGCAACGCAGGAATCGGGGCATGCCGCTGGTGTGCCAAGACGGAACGCCGTCGGCCACTGAAAACGATGGCGAGCGGGTTGATCCGGTAAAACGCTTCATCTCACCTAACCACGCGGGCGAGCTGCCTAAAGGTCGTAGTGGCAGGCCACCTGGTGGTCGGGGCGAGCAGGATCCGGCTGACGCAGGACAGGTTTCTCCGCCCGGCATCGGTCGGTGGCATGCGGACACCGCGGATGGAACGGACAGCCGGACGGCGGCGAGATCGGCGAGGGCACGTCGCCCTGCAGCACGATGCGCTGGCTGCGACGCCCCGGTTCCGCGACCGGGATTGCGGAGATGAGCGCGCGGGTGTACGGGTGGGCGGCTTGGCGGTACAGCCGGTCGGCATCGGCAGTTTCCACGATGTGACCGAGGTACATCACGGCGATCCGGTCCGACACGTGTTTCACCACTGCGAGATCGTGGGCGATGAACAGGTACGACAGCCGCAGTTCGCGCTGCAGGTCGAGCAGCAGGTTGAGCACCTGCGCCTGGACCGACACGTCGAGGGCTGAGACCGGCTCATCGCAGATGATCAACTTGGGATTGAGCGCGAGGGCGCGGGCGATGCCGATGCGCTGCCGCTGTCCGCCGGAGAATTCGAAGGGAAAACGATCCGCTGCGGCGGCGGGCAGGCCGACCCGCTCGAGCAGGGCGGCCACCCGGCGCGTGCGCTCGGCCGCGTCGCCGATGCGATGAATGATGAACGGCTCGGTCAGGATCTCGCCGACGGAATGGCGGCTGTTGAGGGATTCCGCCGGGTCTTGGAAGATCATCTGAATCTCGCGCCGGTGCGGAATTAGCTGGCGGCGGGAGAGCGGCGCGAGGTCGGTGCCCTCGAAGCGGATTTCGCCTGCGGTCGGCCGGTGCAGGCGCACGATGCATTTGCCCAGGGTGGATTTGCCGCAGCCGGATTCACCCACCAGTCCAAGGGTCTCGCCGGAGCGGAGCGAAAGGGAGACGCCGTCGACCGCGCGACACCATGCCCGGGCGCGCAGCCACAGCCCCGAGCGCACAGGGAAGTGCATGCGGACGTCACGGAGCGCGAGCAGGGGCTGGGCCGGGTTCGACATGGCGGATCAGGCGGACGGTGAACCCGCGGCGACCTCGCGCCAACGGTGGCAGGCCACGTGGTGTCCGGCATCGACGGACTCCAGCGCGGGCTGGGTTTCGCAGGCAGCAACGCGCCACGGACAACGATTCTGGAACCGGCAGCCGGCGGGAAGTTCCGCGAGACCGGGGACCACGCCGGCGATGGTCTCGAGGCGCGATTTCCGCGGAGCCTCGAGGCGCGGAATCGAGTTCAGCAAACCGCGGGTGTAAGGGTGGGACGGTTGTTTGAAGATGGTTTCAACCGGGCCCTGTTCGGCAATCCGGCCGGCGTACATCACAATCACGTCGTCGCACATCTCAGCGATGACGCCGAGGTCGTGGGTGATCAGAATGATGGCCATGCCCATCTCGGACTGCAGCTGGCGCATGAGATCGAGAATCTGCGCCTGGATCGTGACGTCGAGGGCGGTGGTCGGTTCGTCGGCGATGAGCAGGTCCGGTTTGCACGCGAGGGCCATGGCAATGACCACGCGCTGGCGCATGCCGCCCGACAGCTGGTGCGGATATTCCTGGGCCCGGATCTCGGGTGATGGGATACCGACCCGGCCGAGCATCTCGACCGCAAGGCGCATGGCTTCGCTGGCGTCGCGGGTGCGATGCAATAAGAAGACCTCGGCCAGCTGTCGGCCGATGCGATGCACCGGGTTGAGCGCCGTCATGGGCTCCTGAAACACCATGCCGATCCGCCCGCCGCGGATACGCAGCATTTCCTCCGGCTTCGCCTGGGCGAGGTCGATGCCGTTGAAACGGATCTCCCCCGACACGATGCGCCCGCTCGGCTTGGGCAGCAGGCGCATCAACGACAAGGCGGTCACGCTCTTGCCGCAGCCCGATTCACCGACCAGGCCGACGGTGCGCCCGCGCGGAACGCTGAAGCTGATGCCGTCGACGGCGCGCAGCAGCCCCTGGTCGGTGTCAAAGGCCGCGACGAGGTTGCGGACGTCGAGCAGCGGGGAGTCGGAGGGCGGGACGGGCACGGAAGGGCGCGCAGGATCAGTTGGCGGGCTTCCAGCGATCGTAGGTGCGGACGGACGCGGGGAAGCGCGTGCTCTCGTTGCGCCGCGCCTCGAGGGTTTCGGTGCGCTTGGCCTCGTCGATCCATTGCAGGCTCATTTCCATCGCATCGCGCGAGTACCGGGCGTTGAAGGTGTCCGGCCATCCCACCCAGCGCCAGGTGGCGATGCGGTAGAACGGCATCACGAAGCCGGGCGAGAAGGAGGCGTCCTCGTGGAGAATCTCCTCCATTTGGTGGGCCATGCGGCGCATCTCGTCGAGGTTGTCGGACTTGTCGTAGCGATCGATGATGGCGTCCAGCTCGGCGATGGCGATGCTCTGCAGGTTGTTGGTCTGGACCTTCGGCTTACGGTCCGGATTCGGTGTGCGGCCGTCGGCGAGGAAGGGCTGGTCGTAGGCGTTCACCGAGTGGTACGTTTCCCAGTAACGCGGGTAGAGCTCCACGCCGACGTTGAAGGCGGAGAAGGTGATGTCGTGGTTCTTTTCCTGCACTTTCTTCCATGCCGCCGAGGCGTCGAGGACCTCGACCTCGAAGTGCAGGCCGGCCTTGCGCGCCTCCTGCTGGAGGATGGTGAGCACGGGGGCGAGCGACTCGTACCCGGTGGTCAGGCCGATGCTCAGGCGTTCGCCCTTGTCATTGACCAGAATGCCGTCCGGTCCGCGCTGGCTGAATCCGGCCTTGGCGAAATGATCGAGCGCCTTCTGCACGTCGAAGGGACGGGCCTTAAGCGTCGGGTGGGACATGTCGCCGTAGCCGTCGGCGGTGGTGTTCATGCGGACGTAGTCGCCGCGGAAATACTGATCGATCACCATCTGCCAGTTGGTGGCGTAGTTGATGCCGATGCGCACATCACGGTTGGCGAGCAGGGGGCGGGCTTGGTTCATCCAGAGGCCGTAGGTCGGGCGGGGCACGTCGTTGTAGAACGTGCTCTTGTGGATGAGGCCGCGTTCGACCAGCGGATGCGTGTCTGGCAAACGGTCGTAGTGGTACTCGGCGAGGTTCATGCCGAAGGCCTCGAGTTCACCGGCGAGGAAGGCCTCCCACGCCTTGGGCGTGTCACGGATGACCTTGAGGCGGAGTTGGTCGGGGTTGAAGCGGTAGCGGAAGAACTTCTTGTCGTTGGCCCACCAGTTGGCGAGGCGGGTCAAGGTGATGTGATTGCGGTTGGTGGTGGTCCGCTTGAGTTCGTCCTCGGTGATCACGTAGGCGCCGGTGGTCGGGGCGAAGCGCCAGTTGTAGCGTGTAACGAAGTCGTCGCCGACCTCCTTGTAGAAATGCTGCGGCACGGGATTAAGCCCCAGCACGCGGCCGGGCAGGTCGGGCCGGGCTTCCTTCAGCGTGACGGCGAAGGTGCGTTCGTCGTAGCGCACCACTTGGGTGTAGGTTTCGCCGATGCCGAAGTAGTTGTTGTACCAGGGAGCCTGGATGTAGCTGCTCTGGTAGAACCAGAACATGAAGAAGACGTCGTCCGTCGTGACCGGCGGGCCGTCGCTCCAACGCGCGGCGGGATCGATGCGCACGTAAACCGTGCGGTTGGGCAGGTCGACGGCCCACGCCTCGGCGAGGCCGGGAATGTACTGGTGCGGACCCGGGACGTCCGGGTGGATGCCGGCGAAGCCGACGGCGATATCGTCGAGGATGTAGCCGCGGAAGCCGCTGTTGGAGTCCGGACCGACGATACGCAGCGTGCGCGGGAAGTCCTGGATGCGGCCGTTCCAGGTGCCGCCGCGGATGCGGTTGGGCGAGCCGAGGTCGGGCAGGTCGGCGCCGTTCTCCCATTTCAGGTTAGCCGGGAGGTCAGCCGGAGTCTTCCGCACAAAGAACTCGGGATGGGCGGCGTAGTAGGCGTTGACCTCGGCGGTGTTGTCGCGGGCGGGTTCGGCCGGCGTGGACGTGGACGATTGACGGGAACACCCGCCCCAGAGGAGCACGGCGGCGAGCAGCGGGAGGAGGATGGACGGCGTGGATTTCATTCGTAGAGGGTGAATTTTTTCGGATCGAAGGCTTCGCGGATCGCTTCGCCGACGAACGTGACGAGCGTGAGGATCACGGTCATGGCGGTGAAGGCCGAGACCACGATCCACGGTGCAAGAATGAGATTCTGGGTGCCCTGCTTGAGCAACTCGCCCCAACTCGGCGTGGGCACGGGCAGACCGAAGCCAAGGAAATCGAGGGCGGTGAGGGAGGTGATGGCGCCTGCGACGGTGAACGGCACGAACGTCACAAGGGTCGCGGCGGTGTTGGGCAGGATGTGATGGAAGATCACCCGGAGATCGCCGGCGCCGAGCACCTGGGCGGCGGCGACGTAATCGCGGGCCTTCTCCTTGTAGGCGCCGGTGCGCATGTAGTAGGTCATCGACATCCAAGCGAAGGCGACGGTGATCGCGACGAGCCAGCCCAGGTTGGGCCGGATGATCGAGGCGACAATGATGACGATGTAGAGGAACGGGATGTTCGACCAGATCTCGATCAACCGTTGCACGAGCAGGTCGAAGATGCCGCCGAAGTAGCCCATCGCGCAGCCAAGCAGAATTCCGAGCCCATACACGCCGACCATGAAGAAAAACGCGAAGATCAGCGCGTTGCGGAAACCGTAGACGAGGCGCGCGAGGATGTCGCGGTTCTGGGTGTCGGTGCCGAGGTAGTTGCCGCGGCTGAAGTCGGGCGGCCGCGCGCGGATGAATTCGCCCGGATTGCAGTTTTCGAGCGGACTGAAGGGCACCATAGGCATCAACACCCAGTTGGCGCCGCCCTCGGTGCGAAATTTTTCCCGCAAGGCTCGGTAGTCGGTTTCCCAACCGTAGCCCAAGCCGAAGGTGTCGCCGGGGATGATCGCCCCGTAGGTGGGGAAGTGCCATTTGCCTTCGTGCTTCACCACGAGGGCGCGGTTGTTGATGAACAGCTCGGCGGTGAACGCGAACACGACCAGCACGCACAGGATCACGAACGACCAGTAACCGCGCCGGATGGAGCGGAAGCGGCGCAGCTTTTTGCGGGTGATCGGATTGAGGCGGAAGGCCATCGACAGGCGGCGGTCAGTGGAAACGGATGCGCGGGTCGAGCAGCGCAACGAGCATGTCGGAGAGGATGTTGCCCACGAGCAGGAGGATGGACGAAATCAGCAGGATGCCCATCACCACGGGATAGTCGCGGTCGATCACGGCCTTGAACCCGAGCAGCCCCATGCCGTCGATGTCGAAGATCACCTCGATGAGGAAGGAGCCGGCGAGCACGAGGCCGAGGTTTTGCCCGAAGGTCGTGGCGAGCGGGATGAGCGAGTTGCGCAGGGCATGGCCAAACACCGCGCGCCGGAAGGGCACGCCCTTCGCCACGGCGGTGCGCATGTAGTCCGCGGCGAGGTTGTCCATCAGGTGATTCTTCATCAGCAGGGTGGTGAACGCGAAGCTGCTCACCAGGTAGGCGGCGAGCGGAAGGGTCGTGTGCTGAACGAGGTCGACCGCCTTGCCGAAGGTGCTGAGCGAATCGAAATTGTCGCTGACGAAGCCACCGAGCGGGAACCACTCAAGCCGCGCGGCGAAGAAGAACAGGATCATGCTGCCGAAGACGTAATTCGGCACGGCGTAACCGGCGAAGACGATCAGCGACGTCGTGTTGTCGAGCGCGCTGCGGTGCCGGATGGCCTTCACGATGCCGAGCGGGAGGCACACCGCGTAGGTGATCAGCGTGGTGAGGAGGCCGAAGTAGATCGAGATCGGCAGCTTGGAGACGATGACCGTCGTGACCGGCTGGTGATAAATGTAGCTGTTGCCCAGATCGCCGCGCAGGGTGTTGCCGATCCAGTCGACGTAGGCCAGGTACCACGGCTTGTCGAAACCGTAGAACTCGCGCAGCTGCTGGATCTGCTCCTCGGAGAGGGAGGTGCCGCCGGCGCGATCGGCGCGCACGCCGCTGGTCGTATCCGCCTGACGGCTTTCCGCCAGGGCCCGTTCGATCGGGCCGCCGGGTACCAAGCGGGTAATGAAAAAGACGATCAGGGTAACCCCAAGCAGGGTGGGCGGGATGAGCAGAAAACGCCGGATGAAGTAGTCCCGCATGATCGACGTCGGTGGTTAAAGGAACCGAACGCGGAGGGGACACCGCCGCCCAGCCGAATCGTTGACGTGGGCGGGAACAGGGCGGCGCGCAGGCATGGAATGCGGGAAAGAGGGGTGCGGCGGTCGTTTACGCACGCCCCCAACCAAAGCAAGGACCGCGCCGACGCAAGCCCACCGGTGGCTTGCCGTCGGCGCGACGGCGGGACGGCGCGGGCGGTCGCCAACCCGGGCGTCGTGACCCAGGCATTCCCGCGTGGATGAATTATTTGATCGCGATCAGCTCGACCTCGAAGATGAGGGCGGAGTTCGGCGGGATCTTGCCGGCGGCGCGCGCGCCGTAGCCGAGGCCGGGCGGGATGAAGAGGCGCCACTTGTCGCCCACCGACATGAGTTGCAGGGCTTCGACCCAGCCGGGAATCACGCGGGTGACGCCGAACTCGATCGTCTGGCCGCGTTGGACGGAACTGTCGAAGACCGTGCCGTCGATCAAGGTGCCGTGGTAATGAACCTCGACGGTGTTTTCCGGCTTCGGCTTCGCCCCGGTGCCGCTCTTGATGATCTCGTACTGCAATCCGGAGGCGGTCGTCTGGATGCCGGGCTTGGCCTTGTTGGTTTCGAGGAAAGCGGTCGATGCCTTCAGGTTGGCCTCGCCGAGGGTGGCGGCGGCCTTGCTGGCCTGTTCCTGCATGCTGGCAAAGGCGGCCTGCATTTCCTCGGGCGTGAGGCGGGCATCCTTCTTCGCCAGCGCATCCGCGAGGCCGCTCGCGAGGGCGGTCTGGTCGAAGGTGATGCCCGGCTGCGAGCCCAGGTTGCGACCGATGTCGTAACCGATGCTGTAGCTGGCCCGCTGCTCGACCGACACGAGGTCGGCTGCGCCGGCCGTCGACGACGGCGTGGCGGAGGAGGCCGGGGCTTCTCCGGCGGGTTTGCTGCACGCGGCGAGGCCGAGTGCGGAAAGGGCGAGCAGGGTAAGGCGGATCCGGGAGGTAGTCATGAGTGAACGATGGGACAGTGGCGTGGGCATAACCGACGCCGGCGGGGAGACAAGGTTACGGTGCGCGGCGCGGGGGCGAGTGCAAACGACCGCCAAGAAATCCTCGAAGTGGCGACGCGCGTCCTGCTAAGCATCGGCCATGCGGATCTATTTCATGGGCATCGGAGGAACGGCCATGGGCAACGCGGCCCTGCTCGCGCGCGCCGCGGGGCACGAGGTGCTGGGCGCCGACACCGGGGTGTATCCGCCCATGTCGACCGTCCTCGCCGAGGCGGGCATCTCGTTCTTCGAGGGCTACGATCCCGAGCGGCTGCGGTCGTTGGCCCCCGATTTGGTGGTGATCGGCAACGCGATGAGCCGGGGGCATCCGGAAGTCGAATGGCTGCTCGAAACTCGCGCCCTGCGCTTCACCTCGCTGCCGGCGCTGCTGCATGAGACCGTGCTCGGCACGCGCCAGAACATCGTCGTCGCCGGCACGCACGGCAAGACGACGACCACGTCGCTGACCGCCTTCCTGCTGCGCGAGAACAGACGCGATCCCGGCTTCTTGATCGGCGGCGTGCCGGTCGACCCGCCCATGGGCAACCACCTCGGCGCCGCGGCCGATCCGTTTGTCATCGAGGGTGACGAGTACGACAGCGCGTTCTTCGACAAGCGGAGCAAGTTCATCCACTACGCGCCCCACATTGCGGTGCTCAACAACCTCGAGTTCGACCACGCCGACATCTTCCGCGACCTTGCGGACGTGCAGCGCACCTTCAGCCACCTCACGCGGATCGTGCCCCGCAACGGCTACGTGGTGATGAACGGTGACGACGACAACCTGCGCGCGCTCGGTCCGCTGCCGTGGACGCGGGTCATCCGGGTCGGTCTCGCCGAAGGCAACGACACGCGCATCGTCGATTTCCGCGAAGGGCCGTCCGGCGTGCAGTTCACGGTGCAGTGGAAGGGCCGGCCCTGGGGCGACGTACGCTGGACCTGTCCCGGGCAATACAACGCGCGCAACGCCGCCATGGCGGCGACCGCGGCCGGGCTTGCGATTTCGCCCGGAGATCCGACGGCGCTCTCCCTCGCTCCGCTCGCCCGCTTCCGGGGCGTGAAACGGCGCCAGGAGGTGCTGGTGGCCACGCCCGCCGTCACCGTGATCGAGGACTTCGGCCACCACCCGACCGCGTTGGCGGAGACGCTGCGCTCGTTCCGCGACCGTTACCCCGGGGCGCTGCTCACGGCGGTATTCGAGCCGCGCAGCAACACCGCTCGAACCAAGACCCTGCAGGCGGGCTTCATGCGTGCGCTCGCGCTGGCGGACGAAGTTTACCTCGGTGCGGTCAACCGCGCGGAAAAGCTGACGGCGGACGAGCGGTTCGATCCCGAGGCGGTCATCGGGCACCTTGAGACTCAGGGCGTCGAAGCCCTGACGGCCGCCACCAATGCAGCGCTGCTCGACGAGTTGATCACCGGCACGTTGCCGAATCGGGGCCGGCCACGCGTCGTGGTGTTCTTCACCAACGGGTCCTTCGACGGCATCATCGCGAAGTACGCCGCGGCAGCCCGCGCCACAGGTTGACGGGCGGGCTTAGCGCATCGGCGCCGGACCGAGACCCAACGCCGCCACCCGGGCCGCAAACGTCGCGTCGTCCAGCACCGGCGAGGCCGGGTGGTCGGCGAAGGCCGGCGGTACGTCGATCCACGATTTGCAACCGCCCATGGCGGCGGTGACGTCGATCGCCACCGGCGTGTGCAACCGATGTACGCGGACGACCAGCACGTGCAAGCCGGGCGGGGCGGCCCCGTGAAACCGGTCGCGCACGGTGCCCTCGGTCCAGCCGTGAAAACCATTGAGCCGGGCCACGTCGGGCCAGTGCGAGAGGAACCGGGCCTGGACCACGTCCGCGTAGGCCGGAAGTTCGATCCGGTTGGCGGTACCCGACGGCCCCGGGGCAAAGTAGCGATGCAACGACGGCTTGGTTTTCTCACGCTGGGCGTGAAAGGCCGTCGGAAAGAGCCAGAAGCGCGGCGCGGCGACGGTGAACGTGCCGTGCTCCTCCGCGATCCCGCCCTTGCGAAGAATGATGACCTGTTCGCCGGCGACGAGGGCGCCGACGATGGCCTGCCATTCCTTGAACGCGGGCGCGGCGCTCATCGCGGGCAAGTTCACTGCGCCTGACGCGCGACCTTCCGCACCAGCGGTTGCTCGCCGACGGGCAGCGCCAGCAGGTCGTAGTCCTGATAACCGGTGATCGTGACGGTGGCGAACTCGCCGACGGGCAGCTCGCGCGGTACATACACGCGGCCGTCGATGTCCGGTGCGTCCGCTTCGCCACGGGCCACGCCCGGCTCCTCGACCAAGACCTTGAGCGTACGGCCGACGTAGGCGGCGCTGACCTCGGCGGCGATCTGCTTCTGCAGCGCCATGGTCTTGTGCCAGCGCGCCTCCTTCACCTTGGGGGACAGCTGACCCTCCATCTTGGCGGCGCGGGTGCCCTCCTCCTGCGAATAACGGAAGACGCCGAGGCGCTCGAACTTCGTGGTCTGGATGAAGGCGCAAAGTTCGTCGACATCAGCCTCGGTTTCACCCGGGAAGCCGACGATGAAGGTGGTTCGCACCGCGATACCCGGGATGCCGGCGCGGATGCGGGCGATGAGCGTGCGAATGTAGTCGCCGCTCGTCTCGCGCTGCATGCGTTCCAGCATCGAATCGCTGATGTGCTGCAGCGGAATGTCGATGTAGCGGGCGACCTTCGGGCACTCCGCGATGGTGCGGATGAGCTCGTCGCTCCAGTGGGCCGGATGGGTGTAGAGCAGGCGGATCCAGAAATCGCCTTCGATCGCGTTGAGCTGGCGCAGCAGGGTGGTGAGGGCCGTGCCCCGGGAGGAATCGACCGGCGTGCGCGGATTGGGGCGCTGCTCCCACGTGTCCATGCCGAAGAAGGTCGTGTCCTGGGAAATCAGGTTCAGCTCGCGGACGCCTTCCGCGACGAGCCGCCGGGCCTCGGCGACCACGCTTTCGACCGAACGGCTGCGGTGCCGGCCGCGGATCTGCGGGATAATGCAGAACGTGCACGGGTGATTGCAGCCCTCGGCGATCTTGATGTACGCGGAATGCTTGGGGGTGAGCCGGAAGCGGGGCGTGTCGTAATCGGGGATGTAAGTGGAGCGTGGAGTGACGAAGTTCTCCGGCGTGTGGTCCGGGCCGCGTTCCTTCGCGTAGAGACCCTCGATGATCGGCGCGACCTTGGTCACCTGGTCGAGACCGATGAACGCATCGACTTCATCCTGCAGCGAGGTCGACAGATCCTTGGAGAAACGCTGGGCCATGCAGCCGGCCACGATCAGCTTCTGCTCCTTGCGCCGCTTCTTCATCCCGCGGTTCTGGTGGACCTCGAGGATGTGGCCGATCGACTCCTCCTTGGACGAGTCGATGAAGGAGCAGGTGTTGACGATGACGACGTCGGCTTTCTCGGCCTCCGGGATCACGGCCATGCCGGCTTGGTGGAGGTGTCCGACCATGATCTCGCTGTCGACGAGGTTCTTGGCGCAACCGAGAGAGATGAGACTGACTTTGATCATGGTGGCAGGTCGGACGGGGACAAAAAAACCGCGGCTGGGAGAGCCGCGGCGAAAGGGGGAGCGAGGCTTACTTCTTCGCCTTCGCCGTCTTTCCGGCGGCGGCCTTCTTCCGTTTGTGATACGCGATGCGACGCTTCTTCTTGATGCCCTTGTTGTATTGTTTGCCCATAGGTTTTGGTAAAGGAAGCGGTTTGAATCGCAAACGCACCCCGGGGAGTCAAGCGCGCGGAGGGACCCGTGCCCCCGAACTCTTTCTCTCCCCCTTCGTTCTCTTTCCTCTGTCTCAACGGGACCGGAGGGAGAAAGACGAACGAGAAAGAGGTATGGCACATCGATCCCAGGAGCACCGGATCGCCGTACCCGGGCAAAATCAGGCTTCCCATGCTTCGGTGAAAGCCTTTCACTGGGCGTTTTATGCAAAAAACGTTCGTTATCTTCAAACCCGATTGCATGGAGCAAAAGCACGTCGGCAACGTCGTCGACCGCTTTGAAAAAGCCGGTTTTGAGATCGTCGGCTGCAAGATGATCCGGCTCACGCCGGCCGTGCTGCGCGAGCATTACGCCCATGTGGCGAGCAAGCCGTTTTATCCCGAGATCGAACAGTTCATGAGCTCCCGTCCGGTCATCGTGATGGCGCTGAAGGGCGACAACATCGTGGCCAAGGTGCGCGATCTGCTCGGGCCGACCGACTCCCGCAAGGCCGCCAAGGGCACGATCCGCGGCGACTTCGGCACCGAGATGATGAAGAACGTGGTGCACGCGTCCGACAGCGACGAGAACGCCCGGATCGAACTGGCCCGTTTCTTCAAACCTGAAGAAATCCTCGGCTGATCGGGCGTCCGGCTTCACCGCCTTTCCGCCCGCGTCGCCCCGTGCGCCGCGGGCTTTTTTGCGCCTGACCGGCGCGGCGCTTGACCTCGCCGGCGGCTTGCGGCGACGTACGGGTATGGCTGCCCCCGAGTTTGGTTTTGACGTGATCAACGCCGGTTCTGGACCTTCGCCCCGAAAGGGCGAGGCCGTGACGGTGCACTACACCGGCCGTTTCACCGACGGCCAGGTGTTCGATAGCTCCGTCGACCGCGACGAGCCGTTCACGTTTGTCCTGGGGGCGGGGCAGGTGATCGGCGGCTGGGATCTGGGCGTCGCGCGGATGCGCGTGGGCGACAAGGTGCGCCTCACCCTGCCGCCTGAGCTCGCCTACGGCCGCGAGGGTTATCCGGGGGCGATTCCGCCGGATGCGACCTTGGTGTTCGACGTCGAGTTGATCTCCATCGGCTGAGCTGCGCCGCCCGGGTGGGCGCGGGTCGGGCCGAGGTAGCGGCGACGGCGGGATGTCCCGGCGGCGGCGGCGCGCTCTTCGGGACTGGCGTAAGGCTGGCGTCGGTAACCGCCTCGGGCGGGGTCGGCCGCGCAGGCAATCTGGAAATCCTGCATGGCTTGGAACAGCTGCAGCAACTGGTCGGGCCGGTCGTAACGATCGAGGCCGTGCGCCGTCAGGGCGAGCAGCACCTCGTGGACGCATTCCAGCGTGGAGAGACAGCCGGCCTGGGGCTGTTGCTTGATCACGTAACGGCTCGGCGCGCGCGGCGTGAACATCAGGCGGGGCAGGCGTTGCAGGGACGGGCTCAGCTTGAGCATCTTCCGCGCGCAGGCCCAGGTGGCATCGAGCAGGAAGAGCACGGTCTCGCGGCGGTCGCCGGGCGCGACCGGTGGCGGTTCATGGGTGAGATTGAGGGCGTCCGGTCCGGGATAGAGCAGAAAACAGCGTTTGGCTGGATCGGCCAGCAGGCCCTGCACGGCGGGATGGTCATCGAAGCCGATACCCATATGCAATTCGCTGCGCGCGAGGCTGAGGTGGGTCAGGCGCCCGGTCCCGGCCTTCTCGCGCTTGTACTCCTTCGGGTGCATCAGGAAGACAAAGCGGGTCTGCGTATACATTGGATGGATGCGGGAGCACCAGCAGTGCGCCGTAGGCCAGAAACAACGGTAGCAGGTGGGGCGGGCCATGGCGTTCAGGCCCCGACCACGACCCGCGGATCGCGCGCGGTGTAGTTGGGCGGCAGGTAGGCCCGGCGGACCGGCACGGCCTTCTCGTCGTTCTCTGCCACCCATCCGGCCCCGGCGGCGATGAGCGCGTCCACCGAGGCGTGCACCCGGGGCAGCCCTCCGCCGGCCGTGCGCAGCGTCCTCGGTCGGCGGCCGCCCGGTGCCGAGTCGTGGCGGTGACGGACGAGCAGGTCTTCGGTGGACGGCAGGAGGGCGTGGCGCGTGTCGTCATGCCAGGCGAGCGGGGGCGCACCCAAGGCCGCGAGCGTTTCCTCCCAGCGGGCGAGCTGATAGGCGAAGGTGAGTTTGCCGAGGCCGTCGAAGCCGTAACCGCCGCCGATGTCGGAGTGCACACCCGGGAACCAGACCTCGTCGACCACCTCAGGCGGACCCTCCAGGGGGACCGCATCGAACGCCTTGCGGTCCTCGTCGAGGGCAAGGCAGTGCACCGCGCGGCCGACGTTGGGGGCGAGCGAAAGGTCCTTGCCCACGTTGATCCGGCCGAAGGCGAGGGGGCCCAGGTCGACCGGTATGCCGAAGGCGCCCACGGTGTCCCAGAGGCCGAGGTAGGCGATTTCGACGGGCCGCCGTTCGGCGCCGCGCGGGATCGATGCAGCGACGATCCGGTAATCGCCGTTCCAATACCGGCGGGTTACACGCAGGCGCGACGGGACCCCGTGGCGGGCGAGGTCGTTGGCCAGCATGCGGGCGCAGGCGGCGCCCCGGCTGAAACCGAAGATCGAGACCACGTCACCGGGCCGGTAATCAAGGGCGAACTGCGCGTACGCGCCGGCACGGATGCAGGCCTCGTCGGCGCCGACGGCCCCGGTAAAGAGCTGCTGGATACGGCGGTTGTCCGTGGCGTTGCCGATGCCGCGATGATAGGAAACGACCTGGGTCGCGTTGTCGGGCGCGAGGGCGCGGTCGAGTTTGACCAGGGAGGTGACCACGCGCTGCGGCTCGCCTGTGAGCGGGTTGGTCCACAACGTGCCCTGCTCGTCATTCCAGGTGCCATCGAGCAGAATGACGTGATGGCGCGGCTGGGGCGAAGCGGTGAGGTCGACCGTGTAGTCGACGGTGTACGCGTGCGCGCGTCGCTGGGGAGCACTCCGTTGGCTGGCTGGGGGCATGGGGAGGAGGGAAGGGCAGAGGCGAAGAAAGACAGGAGGGGCAGGCGGGAGACCAAGCGGTCCCGTGGTCGGAGTAAGGGGTCTTTCCCGCAGAAATTAAGGGAAAATCCCGATAAGCGCTTGCATTTTATGATTAGGCACCTAACTATCAGCTCCCTGATTGTTAGCTTCCGCTCGAATATTTTCGGATCATGCCACTGTTGATGCTTAAAGACCTCCCTCGGTACGAGTGCCTATTGGAGGCCTCGCGCAAGTTTCCCGACCTCGATCCGTCGGCGATGGAGGTGTATTTGCAACTGCTGCGCACGGGCGATGAGTTGTATCGTTTGCAAAACGACTACCTGTCCGGGCACGCGTTGTCCCAGGGGCGGTTTTTTGTGCTGATGCTGTTGCTCGATAAGGGCACGGAGTGCCCGATGGCCGGTTCCACGCCCGGGCGGCAGAGTCCGGCGGAGCTGGCCGATCAGGCCAACGTGACCCGGGCGACCATGACGGGGCTGATCGACACGCTGGAGAAGGATGGCTTGGTCAAACGCGAGCCGGACCCGAGTGACCGGCGCATGATGTCGGTGCAACTGACGCCGAAGGCGCACGCGTTCATGGCGACCATGCTGCCGGGTTATTTTCGCCGGATTGCCGGGGTGATGAGCGGCCTGACCGAAGGCGAGCGCCGGACCTTTGTGCATCTGCTCGCCAAGATTCAGGAAGGCCTTACAGCGGCGACGCCCTCCGGTCCGGCGGTCTCATCGGGTGCCGCCACTCCTGCCGCCGCGAGTCCCTAATCTGTCTGTCCCACCTTTTAACCGTACCATTCCCATGCTTAAGAAATTTGTTTTCACCCTTGGCGGGTTCATCCTCGTCGTGGCGCTGCTTGCGGGCGTCAAGGCCGCTCAGATCAAAGAAATGAGCTCGGCGGGCTTCACGCCGCCCCTGAGTTCGGTGACCACCGCCGAGGCGACCCAGCAGGATTGGAAGCCCCGCATCCGCTCGATCGGAACGCTCGCTCCGGTGCAAGGCGTGACGGTGAGCGCCGATGCCGACGGGACGATCGTGAAGATCGCGGTGGAAAACGGCGCGATGGTGAAGGCCGGCGACCTGCTCGTGGAGATCGATACCTCCGTCGAACAGGCGCAGCTCAAGTCGGCCCAGGCCCGGTCCGCCCTCGCGCGGGTCGAGCTCGACCGTTCGGCGGCCCTGCGGGAAAAGAACACGATCAGCCAGGCCGAACTCGACTCTGCGCTCGCACAGTTCAACCAGGCGGCGGCCGACGTGGCGGCGCTGGAGGCGACCATTGAACGCAAGAAGGTCCGGGCTCCGTTCAGCGGCCGGGTGGGCATTCGTTCCGTGAACGTAGGTCAGTACGTGGGGCGGGGCAGTGCCCTCATGCCGCTGCAGCAGCTCGATCCCATCTACGTCAATTTCAGCGTACCGCAGCGCGAACTGCCCAACATGGCGATCGGCCAGGACATCGAACTGAACGTCGACGCCTTTCCCGGCCAGACCTTCCCGGGCAAACTCAGCGCGATCAACGCCGTGGTGGATTCCGCCACGCGCAACGTCGCTCTTCAGGCCACGCTCGAGAATGCCCGCGAGCTACTGAAGCCGGGCATGTTCGCCCATGTCGAGGTCACCCTGCCGCGCAGCGAGCGGGTCGTGGTGGTCCCGGCCACGGCCATCGCCTATGCATCTTACGGCAACTCGGTCTTCATCGTCGAAACGATGAAGAATCCCGACGGCTCCGAGTTCCTCGGAGTGCGTCAGCAGCCGGTCAAGCTTGGGGCCACCCGGGGCGACCTGATTGTCGTGACCGAGGGCCTCAAGGGCGGCGAGCAAGTCGCCTCCAGCGGCCTGTTCAAGTTGCGTAACGGCATGGCCGTCCAAGTGAACAACACCGTCGTGCCCGGCAGCAATCCTACCCCGACGCCGAAGAACTCCTGATCCGAGACACTCCGTTCCGGTCCGCCTTTTTCTTTAAACGCGCGCCCGCCGCGCCCCTCCCATGCTCAAAAAGAGTTTCACTGACCTGTTTGTGCGCAAGCCGGTCATCGCGATGGTCGTCAACATCGCCATCCTCGTGCTCGGCCTGGTTGCGTACCAGCAGCTGAACACCCGCCAGTATCCGCGCAGCGACAGCGCGGTGGTCAACGTGTCGACGGTCTACTTCGGCGCCAGCGCCGACACGGTCCGCGGCTACATCACCACCCAGCTCGAGCGCGCCATCTCCAGCGCCGACGGCATCGATTACATTGAGTCGGAGAGCTTCGCCGGCATGAGCACGATCCGCGTGTTCCTGCGGCTCAACTACGACACGAACGCCGCGCTGGCCCAGATCAGCGCCAAGATCGACCAGGTGCGCAATGAACTGCCGCCGGAAGCCGAGGCGCCCACGATCAGCGTGGAGTCGAGCGACAACCAGTTCGCCTCAATGTACCTCAGCTTCTACTCCGAGGCGCTCGATCAGAATCAGATCACCGACTACCTGAACCGCATGGTGCAGCCCCGGCTCGCCTCCGTGCCCGGCGTGCAAAAGGCGGACATCCTTGGCGGCCGTGTCTTTGCCATGCGGGTCTGGCTCAAGCCTGACCAGCTGGCGGCCCGAGGTCTCAGCCCGGCCGATGTGCGCAACGCCCTCGTCGCGAACAACGCGCTGTCTGCGGTCGGCAACACCAAGGGCTCGATGCTCCAGGTCAGCCTCGTGGCCAACACCGACCTCAAGACGGTGGAGGAGTTTCGCGACCTGGTCGTGACCGAGCGCAATGGCTCGATCGTGCGCCTCTCCGACGTCGCCGACGTCGATCTGGGCGCGGAAAGTTACGACCAGGAGGTCCGCTTCGACGGCCAGACCGCCACCTTCATGGGCATCTGGGTTCTGCCGACCGAGAGTACCATCGAGGTGATCCAACGCGTGCGGGCCGCCTTTCCCGACATCGAGCGCAGTCTTCCCGCCGGCCTGAACGCCAAGATCGCGTACGACGCCACCGAATACATCGACGACGCCATTCACGAGATCCTGCGCACGCTGCTCGAGACGCTGCTCGTCGTCATGGTGGTGATCTTCCTCTTCATGGGGTCGCTGCGGTCGGTGTTCATCCCGATCGTTGCCATGCCGCTCTCTCTCGTCGGCGCCCTCTTCCTGATGCTCGTGTTTGGGTTCACGGTGAACCTGCTCACTCTGCTCGCGATCGTGCTCGCCGTCGGTATCGTGGTGGACGACGCCATCGTGGTGGTGGAGAACGTCGAGCGGCACATCCGCGAAGGAAAGACTCCCTTCGATGCCGCCATTCTCGGCGCCCGCGAACTGGTGGGTCCGGTCATTTCGATGACGATCACACTCGCTGCGGTGTACGCGCCGATCGGTTTCCAGGGCGGTTTGACGGGTGCTCTCTTCCGCGAGTTCGCCTTCACGCTGGCCGGTGCCGTCACGGTGTCGGGCTTCGTGGCCCTGACGCTCTCGCCCATGATGAGCGCTTACTTGCTCAAGGGTGGGGACGCCGAGGAAAAGGGCCTCGCGGGTTTCATCAACCACACCTTCGACCGGCTGCGGAACAAGTATGAACGGGTTCTGGACAACATGCTCGAAACCCGTCGCCTCGGGTGGTTTGGCGCCACGGTGCTGAGTGTGTTTCTTACGCCCCTGCTGTTTTTGTTTTATACCATCGAGCGTGCCCGCGGCCGCCGTCCCGAGTGGGTGCCGCATATCACCGTGGGCGCCGTGCTTCTGATGCTCCTGCTCGTTCCCTTCTTCATGTTCGCGCAGCGCGAGCTTGCGCCGAAGGAGGACCAGGGGGTGGTCTTCAGCATCGTCCAGGGACCTCCCACCTCGACCATCGAGCAGAGCACGATGTTCACCGAAGAGGTGCAGAAGATCTACGAGTCGACTCCGGAATACTCGAACTCGTTCCAGATCACGGGCGCCAACTTCGGGTTCGCCGGCATGCTGCTCAAACCCTGGTCGGAACGTGAGCGTACGGCCGAACAGATCCAGCAGGCCCTCCAGGCTCCGGCCGCCAGCGTGGCGGGCATGAATGTGATCGTCACGACGCCCGAGCCGTTGCCGTCCGGCGGTCAGTTCCCGATCGAGTTCGTCATCCGCTCGACCGCGGACCACCGCGAAATGCAGGAGTTTGCGAACCAGCTCGTGCTGTACGCCAACACTGAGGCCAACACGCCCGGTCAGGCACCCACGTTCTTCTTCGCCGACAGCGATCTGAAGTTCGACCTGCCGCAGGTCGAGGTCGACATCGACAAGGACAAGGTCGCCGCGATGGGGTTGAATCTCAGCGATGTGGCCCGCGACCTCGGCGCCATGCTGGGTGGCGGCTACGTCAACCGCTTCGTCAACGACGGGCGCAGTTACCGCGTTATCCCGCAGGTGGAGCGCAGCGAACGCCTCAATCCGAACCAGCTGCTCGATTATCACATCCGCGGCCCGGCCGGGGAGCTGATTCCGCTGTCGACCATCGCCACGCTGAACGAGTCGGTGCAGCCCCGCGGGCTGAACCGTTTCCAGCAGCTGAATGCGGTGAAAATCACCGGCGTCGGTCCAAGCATCGACGTGGCGCTGCGGAAGCTCGAGGCCAAGGCCGAGGAGATCCTTCCGCCCGGATATTCGATCGATTACGGCGGCCAGTCGCGCCAGCTGCGCTACGAGGGCAACGCCCTCTGGCAGGCCGGGGTGCTGGCGCTGATCCTGATCTTCCTCGTGCTCGCGGCCCAGTTCAACAGCTTCCGCGATCCGCTCATCATCCTGCTGGGCTCGGTCCCGCTGGCGATCGTCGGCGCGATGCTGCCGATCTTCCTCTGGAAGACCTCGCTCAACATCTACTCGCAGATCGGTCTGATCACCCTGGTCGGCCTGATCGCCAAGAACGGCATCCTCATCGTGGAGTTCGCCAACGTGCTCCAGGAGGAGGGCATGGCCAAGATCGACGCCATTCGCCGGGCCGCCGCCACGCGCCTCCGTCCGGTGCTCATGACGTCGGCTGCCACCGTGTTCGGTCACTTGATGCTCATCTTCGTGACTGGTCCGGGTGCCGCCGCGCGCAACAGCATCGGCTGGGTGCTGGTGGTTGGCATGGCCATCGGCACGATCTTCACCCTGTTTGTCGTCCCGGCCTTCTACGTCCTCATCGCCACGGACCGCTCGCTCGATGCCAAGAACGAGGCGCAGGATGCCACATCCGACGCCGCGCTGCCGGAACTGCAGCCCCTCGCCAAATAATATGAATCCACGTTTCTCCCGCCTTCTGCTTGTTGCCCTGTCCGGGCTTTCGTTCGCGGCCGCTCAGCCGGCGCCGGACGTGCCGGTGCAACTCGATCTGCGTACGGCGTTGACTTACGCCCTCGAGAACAACTTCGCCATTCGCCAGGCGCGTGAACGCATCCGCGAGCAGGAGGGACTCATCCTCGAGGTGAAGTCCCAGGCCCTGCCGAATGCCTCGCTGGATTCCAGCTACAGCCGGTCGGCCGATGATCTGCGCACCGATCCGAACGCCCAGGGCATCAACCAGACTTGGAGCATCGGCCTGAACGTGCGGCAGACGCTGTACTCCGGCGGCGGGGTGGAGGCGGCCCTCGACGCCCAGCGCCTTGTCCGCGAGTCGGCGCTGCTCGAGCTGCAGGCCGTGATCAACGATGCGCTGCTCGACGTGCGCACGCGCTTCTACGACGTGCTCCTCGCCCGCGAGCAAATCGACGTGCAGGAGCAGAACGTGGCCCTGCTGCGCGAACAGTTGCAGACGGCCCGCAACCGCTTCGAGGCCGGCGCCGTATCGAACTTCGACGTGCTCCGTGCCGAGGTCGCAGTGGCCAATGCCCAGGCTCCGTTGATCCGGGTGCGCAACCAGTTCCGCATCGCGATCGACGAGCTGCGGCGTGCGATGGGATTCTTTAACCCGTCGCCCGAGAACGTGTCCAAGGTTCCCGAGTTCATCGGCGATCTCGGATTCACCCCGGTGTCCTACGAGTTGCAACCGTCCCTCGCGACGGCGTTGGAGAAGCGGCCGGAATTGCGCCGCTTGACCAAAATCGAGGAGGCCCGTGAGGCGGGCGTGACGTTCGAGAAGGCCGGCTACAAGCCGGACCTCGCCTTGGTGGGCGGCTACCAGGTTCGCAAGGCGAACGATTCCAACCGCTTCAAGGATTCCCTCGACGGGTGGACGATCGGCCTGCAGTCGAGCTGGGCCGTGTTTGACGGACGCGCCACGCGCGGCCGCGTGGCCCAGGCCCGTTCGCAGTTGGAGCAGGCCCGCCTGCTGACCCAAGAGCAGACCTTGTCGGTGGAAGTGGAGGTCCGTCGCGCCCTTTCCTCGCTGCAGGAAGGCGCCGAACTGGCCGAAGCCGCCCAGAAGGTCGTACAACAGGCCGAGGAGGCGCTGCGCCTGGCCGATGCGCGTTATGCCGCCGGATCGGCGACCCAACTCGACGTGCTTGAGACGCGGGTCGCGTTGACCGAGGCCCGGACGAACCAGCTCGAAGCCAATTATCGCTATAATGTGGCGCTTGCCGCGCTGCGCCGCGCGCTGGGCGAATCGGACGCGCTGATCGCGCCCTGAGCGCGCCCCGGGTGTCCGGGGCACCGAAAAATTTCCGCAACCGTTTGCGACTCCGGCAGTCTAACCGGTGTCCTCCTTCGTGCGCATGACGTTCCTCCGCCCTTTGCTGGTCGGCCTCGTGGTGATCGTGGCCGTGCTGGCGCTCGCCCTCACGGTGGCGTTCACCTCGGCCTTCCAAACCTGGGCGGTGCGCCGGGCGCTGCAGGCGCGGACGGACCTTCAGGGCGATGTGACCGAGGTCTCGGTCGGCCTGAGGCGGGTTGATCTGACCCACCTGCGCGTGCAGGGAGACGGCTACCGATTGGCGATGCCGTCGGTGCGCATCGACCTCCCTGTGATCACGGCGGCACGCGGACGGCTGGAAATTGATCGCCTGGTGGCGAAAGGCTGGACGCTTGACCTCACCGCGGCGCCGGGCCGTTGGGCGCAGCAGGTGCGCCAGTCGCCGGCCCTGGCCGGGTATGCGGCGGTGTTGGCGGCTGTGGGCGCAGCCGGTGAGCTGCCGGCTGCGGTGACGCCAGCGGAGGGATTTGCCGGAATCTTTAGTCAACTCGGTCTTCCGGCGGACGTGGCGGTCCGCGAAGCTGAATTGGAGGGGGAGGTCATTTTCCCGCTTGGTCCCGGCAAGGCTCCGGGGCGCGCCCGCCTGCTCCTAACCGGCGGCGGTCTGCGGTCCGGGGCCGATGGTCGTTTCACGCTGGTGGCTGCCGTTGCGGTGGACGATCCGGCGGCCAAGGTGAACCAACTCGACACCCGGAGCGAAGTCATCGCCCGGATGGATACCCCGCGCAGTTTCGAGCGCATTCAGGCGACCGTCGTGGCGATCGCGAGCGGTCCCCAGGCGCCCAACGGGGCGCGATTGACCTTCGATCTTGATGCCCGCCGCGATGCGGGCGGCGAGCAGTACGGCGTGGTTTTCCGTTCGGCCGTGCGGACCCTGGCCGAGCTGCGGGGCGTCTATCGCGGCGATTCTGCCGTGCTGTCCGGGACCTGGTCGATCGACACTCAGTCGGGCGATCTCTCGCCCTTCACACTTGGCCAGCCGTTGCCGGCGTTCACGGTCACGGGTCGCGGCACGTATGCGGTCGACCGGCGTTTTGCGGAGGTGCAAGTGGCCGGGGCCATGCAGGCCCAGGCGGAGCGGCTCGAGATCCTGGCCGCGCCGCTTGCGTCGGTCGGACTGGTACGCCTCGCGGCGGATTTCGACCTCGCCGGTCTCGGTCCTGCGATCCACGTCAAGCGGTTGTCGGCCAGTCTGTCGGGTGACGCACCCGTGGCCCGGGTCGAGGCCCTTCAGGGCTTCGAGTGGGACCGGCGCACCGGCGAGCTGCGGGTGGCGGCGCCGGAACAGGAGCTGATGCGGGTCGAACTGCAAGGTGTACCGATGGGGTGGATACAGCCTTTCGCCGGCGGTCCGCTCCTGGAGGGGTCGCCGCTGCGCGGAGAGATCCGGGCCCTGGCGCGGGCGGGACGTTTCTCAATCCGCACGTCCGCGCCGCTCAGCGTCCAAGGGCTTTCGGTCCGGCAGGACGGCCGTCCGGTTGCGACGCAGCTCGATCTTCGCCTGGTCGGCACGGGAGATTACACGCCGCAGGGCTGGCAGGCCGAGCTCAGCGAAGTGTCGGCCCAATCCGGCGGCACAAACCTGCTTTCGCTCCGGGCCCGGCTGGGACAGGCCCTCGGCGGCGGCCAGCCGGTGAAGGCGACCGGCGACCTGCAGGCTAATCTGGGCGCCTTGATGCGCCAGCCCTTCGCCGCCGAATATGCGGCGCTCACCCAAGGTGAAGGCCGCATCGATTACACCGTCACCTGGAGTGACCGCAAGGAGCTTGGCGTGGCCTTTGCCTTCAGTGGCTTGCATGCTTCCGACCAGTTGCTGCCCGCCTTCAAGGGCGAGGTGAGAGCGGACCTCCTGCCCGACGGGCGGATCGACGTCCGGGTCCCTTTGCAGATTACCCAGGCTGAACGGGTGTCGGACCTCGAGCTGGTGGCCGCGATCAAGCCCGTCGCCGACCTTCAAGAGATCACGGCGCAGCTGGCGAGCCGCAGCCTGCATGTGCAGGACGTACAGGTGCTGGCCGCGTTGGTTCCCGGCGGGACGACCTCCCCGGGTGCCGGTACGTCCGGCGGCCCGTCCGGCCCTGCGGGGCCGGTCTGGCAGGGATACACCGGCCGGTTGGCGCTCGATCTCAAGCGCGTCGTCTATTCGCCCACCGTGGTGGTCCATCAGGTCGTGGGTTCGGTTCGGCTCGGTCCCTCGGCGCTGGTCGTTGAAGAGATCAGCGCCGCGCTGGGCGAAGGTGGCATGGTAAAGCTTGGGGGCCAGGTATCCTTCGACGGAGCCCACCTTGCGCCGTATGCGCTGACCGCCGACCTGGCGGTCAATGGCTTTGATCCCGGCCCCTTGCTCCGCGCCTTCAATCCCACTGCGGCGCCCCCGGTGGAGGGCAAGTTCGACCTCACGACCCGGTTGGCCGGGCGTTCGTCGTCGTTGGGCGGCCTGGCGGACGCCGCTTCAGGCGGGCTCAACCTCAGCAGTCGCGGCGGTACACTCCGTGCGCTCTCCGTCGATTTGACGGAGTACGCCCGGGCCGGCACCCGGCTGGCCAGCGTCGCCGGTTTGATCGGCATCGCCACCGGCGACCAGCGGGTGCTGCGGTACTCCGAGCGCCTCAAGGCCGCGAGTGAACTCACGACCGACCTTTCGGCGGTCACGTTCGACCAGCTCACCGTCCAGGTCGAACGCACCCCGGAGAACCATTACGTCATCAAGGATCTGGCCGTGATCTCGCCGACCCTGCGTCTGCTCGGCAGCGGGGTCATCGAGCATCAGCCGGGCGTGAGCGTGTGGTCGCAGCCGCTCTCGCTAAACTTGCAGCTGGGCGCCCGCGATCGCCTGGCCGGACAGCTGCGGACCTTGAAACTGCTGGCCGAGCAGACCGACGCCCTCGGCTATTCGCCGTTGGTGGAGAACCTCGTGCTCGATGGATCGCTGGAGAATATCGGCACGAATCGGTTCCGCGAGCTTCTGGTGCAGGCGCTCAACGGGACCTGAGCCGCGATTCCCCGATTGCCAGCCCGGGCCCTGCGCGGCATCCTGCCGGCATGATCGCCTCGGTTGCCTTTCGTAACTTCAAGGCACTGCGCAACGCCCGGCTTTCGCTCGGCCGCTTCAACCTCGTCATCGGTCCCAACGGTTCGGGCAAGACGAGCCTGCTTCAGGCGATCCTGCGTCTCCGCCTGCTGACCAAGCTGCCGCTCCTTCCGCCCGATGCCGAGGCCGACCACCCGGCCGGCTGTCCGGAGGTGACGTTCCAGTTCGAGCCGCCCCACGATGCGCTGGAGGTGGTGATCAGCGGCGTCAACGACCCGCATTGTGATCGCCTGCAGGTGGTGCCGCGGCTCAGCGGGGAAGGGGCCGATGACTGGCCCGGCCTGCGGAGCCGCGTGCTGCGCATCCGCGGCTACGTGCTCGACCACCACGCGATGGAGACGCCTGCCATGGCCAAGGACGGCGCCGAACTTTCGCTCAACGGCGGTAACCTCGCCGCCGTGCTGGCCACCCGCCGCGAGCGGCATCCCGAGTCCTCCGCCGCGATGATCCGCGAGTTCTGCCGGATTCTGCCTGAGTTCTGCGATGTCGGGACCAAGCCGGCCTCGGACGGCCGCATCGCCCTCGATCTTTCCCTCGTTTCCGGGGAACGCGTTTCCGGTGACGACGTGTCGCAAGGCACCCTCTACCTGCTTGCGCTCCTGCTGCTGGCGCATGACCCGGATCCGCCCTCGGTCGTGTGTATCGAGGAACTGGATCGCGGGATTCACCCCCGGCTGCTGCGCGAGGTGCGTGACTGCCTTTACCGGCTCAGTCATCCCGAGACCGCCGGTCTGCAGCGACGCCCCTCGCAAGTCATCGCCACCACCCATTCGCCCTACCTGCTCGACCTGTTCCGGGAACATCCGGAGGACGTGGTGATCGCGGCCAAGAAGGGGTGCGAGGCGACCTTTTCGCGGCTCGACGAGAACCGCGACCTCGCGGCCCTGCTGGAGGGCGGCACCCTCGGCGACATGTGGTATGCCGGCATCCTCGGGGGCGTTCCCGCCAACGAATGAAGGTCGCGGTGCTCAGCGAGTCGCCGGCAGACGAGGCTGCCGTGCTGGTGCTGGTCGAGGCCGTGCTGAAGCGGAAGATCACCCGCGTGCAGCCGTCTCTGCGCGCCCGCGGCTGGCCCAATGTGCTCCAGGTGCTCCCACCGATCGTCCGGCACCTTCACTTCGAAACCGATGCCGACGCCCTGGTCGTGGTGGTCGATGCCGACGACTCGGTGGTGCACCATCCGGGTCACGAAGGCGGCGGCGGATTTCATCCCCGGTGCCGACTGTGCCAGTTGTCCGCAGCCTATCGGCAGGCGACCAAAAAGCTGCCGCCGATGCACGGGCGCGAGCGGGTGCTCAAGGCGATTGGCGTGGCCGTGCCGGCGATCGAAGCGTGGTACCTGTGCGGACGCGATGAAGGCGTGACGGAGGCCCGCTGGGTGGAAGGGCAGGCGCAGGAGCGGCTGCCTTATACCCGGGCCGAATTGAAGCTGCGGGTGTACGGCACCGACCGGCCGAGCCTGCCGCATGAAATCGAATGCGCCCTGCGCGAAGTGCGCCGGATCGCGCACAATCCCCGGCGCCTCGAGCACGATCACCCGGGATTTGCCGCGCTCGCGCACGACCTGCGTTCCTGGCCGGTGCCAAGATAGTCGTTGACATATCAATCGTTGAGGCAACAACGGATCCATGCAAGACACCGCCCGCGGTCTGCTCATCCGGGAAATCCTCGCCACCGCCGATGTCTTTCTCCGGGAGAGCCACCGGCTGTTTCGTCCCCACGGGCTCACCGCGGCCCAGTTCAATGTGCTCAACGTACTGGGGCGCACCGAGGGCGGGCTCAGCCAGCGGGAGCTGGGCGATCGGCTGGTGGTGGACCGCTCCAACGTCACCGGGCTCCTCGACCGCCTCGAGCGCGCCGGGTGGGTGAAACGGTCGGATGATCCCAAGGACCGCCGCATCTATCGAATCAGCCTGACCGCGGCCGGACGACGGCTCTGGCGTGAAGTCTGTCCACGCTACGATGCGGTGCTCGCCCAGGTGGTGGCCGGCGTGGAAGAAAAGCGGGCGAGGGAGATCCACGAGGTGCTGGCCCGCCTGCAGGAAGCCGCCCGCGCGTGGCGCCTGCCCGAGGCCTAAGGCTTTCCCATCATGAACCCATCCGACGAACTGGACTTGATTCGCGAGCAGGTGCGTCGGATCGAATTCGATCTGGCGGCGACCCGCCAGCGGCTTGCCGCCGTAGAGCAGCGGCTCGCCGCGGCTCCGTCGGAGCCAATGCTCCGGAGCGCCGCGATGGCGGCCCCCGCGGCCGTGACGGCGCCGCCTGCGGCCGTCCCGCCTCCGCTGCCCCCGCCCTTGCCGCCCTTGCCGCCACCGGCGCCGGTTGAGCCCTTGACGCCGCCCGTCCTGCCGGCGCCCGCGGTCGTCGCCACCCCGGCGCGCGAGTTTGCCCCGAAAGAGCCGGCGGTGTCTGTGCCATCGCCCTGGAAGGTCTGGTTGACCCAGCTGCAGCGCTGGCCGCCGGATGGTGAGGGCAACGCCGAGGTGCGTCTCGGAGCGTGGTGGGCGACGCGGCTTGGCGCCCTGCTGGCGGTCATCGGTGTCGTGCTGTTCGGGGTGTACGTTTCGGTGAATACACCGCCGTGGGTGAAGTTTGCCGAGCTCGTGGCCGTATCGGCCGGCGTCACGGGCGCGGGGCTCTGGCTCGAGCGGCGCATCCCGCGTTTCGGCGTGGTCGTGTTTTCCGCCGGGCTTGCCTTGCTCTATTTTTGCGCCTTTGCCGGTTACGCTCTGCCCGCGGTCAAGGTGATCGACGGCGTGTTTGCAGCGGCGTGTTGGCAGCTGGCCGCGGTCGGCCTCCTGGCCGGTACGGCGGTGTGCCGGCGTTCGCCGGCCATCGCCACGCTGGCCGTGGGACTCGGGTACGTGACGGCAATCTTCTCGCGCGGAGGCGGCATGGTGGATTTCGCCCTGGCAACGGCGGGGCTGCTCGCGGTGGCTTCCGTGTGGTTTCACCGGCGTCTCCGCTGGGAGGCGCCGTCCGTGCTCGCCATGCCAGGCACCTATGCCGTCTACGCCCTCGTGATGCAGGGCACGTGGTGGCAGGGGGCTCCGCCGTCGCCGGTGTGGTCGTGGGGGCTGCTGGGATTCTTCCTCGCGCTTTTCTTCGTGCGCGACTGGCGGCGCGGCGCCGCCGTCACGGTGGCACCGACCTGGGGCGAACGCTGGTTTCAAGGGGTCAACGCGGGGCTCGCCTTGTTGCTCGGCGTGGCGCTGGCGTTGGTTTCCCACCGCGAGCAGTTGGCGTGGTTCTACTTTGGCGCGGCCCTCGTCATGGCGGTGCTGGCTGCCATACGTCGCCGTCAGGTCGAGGCGGATGCGGTCAGCTCTGTCCTGATGACGAAGGCGGCCGGTGCGCTGACCCTGGGGATGATCGAAGCCTTGGACGGCCGGACCACGGCGATCGCCTTGCTGGTGCAGGCGTGGGTACTCGCCTTCACCGCACGCCGGCTGATTTCCCCGGTGCTGGCGGTGGTCGCGGCGGTGGTGGCCTGCGTGTCGGTTGCGATCTTCCTCCAGACGTCCGGCGACAGCGTGCCGGTGGTGTCGCCGGGCGCCGCCGCCGCTTGGTTGTTTGTCGCCGGGCTGGCCGCGCTGGCCCTCGAGGTCACGCGCACCTGGCTCGAGGGAGCCGCGCGTCATGCCCTGGCCGGCGTCGGACTGGCGGTGGCCTTGGCGGCCGCCGTGGTCACAGCGATGGCGTGGGAACCGGCGAGCGGACGCGCGGTGTGGATGATGGTCATGGCCCTGGCGTTTGCCGGCGTGGCGTGCGTACCAGGCTGGCGGCTGGCCGGCGTGGCCGGGGGTGGACTCCTGCTGGGTGCTCACGGCGTGCTGTGGTTGGATGCGTTGATCGGCACCGGTGGTTCCGCCCTTGTGCTGCGCGCCACCGCCGTCCTCGCGCCCACCGCCGTGCTGGCTTGGTGGCTGACCGGTTCCGGTGCGGCGCGAACACCGGAACGCCATCGCGACGCGGTCTACGGCGCCGGCGTGGGGGCGTGGGTGCTCCTGCCGGTTGGGGTGGTGCTCGTGATTTTCTCCGGGGCCGATCCCATGCTGAATCTGGTTTATGCCCTGGGTTTCGCTGGGGCGGTCGCCGCGTTGGCCGTGATCCGGATCGGGCGCTGGCTGCCATGGCTGGTGGCCTGGACCCTCGGCTTGGCACTGGCCTGCTGGCAGGGGCGGGGGGCGGTGACCGCGCCGGCAGGGATCGATGCGCTGGTGCTCGGCGGTGTGTGGCTGTTGGCCGTGGGCGTCTACGCACCGGCGCGGTCGCGAAGCGCCTTTCGGGGCGCCGTGTGGCCGGAGGGGTTGGAAGGTGTGCTCGTCGCCTTGGCCGTCATGGTCACGTGGCAGGTCCTGCCGTGGCTGGTGCCGTCCGATTTCCGTGCGCCCGTGTTCGCCGCCGTGGCGGCGCTGCTCGTCGTGGCCTCGCGTCGTCCGGGGGTGAAGGCCGCGTTGCCGGCCTCTTGGGTGGTGGGGGTAATGATCGTTCTCGCGAGCCTCTGGCCTGCGCCCGAAGTGCGTTCCACCGGGGTGCTGGCGGGCTATGTCATCGCTGCGCTGGCCAGCTGGGCCTGTGCGTGGGGCCTGGCGCGAGCGCCCGAACCGGAGGATGGGCCCTGGTGGTGGCGGAAAGCGGTTCCGTTGCAAACCGGCGGGGCGCTGGCGCTCTCGCTGGTACTCGCTGCGGTGGGCTGGTCTGGCGCCGGTGAAATCGCGATGCTGGTCGGCGTCACCACCCTGGCTTGGGCAGCCTTGCGTTGGGGCAATCTTGTGGCCGCGCGGGTGGCGCTGGTGGTCAGCGCGATCTGGACTGCCGTGCGCGCGCTTGCCCTCGTGGTCGTCGGACAGGCCGATGGCTTCAGCTTCGGGAGCGCAGTGGTGCTGGCGGCGGCCGGGCTGCTGGCCCTGCTGCCGTGGTGGGTGGAGTCGGGCGATCAGCCGCCGGACCGGGCGCAACGGCGCTCGTTGAGCTGGCTGACGGGTGCGGGCGCCTTGGGTCTGATCTACTTCGCGATGGCCTGGCAGGTCGGTGTCCTCGCGCCCTACGTCACTGTGGGGTGGGGAATCGCGGCGATCGGCTTGTTTGTCGGCGGGTTGTTTGTGCGGTGGCGTCCCTACCGTCTCCTTGGGCTGGCCGGACTGCTGGTCTGCATCCCCCGGGTCTTTTTCGTCGATCTGCAGTCAGCTTTTTACCGCATCATCGCCTTTGTCGTGCTCGGAGTCGTGCTGTTGTGGGTGGGCTTCTCATACCACCGCTTCCGTCATTTGGTGGTGGATACGGAGGATGACGCGTCATGAGCGCGTTCAACCGCCGCCTGCACCGTGAATCCGAGGCGTGGGTCGCCGAGGGACTCGTCTCGGAGGAACAACGGCAGCGACTGCTGGCGCGTCATCCCCACGCGACGGGCCCCGGAAGGTTGATCGCCGTGCTGGCGGCAATCGGTGGCGCGCTCGTGCTTGCCGGAATCTGTCTCGTGATCAGTGCGAACTGGCAGCGCATCGGGCACGGGATCAAGATCGGCGGCGTGATCGCGCTGCTGCTGGGTGCACACGCCGCGGGCTGGCGCTGCAAGGTTTCGCCCGGCGGTCATCCGCGCTGGGGCGACGTCTTCTTTGCCCTCGGCGCGGGCTTCTTCCTGTGCGGCATCGCGCTGATCAGCCAAGTCTATCACCTGAATGCCCGGCCGGCCAACTACGTGCTGGCGGGATGGCTCGGTCTGGTCGCGCTGCCGTGGCTGGTGCGCGCTCCGCTGGTGCAAGGGCTGGTGTTGGTGACCGGATTCATCTGGCTGGCCATGGAGACGACCACTCCGGGGTCCTGGCTCGCCGTGCGCTCGGAGGCCCGCTGGGGCAACTCCCTGTGGCTGCTGCTCGCCCTGGCCGTCCCCCTCGCGCTGGCGCTCTGGCTCGCCGGTGTCCGTCTGCGGGCGTCGCGGCACGCCAGCTTTGCCTCCCTGCACGAGTTCAGCGGCATGCTGCTCGCCTGTGGTGCGCTCTATTTCCTGGGTTTCCTGCGTCATGATCACCGGGCGTTTTCGTCCGGCTCGCCGGTTGCGTGGGCTCCGGCCTTGCTCGCCGCCGCTGTGCTGTTCGCCGCCGCGCTGGCGGCGTGGCGCGGGTCGAGGCGGGACGCGGCCGTACTCGCGCCGTGGATGGCCGTGGCGCTGATCCCGGCCATCGGCGTGCTCGCCGGGATGGATTTGCAGGACGAAGGCTGGCTATGGAGTGCGTTCGCGTGGGCCGCCTTGTTCGCGCTCAACCTCGCGATGATCCGGGTCGGGTTGAAGGAGGGAAGGCCGTCGTGGGTCAACCTGGCCTTGCCGCTCATCGCCCTGAACATCTTCACCCGCTACCTGGATCTGTTCGGCACCATGATGGAGGGCGGGGTCTTTTTCGTCGTGACCGGCCTCGTGATTCTGGGCGTCGGTTACTACCTCGAACGGAAGCGTCGCACGTTGCTCGCCTCGCTGGCCAGGGAGGGACCTCGCTCATGACGACGCGACGACTCTATCTGATCCTGCTGGCGTTGCAGGTGCTCTTCCTCGCCGGCTGGGCGGGGTATAACGAGTACGTCCGGCGAACTGCGCCGGTCGTGAAGCTGAAGGTGCTCCCGGTCGATCCGCGGGACTTGCTGCGCGGCGACTACATGATCCTGCGCTACGAGATCAGCCGTCATCCGGCGCCGGCGGAATGGACGGAGGCGCAGCGTTCCGTGTGGGTGGGGTTGCGCGAGGTGGACGGCTTGCATCAGATCGATGCGATCAGCCTGGCGCCGGAACGTCCGCACGACCGCGAGCGTCACTGGGTGCGTGCCACCGCTGACCGGGACGGGCGCAGCGACGACCCGGACAGGACGTTGCGGTTGCGCTACGGCATTGAACATTTCTTCGTGCCGGAGGGCAGGGGAACGCCGCGGTTCGACCGGCTGGAGGTGGAGGCATCGGTCAGTCCCTTAGGCGACCTGCACTTGAAGCGCGTCTGGCTCGACGGCGAAATCTACCCGTAAATCACCAGCCGGCGCTTGCGACCATCCGGCTCGTCGCACTTTCTCCCGTATCCCCTGACCATGTCTTCCCCCCTGCCATTCACCCGGTCCTGTTTTCCCTGGTGGCTCGAGAAGATCGCCGTGCTCGTGGCCCGCTGCCTCTACCGCGTCAAGACCCGCGGCTATGAGCACATTCCGGCAAAAGGTGGCGTCCTGCTGTTGGCCAACCACCTTTCCTACATCGACCCGGTGGTGTTGCAGCTGGCCTGTCCGCGGCGGATCCGGTTTGTCGGTTTTAAAGGCTTCCTGGAGGTCAACGCGCTCTTTCGCTGGCTGTACCGCGTCAGCGGAACCATTCCGGTCTCGTCGAGCAACGCACTCGAAACCACGCGGCGGGTGGTGGCGGCCCTGCAAGCGGGCGAAGTGGTCTGTCTGTTTCCCGAAGGTTCGATTTCACGCACCGGCCAGCTGCTTCGCATCCAGCGCGGTTTCGAGATCATGGCGCGCCGCGCGGAGGTGCCGGTGGTTCCGGTCGCGCACGACGGACTGTGGGGTTCGATCTTCTCCTTCTCGGGCAGCAAGTACCTGTTCAAGTCGCCGCGGCTGATGCGCACTCACGTCTTCGTGGCCTGGGGCAAGCCGGTCCCGGCGGCGCAGGCCGATGCCGCGACCGTGCGCCGGGCCTTGCTCGACCTCGGCCAGGCGGCGTTTGACGAGCGGCCCCAACTCAAGCGCCACCTGGGCCGGGAAATCGTGCGCGGCCTGGCCCGCCGTCCGTGGCGGGTCGAACTGGTCGACCGCACCGCGGAACGTCGCGAGGTCAAGGCCGGCGCCCTGCTCGCCGCGGCGGCCGCGCTGTCGCGTCACCTCAAACGGACCGTGCCGGAACGGCGGGTCGGCATCGTCCTGCCGCCCGGCGCCGGCGCCACCATCGCCAATCTCGCCGTCATCTGCGCCGGCAAGATCCCGGTCAATCTCAACTTCACTGCGGGCCGCGCCGCGATCGAGGCGAGCCTGCGCCTGGGCGAGATTGGAACGGTGCTGTCCGCCGACGCGGTGCGGGCCAAGGTGCCCGGGTTTCCGTGGCCGGAACGCACGCTCGACCTCCGCAAGGAGATCGCCGCGATGGGCGGCAAGCGCGCCATTCTGCCCTGGCTCGTCGCCGCCTGGCTCGTGCCCAACCAGATTTTCGCTTCGCTGCTCGGCCTGCCCCGGCGGGGCGACCGCGAGGAGGCGGGCCTCCTGTTCACGAGCGGCAGCTCCGGTGAACCCAAGGGCGTTGTCCTGACCCACCGCAACATCCTCGCCAACTGCTGGCAGATCTCGTCGCTGTCCATCCTGCCCGACACGGCCGTCATCCTCGCCTGCCTGCCGATCTTCCACAGCTTCGGATTCACCGTCACCCTTTGGTATCCGATGCTCCGCGGCTGCCGGGTGGTGACCGTCCCCAGCCCGCTCGACACGCGCAAGATCATCGACGCCGTCCGGGACGAGGCCTGCACCGTGATGGTTGGCGCGCCGACCTTCCTGCGCCCGGTGCTGAAAAAGGCGGAATCGGGCGAACTGCGCACCCTCGACCTCGTGGTCTCCGGGGCCGAGAAAATGCCGATGGATCTGTACGATGGATTTCGCGAGAAGTTCCACCTCGAGATCATGCAGGGCTACGGTCTGACCGAGACCACCCCGGTCTCCTGCGTCAACCAACCCAATCCTCCGGTCGTGACCTCGACCGCCGAGGTGCAGGAGGGCAAGCGCACCGGCTCGGTTGGACGCATGCTGCCGGGCATGACCGCGCGTATCTTGCATCCGGATACGCTGGAGGAGCTGCCGGCGACCGAACAGGGGTTGGTGGTGCTGCGAGGCGCGAATGTCTTCGGCGGCTACCTGAGCGACGCGGAGAAAACCCGCGCCGCCTTCCGCGACGGCTGGTTCGTGACCGGCGACCTCGGCCGCTTCGACGAGGATGGTTTCCTCTACATCGAGGGACGCCTCTCCCGCTTCTCCAAGATCGGCGGGGAGATGGTGCCCCATGGCACGGTGGAGCAGAAGCTGATCGAGGTCTTCGAGATCGACCAGGGCAACGGCTACGCCGTCGTGGTCGTGGGCGTGCCCGATGCGCAGAAAGGGGAGTCGCTCGTGCTCCTGACGACGCTCGATCTCTCGGCCGACCTCGTCCGCGAGCGGCTGGGTGCGGCGGGTTTGGCCAATCTCTGGATTCCCCGTACCGTCCTGCGGGTGGAGGCGATTCCCGTGCTCGGCACCGGCAAACTCGACATCAAAGGTTGCAAGCAACTCGCCCTCGACCGTCAGGGATGAGGCCGCCGCCCGGGCGCCGCGGAGCGCCCATCGACCGCATTCATGGCACGCAGCCTTGCCCCGTGCCGGCGCGCGTGCGATGGCTTCGGTCCGTTTTTCGATGAAATCCTTCGCCCAACCCACCCGGGAGTTGCAGCGCAAACTCGGCGCGCGTGTCGTGCTCACCGACGACGCAAGCCGTTACGCCGCGTCGTTCGACAGCAGCCGCCTGTCGTTCATGCCGGCCGCCGTGGTCAAGCCGCGCAAGCCCGCCGATCTGGCCGTGGTGCTTGCGCTGGCCAACGCCCACCGCGTGCCGGTGACGGTGCGCGGACGCGGTACGACCTTGATGGGCTCAGCATCGCCGCGGGCCGGCGGCTGGGTGGTCGACATGCTCGGCTGGAACAAGCTGCGGATCGATGCCGAGGCGGGCTTCGCCCACGTGCAGGCCGGGGTCAAGGTCGCGGACGTGCAGCGCGCCGCCGAGGCTGAGGGCTGGTTTTATCCGCCCGATCCGTCGTCCAAGGAGTACTGTACGATCGGCGGCAACATCGCGTGCAACGCCGGCGGCATGCACGGCGGCAAGTATGGGGTCACGCGTGATTTCGTGGTCGCCTTGCGCGGTTTCCTGCCGACGGGCGAAGAGGTGCAATGGGGCACGGCGACCAAGAAGTTCTCGTCTGGCTTCAACCTGCGCGATCTCTGGATCGGCAGCGAGGGCATGCTCGGGATCGTCACCGAGGCCGTGCTGAAACTCATCCCCAAGCCGGCGGCGCGCTGGACGCTGCTGACGTCCTACGCCGACGAGGCCTCGGCTTTCCGGGCGATCCGCGTGCTCTTTGGCCAGCGGGTCCAGCCGGCCATCTGCGAGTTCCTCGACCGGGCGAGTGTGACCTGCGCGGAGCAGGCCATGCAAACGGTGATCTTCCCGGGGCAGGCCGGCCGGCCGGTCATTTTGCTCGAACTCGCCGGCACCGCGGCCGAGGTGGCTGAGCAGAAGACCCAGGTGCTGGCCTGGGCCGAAAAGCACACGCACGGATTTCGCGAGGCGCAGGACCGCGCCGAGGCCGAGTCCCTCTGGGCGGTACGACGCAAATGCTCGGGCGCGATGTTCCAGATGGGCGATGCCAAGCTGAACGAGGACATCACCATCCCGCTCCGCGCCTATGAAACGTTCGCCGTGTTCCTCGACCGCCTGCGCGCGTCATCGAAGCTCGCCATCCCGACCTTCGGGCACCTGGCAGACGGCAATCTCCATGTGAACATCATGTACCACAAGGCCGACCCGCGGGAGTGCCGTGCGGCGGAGAAGGCGGTGCAAAAGCTGATGGAAAAGGTCGTGTCGCTCGGCGGCGCGATCTCCGGCGAACACGGTATTGGCCTGGCCAAGACGCCGTTCCTGCGGCTGCAGCATTCACCCGCGCAGGTGAAGGCCATGATGGCGGTCAAGAAGGCGCTCGACCCCAAGGGCATCCTGAACCCGGGGAAAATGTTCGAGGTCTTTGAGGTGTGGAAACATGCCCGGGTCACCGCCTCCTTCCCCTGGGATCACAAATGAAGCGCGCTTGGGTTTGACGGCGCCGAGGCGTGCGTCCGATACTCCGCGCTCTTCTCCCCAACCCCTTCCTAATCCACGCTCATGAGAATTGGCATCAACACGTTCCTGTTCACCTCACCCTTCACCAACGAGAGCACGAAGCTCTTCGCGCAGTTCAAGAAGTGGGGCTTCGACACCGTCGAACTCGCGATCGAAGATCCGTCGCACATCGATCCGGTGTATGTGAAGAAGCAGCTCGACCGCCACGGCCTCGCCTGCGGTTCAGTCTGCGCGGCGATGGGGCCGGATCGCGATTTCCGCGGCAACGCCCAGCAGCAGAAGACGGCCATGACCTACCTCACGGCGCTGCTCGACCTGATGGTCGTGCTCGACTGCCCGTCGTTGATCGGGCCGGTCTACTCGTCGGTCGGCCGCGCCGACGCCGTCGCGCCCAAGGACTACGCGAAGCAGTGGAAGACCGTGGTGAAGAACCTGAAGAAGCTTTCCGCCCATGCCGAGAAGCGAGGACGCCAGATCTGCCTTGAGCCGCTCAACCGCTTCGAGACCGATTTCATCAACACCTGCGATCAGGGTCTCAAGATGATCAAGGACGTCGGCAGCCCGGCGCTGCGCCTGCACCTCGACACATTCCACATGAACATCGAGGAAAAGAATCAGGCCGCGGCCATCCGTAAGGCCGGCAAGCACCTGGCGCACTTCCACGCCTGTGGCAGCGACCGCGGCACGCCGGGTGGCGACCACATCGACTGGCCGAACATCGCCAAGGCGCTCAAGGCGGTGAAGTACAAGGGCGACGTCGTCATCGAGTCCTTCACCAGCGACGTAAAGGTCATCGCCCGCGCGGCCGCCATCTGGCGCAAGATCGAGCCGAGCCAGCAGCACATCGCCGTCAACGGCCTCAAGTTCCTGCACAAGGCGCTCTGAGCATCCGGAGCCTGACGCAAAAAAGGCGGACCCACGGGTCCGCCTTTTTTGTGGCCAGGAAGGACGCCCGTACCACCGCGTTACCGCGGCGTGAGTCGGTAGACGCCACCCGGACGGGTCTCGAACTCGATGGTCTCGCTGCGCGGGACGGCAACCGGAGTGACGGTCACGCCCGGAGCGATCAGGGGCCGGCCGGGATTGACGGTGCGGAAGAAGGGATTGGGGTTGGCGCCGACCGGCGGCCGCGTGACCGCATCGGCCACGGCAACGGGGGCCGCCGTGCGCACGCGCAGGACGCCGCCCAGCGTGGATCGGACCGTGGCACTCGCGAGGCGACCGTCGCGCCAACTTAGGTCAACTTCGAAGCCGCCACGCGCGCGCAAGCCGCGCACCTCGCCGGTGGGCCAGACGGACGGAAGGGCGGGAAGGAGATGCAGGACCCCGGCATGGCTCTGCACGAGCATCTCGGCCACGCCGGCGGTGTAGCCGAAATTCCCGTCGATCTGGAACGGCGGATGCGCGTCGAACAGATTCGGATAGAGCCCGCCGCCGCGCATGGTCTCCGCACTGGTGCCGACGAGCGTGAACAGGTTGTTGATGATGGTGTGGGCGTGATCGCCGTCGAGCATGCGGGCCCAGAAGTTGATCTTCCATCCCATCGACCAGCCCGTCGCCGCGTCGCCGCGCAGCTCCAACGTGCGGTGGGCCGCAGCGAAGAGTTCGGGCGTGGTTTCGGCGTTGATCTGGTTGCCTGGATGCAGGCCGTAGAGGTGGGAAATGTGACGGTGCTGCGGTTCCACTTCGGCGAAATCCGTGCGCCACTCCTGCAGTTGGCCGCGGGCGCCGATGCGGTACGGATCGAGGCGGGCGAGCTTGTCGGTCAACTCGGCTCGCAGCGCCGGATCGCGATCGAGCAGCGTCGAGGCCTCGATCACGCGGCTGAAGAGTTCGCGAATGAGGGCAAGGTCCATGGTCGCGCCCATGCTGACCGACGCCTCACCGCCGCCCGGCGGGATGAAGCGGTTCTCCGGCGACGTGCTGATCGGCGTCACGAGCGAGCCATCCGTGTCCTCGATAAGCCAGTCGGCCATGAACTCGGCCGCGCCTTTCATCAGCGGATACGCCTCGTCGGCGAGGAAGGCACGGTTGCCGGAGTACAGGTAGTGCTCCCAAAGGTGACTGCTGAACCAGGCGGCAGTCATTGGCCAAAAGGCGGCCCGGGCACGCCCGTCGACGGGATAACTGTCGCGCCACAACGTCGTGTTGTGATGAGCAACCCAGCCGCGGGCCCCGTACATGTCGCGGGCCGTGCCGGCGCCGTTGATCGCGACCTCGCGGATGAGCCGGAAGAGCGGTTCGTGCAGCTCCGGGAGGTTCGTCGGCTCGGCCGGCCAGTAGTTCATCTCGGTGTTGATGTTCACCGTGTAGCTGGAGGACCACGACGGCACGACCTTGTCGTTCCAGATGCCCTGCAGGTTCATCGGCTGGCCGCCGGCACGGGAGCCGGCGATCATCAGGTAGCGGCCAAAGTGAAAGAGCAGGGCGGCGAGCTCCGGATCGCCGCCTTGCTTGTAGGCGGCCACCCGCTGCGCGGTCGTGAGCGTGCGTTTGGCCGGATCGCCGGCGAGGGTGAGGTGCACGCGGTTGAACAACGCCTGGTAGTCCGCCAGATGCCGGGTGCGCAGCTCAGACCAGGAGCGCGCTTCGGCGGCCGCGAGGTCGGCCCGCGCCTGCACGGACGGATCGAGGCCTTCGCGACTCGGGCTCTTGAAGGAGCCGTTGAAACTCGTACCGGCGCTCAAGCGGATGACCGCTTCGGTCGCCCCGGCGACGCGCAGGGCGCCGCTCTCGGCCGAGACTGTGCCGCCGCCCACCAGCTCCACGCTGGCCCGCGTTTCAAAGGTCATGCCGAGCTGGTCGATCTCGTCCCCGTAAAGCACATTGCGCCCGTCGGGGTATTTGCGCGTGCCGTCGGGATGCCAGTACATCGGGTACTTGTGCTGATCGCCCATCGCTTCGATCTGCTCCTGGGTACGACGCAGCACGTGGCCGGGCAGTTTGCCTTGCAGGACGAGGACCGGACCTCCGGGGGCAATGGTGCGGGCGGTCGAATGGACGGACGCAAAGGTCAGGGCGAACCCGAGCGCTCCGGGCCGGCTGGACTGCAAGCGGATGACAATGACGTCGTCGGGGTGGCTGGCGAAAACTTCGCGGGTGAAGGTGACGTCACCCTGGCGGTAGGTCACGTGCGTGGTGGCCGTGGCGAGGTCGAGCGTGCGGGCGAATTCAACCGTCGGTCCCACCCGATCGAAGGCGAGGTACAGGTCGCCCATGGGCTGGTAGGATTGTTGCACGTTGCCCAGCCAATGTTTCGTGATGTAGGCGTCGGCGTCCGCGTACTGCTGGGCGCGTAACAGGCCGATCACGTGGTCGCGATCGCCTTGGATTCGGATCGAGCGTCGGTCGGCCGGCGGCTCGCCGGCGGTCAGGGTGTTCTCATTGAGCTGCAGGTGTTCGCGTTCGTCGCCGCCATGGACCATCGCTCCCAGGCGTCCGTTGCCCACCGGCAGGGCCTCCTCCCAACGCGAGGCAGGGGCGTCGTATCGCAAGGTGAGATCGGCGGCGAACGCGGGCGTGAGCACAAGCAGGGCGGCCGCGCCGAGGGCGCGACGGAGCAGGGAGGGGCGCATGGGAAGGGGTGGTTGGCGGAGAGCATGCGGCCTCGGACGGCCGGGCGCCACGGGCAAAAAAACCGCCTTGCTTTCATCGTTCAGCGCGCCGGCCGGACTTGCGAACAACCGGCCAATAACTCGTCGCTTTTTCCGTTTGCCGCATCGGGGGGCGGCGTCTGTATCGGAGCCTCTTTTGCATGTATCTCAAGGCCCTCAAGCTCCACGGTTTTAAGTCCTTTGCCGATCCGACCACCCTCCGCTTCGAGCCCGGCGTCACTGCCGTCGTCGGCCCGAACGGTTGCGGCAAGTCGAACATCGCGGACGGCATCCGGTGGGTGCTGGGCGAACAGAGCGCCAAGGCCCTGCGCGGCGGCAAGATGCAGGACGTCATCTTCGAGGGCGCCGACACGCGCAAGCCCGCCCAGATGTGCGAGGTGTCCCTGCTGCTGACCGAATGCGAGAAGCAACTCGGCAGCGAGTTTCATGAGATCGAGATCATGCGCCGCGTCCACCGCGACGGACAGAGCGAGTACTTCTTCAACGGCCAGCCCTGCCGTCTGAAGGACATCCACAAGCTTTTCATGGACACCGGCATCGGCCGGACGTCGTACTCGATCATGGCGCAGGGCCAGATCGACCAGATCCTGTCCTCCAAGCCCGAGGAGCGACGCGCCGTCTTCGAAGAGGCCGCTGGCATCACCAAGTACAAGGCGCAGCGGCGCGAAGCGTTGGGCAAGCTGGCGCTCACCGATCAGAACCTCGCGCGCGTGGCTGACGTCATTGCCGAGGTGGGCCGCCAGATCGGCAGCCTGCGCCGCCAGGCGTCGAAGGCGCTCCGTTACAAGCGGCTCAGCTTCCGCCTCCGCCACCTCAGCCTCGCCTACAGCGCGTTCCACCACGCGCAGCTCAGCGCGGTCATTGCCGAACTCGAGGGCAAGTTGTCGACCCTGCGGGTCGAGGCGGAACGCCGCCGCTCGCATCTCGAGGAACAGCAGGGCGCGCTCGAGTCGCGCAAGGCCGAGCGCTCCCGCCTCAATCAACGGGTGCAGGACGCGCAGCAGGCCGTGTTTGACCTGCGTTCGCAGAAGGAGCAGGCGGAGAACGCCGCCAACCTTGCCCAGATCAAGCGTTCCGGTCTGCAGGACCGCCTGGAGTCGTCCAAGGAGAACCTGGGCGAACTCGAGATGCAGCTGCGCGAACTCGCGGCCCAGGTCGACACCGGTGCGCAGGACAAGGAGGAGCAGCTGACGTTGCTCGGCACTTCCGATTCCGTGTTTCAGAATCGCAACCGCGAGCTTGCCGTCGCCGAGGCGGAGCTGAGCAAGCTCGAGCAGGATCTGCAGCAGGCGAAGTTCCAGCTGCTCCAGATGGAGAGCTCGATCGCGCGCCTCCGCACCGATTGCACCGCCTACGAGGTCGACCAAAAGACGTCCGCCCAGCGCCACGATGCGCTCGTGAGCGATCTCGAGGCGATCCGGCAGCAGCAGGCGGCCGTCGCGCAGGTGGCCGCGGAGTTGTCCGTCCGCGTCGAAGAGGCGCAGGCGGACAAGAATCGCCTGCACCATGAGTCGGCCGCCGCGCAGCAGGCGATCACTGACCTGACGAAGGAATTCCGCGAGTCCCAGCGGCGCCTGCAGGACATCGATCGCGGACTCGCCCAGCGTTCCGCCCGGCTCAAGTTGCTCCAGCAACTGCAGGAGAAATGGGAAGGCTTCGGCGAAGGCGCCAAGGCCCTGCTCCAAGGCCGGCTCGATGGTGCCCTCGCCGGCGCGGCGACGCACGCAGTCACGAAGGGTCTCGAGGTCCGCCCCGAGGCGGGCAAGGCGATCGAGGCCCTGCTCGGCTCCGCGGTGGAGGCGGTCGCCGTCGCTGATCTCGGCACGGCGCAACGCGTGCTCGCCCAGCTCGAATCCGAGCAGATCGGCTCGGCCGTTTTGCAGGTGGCGGAATTGGCGGCCGCCAGCGCTCCGTCCGGGGCCGAACTTCCGCCCGGGCTCGTGCCCGCCGTGCAGGGCTTGGTGGACATCGATCCGAGCCACCCGGCCTGCGCCCTGCTCGGTGCGTGCTACCTCGCGGACGACCTCCATGCCTTCCTCGAGTACTGGAAGGCGAACCCCGGTTTCGGCTTCCTCGCCGTGGCCACCCGTAAGGGCGACCTCGTCGATCGTCGCGGACTCGTGTTCGGCGGTTACCACAAGAAGCCGGCCAACAGCATCGTCCAACGCGAGATCGACCTGCGCGAAACGTCCCGGGCTCTCGCCGAGGATCAGCGGCAGCACGACGAGCAGAAGGCGGTCATCGAATCGATCAACGCCCGCCTCGCCGAGGCTGAGCAGACCTTGGAGCAGAAACGCGCCGAGGTGCTCGCTGCCTCGCAGGCACTCGCTTCAGTGCAGGCCGAGGAGCGCACCGCCCAGCGTTCGGTCGACGAGGTCGGCCAGCGTCTCCGCCGGATGGAAAATGAACTCACCTCGCTCGAGGCCGCGCGCAACGAGGCGCATGCGCGGTTCGAGCGTGCGCAGGCCGGCCTGTCGACGGCCGAGGGCCAGGCCGCGGCCCAGCGTGAGAAGATTCAGCACCTTGAGGTCCGCATCACCGAGGTGCGCACCGACCGCGACATGAAACGCGACACGCTCGCGCAGGCCCGCCTCGAATTGGCCGAGCGCCGGCAGAAGGTCGAAGTGCTCGATCGCGGCATCGCCGACATGCAACGGCGGCGCAACCAGCTCGCCGAGATCCTGGTGCAGCGCCAGCAGGAGATCGAAGTCTGGACCGAGCAGGTCTCGGAACTCGAGCAGGACGCCGCCCGGCAGCGCGCCCGCGGCGCCCAGATCGCCGAAACCCTCGTGGTGGCCCAGCAGCAGGTCGAACAGATCCGCGGTGAACTGGTTGAGATCGAACGCGAGATCGGGCAGGTCGAATCGACCCAGCACGGTCTGCGCACCGATGCAGAATCCGCCCAGGCCGAGCTGAGCCGATGCGAGATCAAGCTGGCGGAGAGCGCCTCGCGCGCCCAATTCCTGTCCGAGGACGTGACCCGCGAGTTCTCGACCGCCATCGCCACGCTGGATTGGAAGAATCTGCTCTGGCACGCCGACGACGAGCCGCCTGACATCAAGCCGCTCGACCTTGACGAGGATGAGGACGGCGAGACGCCGGCCAGTCCCGCGCCGGCGGCCGAGGCCGTTGCCCCGGACGCCAGCGCCGTGCCGGCCGACGGCACCATCGACGGTGCCCAGACCGCGGCCGCGGAAGCCACCCCGGCCCCGGCACGCCGCCGGAAGGCCAAGACCAAGGTGAAGGGCGAGCCGACCGAGGCCGATCTCGCCGCGCTTGCGCAGACCGACTGGGCGCAGGTCAAGACGGAGGTCGACGCCCTCCGCCAACGGCTCAACGCGATGGGCGCTGTCAACCTCGTCGCCATCGAAGAGTACGCCGAGCTCAAGCAGCGTTACGACTTCCTCAAGACGCAGAGCGATGACCTGACCAACTCCAAGGCGGAGCTGATCAAGGCGATCGACGAGATCAACCAGACCTCGCAGCAGCAGTTCCAGGTCACCTTCGAGCAGATCAAGAAGAACTTCATCTACACGTTCCAGACCCTCTTCGGCGGCGGCGTGGCGAATCTCGAGCTCGTGGCGGCCGAGGACGTGCTCGAGAGTGGCATCGAGATCACCGCTCAGCCCCCGGGCACGAAGCTCAAGAGCATCACGCTGCTCTCGGGCGGACAAAAGACGCTCACCGCCGTCGCGCTGCTGTTCGCGCTCTACATGGTCAAGCCGTCGCCGTTCTGCCTGCTCGACGAACTCGATGCGCCGCTCGACGAGTCGAACATCGGCCGCTTCACCGACCTGCTCAAGAAGTTCGTCAACGAGTCCCAGTTCATCATCATCACGCACAACAAGCGCACGGTCTCGGCCGCGCAGGCGATCTACGGCGTGACGATGGAGGAACGCGGCGTGTCGAAGACCGTCTCGATGCGCTTCGACCACGAACGCGGCGAACCTGAGGCGCATCCGGAGAACATCGCCGAGGCGGTGCGCGGCACACGCATGGCCGACACGGTCGGCGCGCGTTGAGGCGGAGGAGCTTGCCCGGATCAGACCGGCGGATCAGCCTGCGGGCGTGCTGCCGCGTCTTCCCCTGACCGCTCTGCTCGCCGTCCTGCTCGCCGTCCTGCTCGCCGTCCTGCTTGCCGCCCTGGCTTCCGCCCAGGTGCCGGTTCCACAGGTCACGCTGCCCGACCTTAACTCCCTGCCGCGCCCGCCCGCCCGGGTGCCGATCTTCTTTCCGCCCGGACCGCCTCCGCCCGGCGGGGAGATCGACCCGGTCACGCCGTTGCTGGAGCCGAACTGGGATCCGCCGGCCGGCCTCGAACCGTACGTGGGCGAGGTGTTTTATCCCATCGTCGGTTCGCGCCTGGCGGAGCGCGACCTCTCGCGGCGCCAGCGGGCGCGGCTTGACGCCTACGTGGCCCGGCGCACGGACCTCGTGGCGGCGTTGCAGGCGTGGGTCGATCGACGGGCTCCGTTGCCCTCGGGCCACGACGAGGCCGTGCGTCAGCTCGAAGCGGAGGCGGAGTCCCTGCGGGTTGAGCTGATCAATGACAGCTACGCGTGGGGTGTCTATCGCGGCTGGCGCGTGGGACCACCTCAGACCGAAAAGGATGAATCCGTCGTGCGGATACGCGAGTTTCAGGTCCTGCGGGCGACGGTGTTCTACTACACGCACGGGCTGTCCATTGAACAGCGGTGGCTGCTGTGGGATCATGTTTTGCGACGGGGGGCGTCCGGCCCCGGCCAGGCCTTGGACGTTCCGGCGGTCCGCCCCGGCAGCCTGCTGCGGTTCCTCCCGGCGGGCGCGCAGCTCCGGCTGCCGCGGACCTTGCCGGACGGCCTGCGCGCCGAACTGGAGGCCTTCGTTGCGGCGAAGGACGTGCTCCAGCGCGATCTGGCGGATACCATTGTCCGATTGGACAGCGCCTCCCGCCGGGAGTATGTAGATGGATACAAGGCCTTGGTGGAGCGGCAGCGGTTGCCGGTCCTTGAGCTGGAGCGGCAGGCGGAGGCGATACGCGCTGCCCCCGGAGGAGCCGGTGGTGTTGCCTGAACCGCTGGCGAGTCAGGCGCGCGCTTACCAGACGGACCGCGAGGCGCTGCAGGCCGGGCTCGCCGCACAGTTGCGCGAGGTGCGCACCCGCGTTTTGCGCTACCGGCCCGGTTCGGAGACGCTGATGTGGATTTCTAATTTCAAGTCGGGCGCGATGGTTCCGGTCACCAGCATCGGACCGTTCACGAGCCTGCAGGCGATGGTGGTGGAAACGCCGCCGCAGCGCGGTCGGGCGGAGCAGGCCTGGAAACACCTCAGCAAGGCCCGCGAGACCTACGAACAGGAAACCGCCGCCCGACGCGAGGAGGTGGCCGTGGCAGGCGAAAAACTCTTTATCGATGTCCTGGCCTACTTTTCGCCGGAGACACCGGCCGACCAGCCGATTCCGGCCACGCTGGCGAACAAGCTGCTCGCGGTGCTCGCGTTGAACGAGGCCGCCGGGCGGATGGACCGCTATGCATCGTATGTGGCGGCGACCGTCCGGCCCGGGCTCACGCCGGCGCAGCGGCGGTTGCTGTTCGGACAGGCGCTCCGAGACCTCGCCCTGCCGTTGCCGGCCGGGATCCGCCGGCCGATCAACGACATGAGCGCCCCCTGACCGGGTGTCGTGCCTCAGTTGCTCGGTGCCACGGTGCGTCGTGATTCGCGGGCGCGTTCGGCCGCGGAGGGAAAGGGTTCCGGTGTGGGCTCTCGGCGTCGCGCGAAGGTGCGCGCGAGCGGCGGGAGCGCGGCCGACGGCAGCGGCAGTTCCAAGTCGACCAACGCCGCGGCGAACAGCACCCGACGTTGCGCGGGTGACAGGCCCGGCTCGAGCACCGCGAGTTGGTAGGATCGGTAACGGGCGAGGCGTTCGATCTGCTCGACCGCGGCGAGGTAGGACTCGATCTGCCGGCGCGCCTCATGTTCGGCCCGTTGCTGGTCGGCGTTGCCCGGCTCCAGCCAGAGCACCGACTTCAACAGGTCCTCGCGCTCGGCGTTGAGGCGGGCCTGGCGCTCGGCGTGACGGGCGTTGAACTCGGTCAGCCGATTGCGCACGTAGGCCATCTGCGCCTCCTGGTCCGGTCCGTTGCTCAGGCTGATCTTGACCTCGTAGCGGCCGGAATCGGTTGGCGTCATCGCCACCCGCTCGATCTTGGCCACGGCCTGAAGGTGGGCCACCGTCTGCATGACGGCGTCGTTGATTTCCTTCTGCGCCTTCAGGTAGCGGTCGATCCGTTCGGCCACGGCGGGCGGAACATTGGGCAGGGTGATCCGGGGCTCGCGGTAACCGGAGGCGGCGAGGGCGACGCGAATGCGCTCGGCGAGAAGCTCGACCTGGGCAAACCGGGGTTCCTGGGCGCGGGCGAGGTACTCGAGGCGGGCGGTGCGCATGAAGCCGAACAAGGCGTCGTCCTCCGCGTAGAGCACATCGCGCAGCTCCTGTTTCAACGCCGACTTCTCGCGTTCGTACTCGGCGACCAGGGCCGCGACCTCGGGGGTGGGTTGGGAGGGCAGGCGGAGCCGGGCAGTCTCCGGGGAAAAAGTGAGCAAGGGACTCAGGTCGGACGGGAGTTCCGCCTCGAAGATCGGGAGCTCGATCATGGACTCCATGTCGAGGAGGATTTCGCGTAGCAGGCGTCGTTGCGCGGGCGAGAGTCCGTTTTGATAGTACGACGCGGCGCGAAACACCTGGAACTGGGCGGCCATTGCCTCGGCCGGCGTGCCGAAAGGCGCCGACCCGAGCCGCCACTCGCGAAAGCCACTCCAATCGTCGCGGGTGCGGATCAGGTCGCGGCGCAGGGCGTCGCCCTCGCGCTCGTGGGCTTCGAGGCGCGCCGCCTGCCGGGCGGCCAGCGCGGCCCATTCGCGTTGCCGGGTCATGAGGTCCGCTTCGCCCAGCCGCCCGGCGAGGCCCAGCATTTCCTGGCACAACGCTTCCCGTTCGCGGTGATAGGCCTCCAGACGCGCCAACAGGCCGGCCGGCAGGCTGTCCTGCAGCAACCGCGTTCCGAGCGGGGCATAAAACGGCTCCCCGATGAACTCACGCAGCTCGTCCGGCGCCGAGAACCGGCCGGAGCTGACCGACTTGCCGGGCAGCGGCGCCCATAGCCGGGGCGGCAGGGGCGGAAAAAAGTACACCGTCCGGGTGGTGGTGTGCGGTGGGGGCGGAACGATCGCCGGTTCCGCCCGTTCCAGCGGGGGTGCCGGCGAAACCTCGGCCGCCGCGCCGTCGCCGCCGGGGGCCGGAGTGGGGGGCGCGTCCTCCGCCGCCAGCGTCGTGGCAGCGGCCGCCAGCGCCGCCCACAGGGCGCACGGACGGAGCAAGCGGCGGCGGGAAAGGCCTGGGCTGGACATGCCGGAAGAGGGACGTCGGTCAGGGGCGGTGAGTTTCAACTTACCCACCGTATCCATTTTGCAAGGCCTCAAGGGGATCCGTTCCGCGGGCCCGGAGCAGGCTTGGTGAGATTTTTGCTTCTGTCAGCCGGCGGAAACTGCAAACGTGACGCGTTCGACGATGCCTTCCTCCCCGAAACCCAAGACCAAAGCCGGTGCGGCCGGCCTGGTCACGGTACGAAGCATCGCCGAGGCCGCCGGGGTTTCGATTGGTTCGGTGTCGTCGGTCTTGAACAACCGCCACATCGAACGCCGCATATCGCCCGAGACGGTGGAGCGGGTGAAGGCGGCCGCCCTGCGCATGGGTTATCTGCCCAACATCGGCGCCCGGCGCCTGCGCAGCGGGGCAGGGGCCAAACGTACCCTCGTGCTCGCGTTGATTACCAGCTACGAGGCCCCGCTCTCCCTCGTGAACCATTTTGTGTCCGGCCTGCGCGAGGTGGCGCAGGAGACGAAGGGACCGCTGGCCGGCGTGTCGTACCTGCTGCTCATCGATATGTTTGCAGCCGGTCACCTGCGCGACCTGCCCGGACTCCAGGGCGGCGACCATTTCAACGCCGCCATCATCACGAACACGACGACGGAGGACGATGAGTTCCTCGCCCGGACCCACCTGCCTTATCCGGTCGTCCTCGTAAACCGCCGGATCCCGGGCTACGCCTGCGTCACCGAAAACACCGGCTGCGGTCAGCGGGCCGCTGAGATCCTCGTCCGGTTGAAACGTCGCCGCCTCGCCGTGCTGCACGGCCGGCCGCTGACGCAGATCACCAAGACCCGCATGGAAAGTTTCATGGCGCGGGCGGCGGAGCTCACCGGGGTGCCGGCGACCGAGATCGAGGCCTCCGAACTTTCGGAAGGGGCGGCCGCGGACGCGATGCGCCGTTTTCTGCGTAACCGCCGCGACATCGACGGGCTCTACACCGTGACCGATGGCAAGGCGCTGGGCGCCTACCACGCGATCAAGGAGGCCGGCTTACGCGTGCCGGAGGACATCGCCGTCATCGGGGTGGGCGACTACGACATCTCGCAGTACTTCGATCCGCCGCTCTCCAGCGTGGGCGTACCCCACAGCGAACTCGGCCGGGCCGCCGCGCGGCTGCTGCTGAAGCGCCTACGCGGCCCCGGCCTCGCGCCGGAGACGATCGAACTCGACATCGAGCAGCACCTCCGGGCGTCTGCCCGCCCGGCGAAGTGACGCGCCTTGGCGGTCAGTCGCCGGTCAAAGGTCGAAGGTCTGGAAGTCGAAAGTCGTCACCGGCCCGCTGGAGCGGGCCGTTTAGGGTGGGCGGGTGCGTCCCTGCACCCGCTGCGAAGACGGACCCCAACACGCACGCCATCCGGCCTGCGATCGCGTACTCGAACCACGCGCGGAGGGACCCGCGCGTCCACCTACCTCAGCTCTTTCTCTCCCGTGATCAGTTCTGCACGCAGCGGAAGCCCGTGTGGTTGGCGCCGCTGGAGATCTCGCCCCGGCCCCGCGTGCCGATCCGGTAGCGGGTGCAGTACTGGTCGGTGCAAAGGAAGGAGCCGCCGCGCTGCACGCGTTTCACCGTCCCGGGCTCGGACGGATCGAAGCTCGTGGCCGGACCGCGGGGGTTGACCGCGACTTCGCCCGGCGGCGTCTCGCGGTAGGCATCCGGACGGTACCAGTCGCTGCACCATTCCCAGACATTGCCGGCCATGTCGTAGAGACCGTAACCATTGGCCGGATACGAGGACACGGGCGCGGAGCCCGCGAACCCGTCCTCGGCACGGTTGCGGTGCGGGAACTCGCCCTGGAAGATGTTGGCCACCCAGCGTCCGCCGGGCTGGAGCTCGGCGCCCCACGCGTAGGCCTCGCCGCTGAGTCCGCCGCGTGCGGCGAACTCCCACTCGGCTTCCGTCGGCAGGCGCTTGCCTGCCCAGCGCGCGTAGGCCTGGGCGTCCTCAAACGCGATATGGACCACGGGGTGCTGCTCTCGGCCCTCGATCGAGCTGCCGGGCCCTTCGGGATGACGCCAGGAGGCGCCCGGTTGAAACCGCCACCACTGCACAAAATCGTTCAAGGCCACGGAGGCCGCCGGCGGGGTGAACACGATCGAGCCCGGCACGAGCAACTCGGGCGGCGCGCCGGGGAAGTCCTCCGGGCGGGGTTTGCGTTCCGCCACCGTGACATAGCCGGTCGCCGCCACGAACCGCGCATAGTCGGCGTTCGTCACCTCGGTGGCATCCATCCAGAAACCGTCGACCCGGACCCGCCGGATCGGGCGCGCATCCTCCATCGGCTCGTTGCCGCCGCAGAACTCACCCCGCGGATCGGCCGAGCCCATCGAAAACTCCCCGCCGGGAATCCAGACCATGCCGGCCGGCGCGGGCCCGGGTGGCGTGCGCGAATTCTCGACGGTCGGCGCAAAGAGCGCCGCGGCCGAGGCGGCCGCTGGCAGGGCAGCCGGAGTTTCCGGGGTCTTGCGGCAGGCCGTCAGGGAGACGAGCAACGAGGCGGTCAGGACCGGCAGCAGGCGGGAGGGCAGGAGGGGCGGCACGAGCGCACCGTACGCGGTTCCGTTGCGGGCGAAAGAAGTTTTTGCGCGTGGCCATCGGGCAGTCCGGGCGGATTTCAGCAAAATGCTAAAACGTTTTTAGTTGACGGATTCGCGGCGCGTGGTTTTTCAACAAAACGTTTTAGCAAACCCACCCCTGGCCCGATCCGTTTCCCCGCACGGTCCGGCCCCGACCCGAATCCACCATGACCTCGTCGACCCCTTTGCGCCTGCCGGCGTTTGCCAGAGGGCTGCTGCTTGCAGCCTGTCTGTTCCTCAGTTTCGCGCGTTCCGTCCACGCCCAGGACACCACGGGCGTGATCACGGGCACCGTCGCCAACGCCGCCACCGGGCTGTTCCTCAAGGACGCCCTCGTCGAGTTGCCCGAGCTGGGCCGCCAGACGTTGACCGACCAGGTCGGTGCCTTCCGCCTCATCGATGTTCCGGCCGGCACGCACACGTTGGTCGTGACCTATCTCGGCCTCGACCCGATCCGTGAATCCATTGCGATCACGGCCGGCGGCCGCGTCAGCCGCAGTTTCGAGATGGGCACCGCCGTCTACGAACTCGCCCAGTTTACCGTCACGGGCGAACGCGAGGGCAATGCGGCGTCGATCACGCGCCAGCGTAACGCGCCGAACGTCAAGAACGTCGTTGCACTCGATGCCTTCGGCAACCTGCCCAACGATTCCGCCGGCGAGCTGCTCATCCGGCTGCCGGGCATCGCCGGCAACCTTGACGACGAGGGCAACGTGACCGGCGTCTCCATCCGCGGCGCCGCGCCCGGCCTCAACACCGTCAGCGTTGACGGCAACATGCAGGCGAGCGCCGGCGGCTTCGGCCGCGACTTCCGCACGCACAACATTTCGGGCGCGCTCTTCGACGAGATCGAGGTTTCCAAGGCGCCCACTCCCGACATGGCCGCGGACTCTCTCGGCGGGGCAGTGAACCTCAAGACCCGCTCCCCGCTCAACATGAAGGAGAAGCGTCGCATCACCTACCGCGCCGCTGCGCGCTGGGCTCCGCCCTTCTTCGATCACACCGAGCTGCGGCGCGATCATCCGATCCATCCGCTGCTCAGCCTGGGGTATCAGGAGGTCTTCGGCGTCGCCGGGGGCGAGCGCAACCTGGGCGTTTCCCTGAACCTCTTCTACAGCGAAAACGTCAACAGCGTCGACCAGACCCTGCTCGACTATCAGAACACCCTCGACCGGCCCGCCTACCTGTGGGACTTCCGCCGCCAGAACGGTTACAACAACCGCACGCAAAAGAGCGCGACATTGAAGTTCGACTACAAGGTGTCCGAAACCACCCGCGTCTTCCTCAACACGATCTACAACGACGCGCCGGAGAAGTTCAACCGCCTCTACACCATGCGCGCCTTCTCCTCGCAGTCCGTCGCCGCCATCGGCCCGGACGGCCAGCCGACCGGCACCAACCCGATTCTGCCGGGCTGGACGGAGGACCGCACCGAGGTGCGGCCCGTCAACGGCGCCGTGGTCGAACTCAACTCCACGCTCTACAGCTTCCTCGACCGCCAGCGCCAGGTGCACGCCGGCGTGGTGCATGAGTTCGACCGCCTGAAGCTCGATTACGACCTCAACTACAGCCACTCCAAGCCCAAGCTCGAGAGCAGCTACCGCAATGGCGGCGCTGGCGGCGGCATCTTCACCATGCAGGCCCGCAGCGTGGGCTGGGTGGTCGACAAGGCCGGGGACCCGGAGAAGCCGACCTTCACCCAGACCTCCGGCACCAACATCTACGACGTAGCCAACTACGGCAGTGCCACGCTCACCAACCGCAACAACGAGCGGTTCACCGAAATCTTCAATGCCAGTGCCAACGCCCAGTATGCGCTCCCGACCGCCTTCGCTTCGTCGCTGAAGGCCGGCGTGCGCCTGCGTGACGTCGAGATCTCCGAGAAGGCGGGCGAGCGCCGCTGGACCTACGCCGGCACCGCCTCGCTGGCTCCGTTCGTCGACGAGAACCTCCGCCTCACGTTCTCCGAGGATGTCGGTGGCGTGCTTCCGTTCGTCGAGACCGTGCGGATCGGCGAGGACATCCGCAGCAATCCGCAGAACTGGCGCGAGGACCTCTACTACGCAACCGAGCGCACCTATGTCGGCACGCGCAGCCTGAAGGAGGAGATCAGCGCCGCCTACGTCCAGGCCCAGGCCCGACTGGGCAAGGCCAACCTGCTCGCCGGCGTGCGGGTCGAACGCACGGAGAACGAGGGCCGGGGCTATGTCGCCGCCCGCGTGCGCACCACCACGGCCGAGCGCAATGCCGACCCGGTCGGCTCTGCGATCAAGGATTATCAGGACGGGCTGACCGTCATCGAGGGCAGCTACACCGACTGGTTCCCGGGCATCCACCTCGTCTACAAGTTCACCGACGCCATCCAGGCCCGCGCCAGCTGGTCGAACAGCATCGGCCGCCCCGCGGGCACGAACTACATTCCCTCCCGCACCTTCAACGACACCCAGCAGACGGTGACGATCAGCAATCCGTCGTTGAAACCCCAATACGCGGAAAACTTCGACCTTTCGCTCGAGTACTACTTCGAGCCGGTCGGCCAGCTCTCCGTCGGTTGGTTCCGCAAGGACCTCGAGGACTTCATTGTCTCCACCACGGCCGGCATCGTCGGCACGGGTCCGGACAACGGTTTCAACGGCGAGTTCGCCGGCTATGAGATCCGCACCAACGGCAACGGTGGCACGGCCCGGATCGAGGGCTGGGAGCTGAATTACCAGCAGCAGTTCACCTTCCTGCCCGGCATCTGGAGCGGCCTGGGTTTCGGCGCGAACTACACCAAGCTCGAAACCGAGGGCGACTACGGCGAGACGGGGCCGCGTTCCACCGCCGAGGTGCAGCGCTTCGTGCCGGAGACGGCCAACGCCCGCCTGACCTACACCTACGGCAAGTTCGGCATGAATCTGCTCTACAACTACGTCGGGCCGGCGCTGTGGGACTATAACGCCGCCGCCGCCCGCCTGCGCTACCGGGACAGCCGCGCGACGGTCAATCTGGGCTTCTCCTACCGTTACGCCCGCACGATGAGCTTCTTCGTGGATTTCACGAACCTGTTTGACGAGCCTCAGAACTACTACCGTGGTTACGAGGACCGGCTTGAGCGCGCCACCTACAACGGCACGGCGGTGTCGTTCGGCGTGAGCGGCACCTTCTAACCCCCGACGCCTGCCCCCATGAGATCGTCCCGTCTGCTCGCCCTCTGCGGCGCCCTGCTGTCCGCCGCCCTCCCGGCCCAGGACATGCTGCCCCGCCTCAGCCACAACGACCCCGGCCTGCTCGTCGACCTCGGGGTCGGCCTGTGGGCGTGGCCGCTGCCGATGGATCACGACGGCGACGGCCTGCTCGATCTCGTGGTGGCCTGCACCGACGTGCCGTACAATGGCACGTACGTGTTCCGCAATTCAGGCCAGGTCGATCCGTCGACCGGCCTCCCGGTCTATCATCCGGCAACGCGCCTCGGGCCCGCGGCGCGCAATCCGCAGATCTCCTACGTCGACGGTCGCCCGGTGGTCACAAGTCCAAACACCGTGTACCCCGACTTCGCGACCAAGGCGTTTGCCGACGGCGTCAAGCTGCCCGCGCCCGAGACCGTGCATGTCGCTCCGGGCAACATCCGGGCGAACCAATGGCGGTTCGTCGATCACGACGCCGACGGACGGCTCGACCTCGTCGTCGGCATTGGCTGGTGGGGCGACTACGGCTGGGACAACGCTTACGACCGCACCGGTCGCTGGCGGAACGGTCCGTTGCACGGCTACGTCTACCTGCTGCGCAACACCGGCACGACCGAGGCGCCCGTCTACGCCGAGCCGGTCAAGCTCGAGGCGGGCGGCGCCGTGATCGACACGTTCGGCATGCCATCGCCGAGTTTCGCCGACTTCGACGGCGACGGTGACCTCGACCTGCTCTGCGGCGAGTTCCTCGACGGCTTCACTTACTTTGAAAACACCGGCACGCGATCCCGGCCGGTCTACGCCGCCGGACGCCGCCTGACCAACGCAGGCCGTCCGCTGGCGATGGACCTGTGCATGATCACGCCGGTCGCGCTCGACTTCGACGGCGACGGGCACACCGACCTGGTGGTCGGCGACGAGGATGGCCGCGTGGCTGTGCTGTCCCACACCGGCAAGGTGGTGGATGGACTGCCGCAGTTCCGCGAACCGCGTTACCTGCGCCAGTTTGCCGACGCGGTGAAGTTCGGCGCCCTCGCATCGCCGGTGAGCGTCGACTGGGACGGCGACGGTCTCGACGACATCGTCACCGGCAACACCGCCGGCTACATCGGTTTCATCAAGAACATGGGCGGCAATCCTCCGCGCTGGGCGGCACCGGTCTACCTCACCGCCGGCGGCGAGACGATCCGCATCATCGCCGGTCCGAACGGCTCCATCCAGGGTCCGGCCGAGGCCAAGTGGGGCTACTCCAATATCAGCGTGGGCGATTGGGACGGTGACGGGCTGCCGGACATTCTCGATCTCGGCATCTGGGGGCACGTCACGCTCTACCGTAACGTCGGTACGCGCACCGCGCCGAAGTTGGCCAAGGGTGAGGTGCTGCAGGTCGCCTGGAACGGACCCGCGCCGAAGCCGGCCTGGAACTGGTGGGACCCGAAGGGCAATGAACTGGTCACCCAATGGCGTTCGACGCCCAGCATGGTTGACCTCAATGCCGACGGCCTGATGGACCTCGTCACGCTGGACACCGAGGGCTACCTCGCGTTCTACGAACGCCGGCGCAAGGCCGACGGCTCCCTCGAGCTGCTACCGCCGCAACGGGCGTTCTGGGGCGAGGGCGTCTCCGAGTACAACAGCGCCGGCCAACCGGCCGGCGTGGGCAAGGACAAGTCCGGCGTTCTGCGCATGAACGCGGGTGTGGCCGGTCGTTCCGGGCGACGTACCTTCTGCTTCGTGGACTGGGACGGCGACGGCGTCCTCGACCTGATGGCGAACAGCAATCCCAACACGAACTTCCTCCGCGGACGTGGTCGCAACGCCGAAGGGCGGTGGGTGTTCGAATACGTGGGCCCCGTCTCTTCCCACCGTCTCGCGGGTCACTCGACCACGCCTACGCCGGTGGACTGGGACAAGAACGGCGTACCGGACCTGCTCATCGGGGCGGAGGACGGTTTCTTCTACCTGCATCGCAATCCGCGCTCGCCCTGATTTTTCGCCCACCCACCGCGATGGGTTCGATTTCCATGCCTCTTCCTTACCGTCCTCACGGCATTTATTCCGCCCAATGGATTCCGACCGACGCGCACGGGCGCATCGATCGCTCCGCGCTCGCCACGCTCATCGGGTTCGAACGGCGTCACGGCATTCACGGGCTGCTCGCCTTGGGCAGCACGGGGGAATTCCCGCAGTTCAGCCTCGAGGAGCGCCGCCAGGTGCTCGCCACCGTGGTTGAGCTGGCGGGAGACCTGCCGGTGATGGCCAACATCACCGACATCCGGCCGCGGGCCGCAGTGGAGCTCGGCCGCTATGCCCGGTCGTTGGGCGTGAAAGCCGTCGGGCTGATGCCGCCGATGTTCTATCCGGTGTCCCAAGCCGACCAACTCGCGTACTTCCTCCACGTCGCCGAGGCGGTCGACCTGCCCGTGATGCTCTACAATTTTCCGGAGCTCACCGGCAAACGGATCGACCTCGACACGATTGCGGCGTTTGCCGATCGCGCGCCGATGTGTGCGATCAAGCAGAGTGGGGGAGAGTTCGCCTATCACCGCGAGCTCATCGCCCTCGGCCGGGAGAAGGGCTTCGTCGTCATGTCCGGTTCCGACCTCCGACTGCCCGAGGTGTTCGCGCTCGGCGCGGCCGGGGCGATCGGCGGGCTGGTCAACATCGTGCCGGAGCTCATGGTCGGCATCTACCGCGCGGCCGTGGAGCAGGCGCCGGGAGACGTTGCTGCCCTCGCGGCGCAAATGGTGTCCGTCGGTCGCATCGTCGACCAGCTCACCTTCCCGCTGAATGTCGCCGCGGGCATCGAGGCGCGCGGCCTGCCGGCCGGCTGCCCGAAAATGATCGTTTCGGAACAATCGAAGGCCTTGTATGCCAAGATCGTTTCCGAAATGAGCGCGCTGTTGAATACCCTGCAACTGGCTCCGGCTGACCCCGCCCATGTCTGAGCCGGCGGCGAACGTCCTCGTCCGGACCCTGTCCGGCATCGATCTGGCCGTGCTGCTGGTCTACCTCGTCGGTGTCACCGGTCTCGGCACGTGGTTCTACTGGCGCAATCGCGACAGCGAGAAATACATGTCGGCGGGGCGTTCCCTGCCGGGTTGGGCCGTCGGACTTTCGATCTTCGGTTCCTACGTCAGCAGCATCAGTTTCCTCGCCAATCCGGGAAAGTCGTTTGCCGGGGACTGGAACGCCTTCGTCTTCGCGCTGACGCTGCCCATCGCGGCGTTCGTGGCCGTGCGCTGGTTCGTGCCGTTCTACCGGCGCACCGGGGAGATCTCCGCCTACCAGCATCTTGAGAATCGCTTCGGCGCGTGGGCGCGCACGTATGCGGTGGTTTGCTACATGCTCACGCAGATTGCCCGGCTCGGCACCATCCTGTACCTGCTGGGTCTCGCGCTCGTGCCGCTGACCGGACTCGACATCCGCACGATCATCGTGGTCGTGGGTCTTGTTGTGATCGTTTATCCGCTGCTCGGCGGCACTGAGGCCGTGATCTGGACCGGCGTCGTGCAGGCCGTCGTGCTCGTCGGCGGCGCCCTGGCCTGTGTGGTGACCTTGCTCCTGGGCATGCCCGAAGGTCCGGGCCAGATCTTCACGATCGCGTTGGAGCAGGATAAGTTCAGCCTCGGCAGCCTCGCCTTCGACTGGGGCTCCTCCACGTTCTGGGTCGTGCTGATCTACGGGTTGGTGATCAACCTGCAGAACTTCGGCATCGATCAAAGCTACGTGCAGCGGTACATCACTGCCAAATCCGACCGCGCCGCCGCGCGCAGCGTGTGGATTGGCGCCTTGCTCTACCTGCCTATTGGAGCGGCGTTCTTCTTCATCGGCACGGCCCTCTACGCGTTTTACCAGGCGCAGCCCGAGTTGCTGCCGGCTTCCCTCAACGCCGCGCAGAAACCTGACGCAGTGTTTCCCTACTACATCAGCCGCGAACTGCCGGCCGGCCTGGCCGGCCTGGTCGTGGCGGGACTGTGCGCGGCCGCGATGGATTCCAACCTGAACTGCATGTCGACGCTCTACCTGCGCGACCTGCACCAACGCTACTTGAACCCGGGCATCTCGGAGCGTGGCTCCATGCGTGTCCTTCACGTCTCCACCGCTGTCTTCGGTCTGATCAGCATCGTCGCCGCGCTCGCGATGATCAGCATCAAGAGCGCCCTCGACGTTTGGTGGGAGCTGGCCGGCATTCTCGGAGGCGGCATGCTGGGGCTGTTCCTGCTCGGTCTGCTCGCCCGCACGGCCACGAGCCGCGCCGCCATCCTCGGCGTGCTTGCCGGCTTGCTGGTGATCGTCTGGATGACCTTCTCGCCCCGGATCGACGGCTTCCCCGACGCCCTGCGCAACCCGTTCCACGGACTGCTGGTCATTGTTTTTGGTACTGCCGCGATCCTGATCGCCGGCCTCGCCGCCACCACCTTCCTCAAGCCCGCCTCGCCGGACCGGCGTTGATCCGCCCGTCTCCGGCTCCGAGTCTTTCCTCCGCATGTTCCGCCCGTTGTCACCCCGGGGTGCCGCCGCGTGCGGCCTGCTGACCTGCCTTCTCCCCGTCATGCCCGCCGCCGAGCGCCAGATCACGCACGCCCCGCAGGGGCACATGTTGACCAACGTCCAGGTCTGGATGGCCGATGGCGCTTGGATCGTGTACGACACGCGCCGGCGCGATGACCGGTTCGACGCAACCACGATCGAGCGGGTCCAGGTGGACACCGGCGACCGCGAGGTGCTTTACCGCGCCGATCAGGGCGCGAACGTCGGCGTGGTGACGGCGCATCCGCAGCTGCCGCGGGTCTTCTTCATCCATGGTCCGACCTGGCCCACGCCCGAGTGGTCCTACGGGATGTCCCGCCGCCGGGGGGTGTGGGTCGATACTGCCGCGCCCGGCGGTGCCGTTGCCCTCGATGCGATGACCTATGGCACGCGGTTTACGCCCGGCGCGCTGCGTGGCGGTTCGCATGTGCACGTCTGCCATCCGCGGGGCGACGCCGTCAGTTTCACCTACGATGACGAGGTGCTGCTGCGGCGCGGGGCCACGCCGTCAGCCGACGCCGATCTCAATCAACGCAACCTTGGCGTGGCCGTGCCCGCTGGACCAGTCCGCGTGCCGGCCGACCATCCGCGCAACCATGACGGCGCGTGGTTTTCGGTCCTCGTCACCCGCACGACCCATGCCCCCGCGCCCGGTTCGGACGAGATATCGCGGGCCTGCGAGGAAGGATGGATCGGTCAGGACGGCTACCTCCGGCCCGACGGATCGCGCCAACGTCTCGCCCTGGCGTTCCAAGGGACGGTCACGGCTCGGGATGGTTCCACGCACGCAGAGGTCTTTGTTGTCGATCTGCCGTCCGACTTGACCGTAGCGGGCGAGGGTCCGTTGGAGGGGACGGCGACGCGCCGGCCCGCTCCGCCGCAGGGCACCGTGCAGCGACGGCTCACGTTCACCGACGGCCGCCGTTTCCCGGGCCTCGCCACCGTGCCGCGCCACTGGCTGCGGTCGTCGCCCGACGGGGCGGCGATTGCGTTCTTGATGAAGGATGAGGCCGGGGTGGTGCAGCTGTGGACCGTTTCACCGGGCGGCGGTCCGCTCCGACAGGTCACGCGCAACGCCGAGGACATCGGTTCGGCGTTCACCTGGAGCCCCGATGGCGCGCTCATCGCTCACGTGATGGGCGGACGGGTGTGCGTGACCCGCGTGGCAACGGGAGAAACCTTACCCCTGACCGCGCCCGCCGCCGCGGCCGAGGACGCGCCGCGACCGTTCGCCTGCGTGTTCTCCCCCGATGGCCGGCACGTGGCCTACACCCGCAGTGTACCGCACGCGGACGGCACGCGCTATGACCAGATCTTTGTCCTGACCCTGCCTTCGTCGCTCCAACCCCTGCGCCCCCACCCATGAAAACCCTCCTCCGTGCCGCGGCCGTCCTCGCCGCCGTCGCCGCTCTCCGTCTCACTGCCGCCCACCCGGCGGTGGTTTCGCACACCTTCATCTATGAGCAGGCGCCGTATCCGTCGTGCCACGCGTCGACGGTGGTGGAGACCGCGAATGGCCGCCTGCTCGCGGCGTGGTTCGGCGGCACCCACGAGAAACACCCCGACGTCGGCATCTGGGTCTCGGAGCGGGTAAACGGTGTCTGGTCCCCGGGGGTCGAAGTCGCGAACGGCGTGCAGGCGGACGGCACGCGTCATCCGACCTGGAATCCCGTGCTGTTCCAGCCGCGGGGCGGTCCGCTCCAGCTCTTCTACAAGGTCGGCCCGTCTCCGCAGACCTGGTGGGGCATGGTCATGACCTCGACCGATGACGGCCGGACGTGGAGCAAACCGGAGCGGCTCGCCGCCAACATGCTCGGCCCGATCAAGAACAAGCCGGTGCAACTGGCCGACGGGGTCATCCTTTCGCCCACCAGCGTGGAAAGCCCGACCAGGCCGAGCCGGTGGCAGGTGTACTTTGAACGCAGCGTCAACGGGGGCACGTCCTGGACGGCCACGCCGTACCTCAACGACGGCATCGACGTCGGCGCGATTCAACCGAGCATCCTCCTGCTCGGCGGCGAAAAGCTGCTCGCGCTCGGACGCACCCGTCAGGGCCGGCTCTTCGAGGTGCGCTCCTCGGACGGAGGCACGACGTGGGGCGGATTCAAGCTTACCACGCTGCTCAACCCGAACTCGGGTACCGACGCCGTCACGCTTAAGGACGGCCGCCACGTGCTTGTCTACAACCCGGTCGAGAAGGGCCGTACGCCCCTCGTCGTCGCCGTATCCGCCGACGGCGAGACCTGGAAGGACGTGGTCACGCTCGAGGACCAGCCGGGCGAATATTCCTATCCGGCCGTGATTCAGACCGCCGACGGCCGCATTCACGTGACCTACACGTGGAAACGCGAACGCATCCGCCACGCCGTCATCGACCCGGCCAAGCTCTAGTCTGTTACAAGGACGAAGGGGTGCGCCTTCCCCTTCGTCCTGCCTACATCACCCCCTTCCTTCGCCCGATGCCCCGCTTTCTTCCCGCTACTGTCCTCGCCTTCGGTCTGGCGTTCGTCCCGGGACTTCCCGCCGCCACACCGGCGGCTCCCGATCATTCGCAGGTCCCGGGCGTCGTCATCGCCCACAGCCCCAAGTCCACCCGCATCTTTCTCGGCTCGGCGGGCATCGTCGCACTCCCGGACGGCACGTATTTGGCCAAGCATGACGAGTTCGGTCCCGGCAGCACGGAGAAGACGAACGCCATCACCCGGGTGTACCGGTCGGTGGATCGCGGACGAAGCTGGGAGCCGGTCAGCCGGATCGAGGGTTCGTTCTGGGCCAACCTGTTCTATCACCGCGGGGCCGTCTACCTGATGGGTACGACGGCCGGACACCGTCACGGCCATGCCGTGATCCGGCGCTCGACCGATGGCGGCCGGACCTGGACCACGCCGAAGGACGAGAACACCGGTCTGCTCTTTCCAGACATCTCCTACCACACGGCGCCCATGCCGGTGGTGGTGCACAACGGGCGCATCTGGCGAGCGATGGAGGACGAGAAAGGCGGCGACCGCTGGGGTCGGATGTTCCGCGCCTTCATGCTTTCGGCACCGGTCGATGCCGACCTGTTGAAGGCGTCGAGTTGGACCGCCTCGAATGCCCTGCCGCACGATCCGTCGTACCTGGATGGAAAGTTCGGTGGCTGGCTGGAAGGGAATGCGGTGGTCGATCCGGAGGGCAACATCGTGAATGTCCTGCGCACCGACTATCGCGACGTGCCCGAGAAGGCCTCGATTGTCCGCATCTCGGCCGACGGCAAGGTGGCGACCTTCGATCCTGCGCGTGACTTCGTCGACTTCCCGGGCGGCTGCAAGAAGTTCGTCATCCGCCGCGATCCCCGCGACGGGCGCTATTGGACGATCTCGAACGCCATCCTGCCGGCGCATGTGGGTGGGAATGTGGAGCGCATCCGTAATGCCGCCGTTCTGATGTCATCGCCTGACCTGCGCACGTGGACGCCGCACCACGTGGTGCTCTATCACGCCAACACCGCCTCCCATGGCTTCCAGTACGTCGACTGGGAGTTCGAGGGCGAGGACTTGATTTTGGTCGCCCGCACGGCCTTCGACGACGGCATCGGAGGCGCGGACAATCAGCATAACTCCAACTATCTCACCTTCCACCGCCTTGAGCAGTTCCGCCGCCACGCGGCCTCGACGGTCGAAGTCGCCCGCTAGAGCGGCGACCAGGCGAGTTCCCTCGAACGCTTCCGTCGCCCATCTCTTGTTTCCCCTCCTTCTCGTGAGGGAAGACCCCTGAGCGGAACGAGAAAGCAGGAAGAGAAAAACGAACGAGCAAGAGGGAGGAAAGGGGCGGGGCGGCTACCCGCGCCCCATCCGCCTCAGCCCTCCAGCTTCCGCGTGAGCAGCGAACCATTCAAGCCGGGCAGGCGTTCGGAGAATTCGTCACCGTCGACCGCCTGCCGCAGGGCGCGTTGCACCATGCCCATCTTGGCGTCGAGGTTGTCGATCATCGACACAAAGACGGCTTCGGGCGTGGCGGCGTAGACGGCGGCGCCCCATTCGGGCTCGCCCTGGTGGCTCAGCACAATGTGTTCGAGCCGCTCGAGCCGCTCGGCATCGAGGCGCGCCTTGAGCCCGGCCTTGCGGACCAGTTGGTAGCCCAGCACGACGTGCCCCTGCAGAATGCCGCGGCGGCTGCGTTTGGTCACGAGGGTGCCTTCGTACTCGATGACCTTGCCGGTGTCGTGCAACAGAATGCCGGCGACCGCGAGGCTCGGATCGACCTCCGGATAGAGCGGCAGGAGCGCCTTGGCCGCCCGGGCCATGCGCAGGGTGTGCTCGAGTAGACCGTGACGGTAGGCATGGTGCATCGACACCGCCGCCGGCGCCGCACGGAACGCCTCGCCGATCTCCTCAAACACCGCCCGGGTGGTCATGCGCACCTCGTCATGGGCGATGCCATCGATGAATCCTTGAAACTCCGTCCACATCGCCTCCGCATCCTCCGGGGCGAGTTCGACCAGGTTCTCGAGCAGACCCGGGGCGCCGAGTTCCGCTTCCGTCAGCGGCGTCAGGGTGCCGAGACGGGGTGATAGCCGGCCTTGGAAAAAGTCGATCTTACCCTCAAGCCGCACGGCCGCACCCTCGGCGAGGGCGCGCACGACGTCGAACTGCGGATGGTCGCCGAAGAGCGTCGCGCCAAAACTGCCGGTGCGGTCGCCGAACTCGACGGAGAGAAATGGATTCCCGTTCGAGGCCGTCTTCGGGGTCGCCCGCCGGAGCAGGAGAACGCTGGTGAACGGGCGGCCACCATCGAGGTTCTTCAGATCGCGCACGGACAGGGGAGCGGGAGCGTCGGGCATGGAGAAGGATGTGGGGTAACGTTCGAAGGCGTTCAATCCCTCTTCTCGGTCGTCCTTCGACGGGCCACGGCGCCCGGCCGCTCGGTTCGCGTGGCGCCCTCGGGGTTGAAGCGACCGCAGTTGTCCGATCGCGCCACGCCTCGTCGCCCCTTGAGTTATAAGTCATTTGCCCTGCGCGGAGGGTGCGAAATGCGACGTGACCAAGTCTGCGGATCAGGTAGTGATGGTGGCACCCCACGGCGAGGACGGTGCTCTCCGCCGACCGTTACCCCACGTTTGTATCCATCTCTTCATGATCCGCTCCTGCCTTGTCCTGATTGCCGCTCTGCTCACCGCTGCTATGGCCCCTGCCGCCACCGGCACGCGACCTGACATCGTTTTCATCTATTGTGACGACCTGCGCTGGGACTCGCTCGGCGTCGTGCAGCGGGAGCAAGGTGACACGGCCCGGTTCCCTTGGCTGCAGACGCCGCGGCTCGACGCGCTCGCCGCGCAAAGCGTGCGGTTCCGTGCCTCGTTCGTGACCACCTCCCTGTGCTCACCCGGGCGCGCCAGCGTGATGACCTCGCGCTATGGGCACCATAACGGAATCATCGGCAACACCACACCCTTGCCGGCCGACAGCGTCACGTTCCCCCGTCACCTACGGGAAGCCGGTTACACCACCGCCTTCGTCGGCAAGTGGCACATGGGCACCCAACGCGACCGGCCTCATTTCGATTACCACGCGAGTTTCGTCGGCCAGGGACGGTACAACGATTGCCCGTTGTTGGTCGACGGGGTTGAGACGCCGACCCAAGGCTGGGTCGACGATGTCACGGCCGAGTACGCCGCGCGCTTCGTGGCCGCGCAGCCGAAGGACAAACCCTTTTTCCTCTGGCTCGGCTTCAAGAGCCCGCATGGCCCGCGTGGCGGTGAAAATCTTCCGGAGCGGGTGCGGGGCCTTTACGCCAACGACGCCTCGCGTCCCACGCCGAACACCGGATTGAGGGCGATCTACAACCCGGGTGCGGGCGGCGGCGGAGGCGGTCGATACGACACGCCGACCCGGCTCGAAGCCCATCGGGATTTCAACCGTCATGCCACGGCGATCGACACCAGTGTTGGCCGGTTGCTCGACGCGCTCGTCGCCGCCGGACGCGCGGACAACACGCTCATCATCTTCACCAGCGACAACGGCTACTACCTCGGGGAGCATGGCCTCGGTGACAAGCGCACCGCGTACGAGGAGAGCATTCGCGTGCCGCTTCTGGTCCGTCTGCCCGGCGCTGCGGCGGCGCGCGGGGTCACCAATGATGCCATGGTGCTGAACCTCGATTACGGTCCGACGATCCTCGACTTCGCGGGCGCGAAGCCGTTGCCCGATGCGCAGGGGCGCAGCCTGCGGCCGCTGCTCGAGGGCCGGAGCCCGGCGGACTGGCGCACCGAATATTTCTACGAGTACTTCAAGGAGCCGCCGTATGCACCGCCCACCGTGCTCGCCCTCCGCACGACGACGCACAAGCTGGTGGTCTATCCCGGCCACGAGGAATGGACGCAGGTGTTCGACCTGAAGTCCGATCCGTATGAAACGCGTAATCTCGCGGGAGACGCAGAACTGCGGGCGAAGCTGCAAGCGGCGTTCGACCGTCAGGCGGAGGCCGTCGGCTTCACCTGGCCGGCCGGCTGGGGCCCGAAGGGCGAGTCACCGCCCGCGCCGGCGAGTCCGAAGAAAAAGTAAGTCCGCCGCCACGCGGCGCGACCGGGCGTCAGCGGGGAAACGGCGGCAGGGACGACGACGGCGGTTCGCCGTAGCTCTTCACCAACTGCGTATAGCCCTTGAAGAACGGGTGGTGCGCATCGCGCAGCAGGGCGTAGAAGACCGTCTCGGCCGGCAGCACGTGCACGCCGCCCCGGATCAGGGCGTCGAGGGCGGCGCGGCCGTCCTCCGGCCGCCGTCCGCTGGTGGCGTCGCTCAGCACCGTGACCTGCAGCTGCTGGTCGAGCGCATCGAGCGCGGTTTGGTAGATGCAGACCGACGTTTCGAGCCCGCACAGGATCACATGATCGAGATCGAAGCTGCGCAGCGCGTCGCGAATGCCGTCGTCCGCCAGTGCGGAGAACGTCGCCTTGCCAAACTGCGGGGCGCGCGGGGCCAGCGCGGTGAGCTCTGGCGCGGTGGCGCCGAGCTTCTGCGGGAGTTGCTCGGTGAAGACGACCGGCAGGCCGAGCCCGTGCGCCGCCGCGACCGCGAACTGGCAGCGCCGAAGCAGGGCCTCCCCCTGCGGCAGCGCGCGCACGAAGACCGGCTGTACGTCGACGCAGAGCAGCAGGACGCCGGTGAGGGGAGCCGGTGCGTTCATGGGTAATACGCGCGGCGCGCCTTGACCTGCACGAAGCGCTTTTCGGGCAGGATGTACGCGGTGAGGTGGCCGCCCATGACACAGGCGGTGTCGATGCCGACCGACCACTTCAGTTTGTAGATGTCGGGCCGCGGGGTGTGCCCGTAGACGACGAAGGGCGGGCCACTCCAGAGGTCGGCCCAGAGGGGCGAGTCTTCGCTCTCGGCCCGTTTCCGCGGCTTGCCGTCGCGGTCGATCACCTGGATGCGCGTCACGACCTGCGCCGGTTGCTTCTGCCAGGGCTCGCCGGGCAGGAAGCCGCCGTGGACGAAGACCGTGTTGAAATCCTCGACGTAGTGGGTGAGGGGCATCGCCTCGAGGTAGGTCCAGTCGTCGGGACGCAGCTGGGCGAAGGTTTTCTCGTCGGTCTCCTTCAGGAAGGCCGTGTCCTTGGTGCGGCGGTAGTTGAGCAGGCGCAGCTCATGGTTGCCGAGGAGGGAGAGGGCGCGGTGTTGTTTCGCGAGGTCGATCACGCGCGTGCTGTCCGGACCGCGGTTGACGAGGTCGCCGAGGAGAATGAGCTGGTCATCCTTCGTGAGGGCGACCCGTTCGAGCAGTTCGGCAAACTCTTGGTGACAACCGTGGATGTCGCCGATCGCGATAAGGCGTCCGTTCATGCGTGCGGTGCGCAAATTTGCTAGCGTCGCAGGGGGGGCAAAGTAAACAAGAAAGCCTATGGACCTGAATCTGCAGCCGCTCGCCCACACCTGTTTCGTGACCGGGCAGCCGTTCACCGAAGGCGAGCGCGTGCTCAGTCACCTCGTGCGCAACGAGTCGACCGGGGAAGTGATGCGTTACGACGTGAAGGAGAGCGCGGCGGCGGAGTTCACCGCGCCGGGATTCGTCGCCTGCCGCTGGCTGCACCTGTTCAAGCCGCGCAAGGCCGGCGAAAATCCGGAGCGCGAACTGAAGCTGACCGCGGAGAACCTGTTCCTGACCCTGGCCGACCCGGCGAACGAGCTCACGGTCGAGAACACCCGGCTGGTGCAGTTCCTCGCCCTCATGCTCGAGCGCAAGAAACTCATCCGGCCGAAGGGCCGGTCGGCAGACGGCGCGCGCAACGTGTACGAGCACGCCAAGACGAAGGCGATGTACGAAGTGCCCGTCGGCGAGCTGAGCCCCGAGTTCTTCATCGCCGTGCAGGAGCAGCTCAGCGTGCTCGTCGGCGCCCCGAAGCCGAAGCCGGACGACGCTCCCACGCCGCCGGCGTGATCCGCCTTGGTGAGGAAGTTAACGCTGAGACGCCAAGTCGAAGGGAGCGGAGGAGATTTAACGCGGAGACGCAGAGGCGCGGAGGCGAAGGAGTTCAATCCTTGGCGGTGTGGGGCGACTTGGTTTGCCAACGGCCTTCGTTGGCCGAAACCAGAAGCCGTTTCCCATCTCCGCTTTGAACTACGTCTCAACGCAGAGGCGCGGAGACGCAGGGAATTAGGCGAGGGGATTCGAGTTTGAACGCCGGTCGGCGAAACCTAGGTCCATCTTCGCACCAGACACGGCCAGTCCCTGTTCTCCTGCGCGTTCTGCGCCTCTGCGTTAAACCTCCGTCCCGCGTGCGACCGTCAGCGCGTGTAGGCCGGCGCGAAGCCGAGGCCCTGGGCCAGGGTTTCAATGCGCACGAGGTAGCGGTCGGCCATGATGTAGAGAGTGCGGCCGTCGTTGCCGAAGGTGCAGTTGCCGGTGGCTTGGCCGGTGAGCAGGCTGCCGAGGTGCTTGCCCTCCGGACTGAGGATCAACACGCCGCCCGGCCCGGTCGTCCAGAGATTGCCGTTCGCATCCATCGCCATGCCGTCGATGGAACCGCGGCGGCCGGCGTCGCGCAGCTTGCTCGCGTCGAAGAACACCTTGCCCGGCCCGGCCGTGCCGTCGGCGTTCAGCGCGAAGGCCATGATGATCGGACGCGGGCCGTGCGAGTTACCCACGAGCAGGGTCCGTCCGTCGGGCGTGAGGGCGAGGCCGTTGGGGCGCTCCAGCTCCTGGGTGATCAGGGTCACCTTTCCGTCCGGTGAAGCGCGGTACACGCCGTGAAAGCCAATCTCCTTGCTCGTCGAAGGGCCCATGCCGTACGGCGGATCGGTGAAGTAAATGTTGCCGGCGCGGTCGACCACGAGGTCGTTCGGGCTGTTGAAGCGCTTGCCATCGTAGCGATCCACCACGGTCGAGAAGGTCTTGCCGTCCGGATTGAGCCGGGCCACGCGCCGGTCGCCGTGTTGGCAGAGCAGCAGGCGACCTTCGAGGTCGAGCGCGAGGCCGTTCGAGCCGGCTTCCCGGCCGTCGTAGCCGGTCGTGGTCAGGCCGCTGGGTTGGAGAAAGATGTCCACGCCGCGCCCTTCGCGCCAACGGTACGCGATGTTCTCGGGAACGTCGGAAAAGATCAGCTGCTGTTCCTTTGCCATCCAGACCGGGCCTTCGGACCAGTTGAACCCTTCGGCCAGCTTCACCATGGTCACACCGGGGGCGAGCAGGCGGTCCAGGGCGGGGTCGAGGCGCTCAATTTCGCCAAAGGCTTCGTAGGGGGCGGAGAACGAGCGGATGGGCTCGGCGGCGGAGGCGGCGGACAGGGTCATGGCCAGGGCAAGAACACTTCGCGAGGGTTTCATGGGGCAGGCTCCAGCCGAACCGAGCCGGCGGCGCGGGGCAAGCGGTTGTTTCGCCGTCTCGGTCCGGTTCGCAGCCGTCCCTCACGGCGCGCCGGTCTCGCGCTGGCCGGCAAGGAAGACCACCAAGGCGTCGAGATCGTCGCCCGGTAGCTCCCGGTAACGCAGTTTCCGCTCCTTGGCCGTGGCCGAGACCTCCCGGTATTCGCCCCGAATGCTGTCGCGAATGTCCGCCGGTTCGAGCCGCGCGCCGACCCCATCGAGCGGCAACCGCGGATTGCCGGCGCCGCCGAGCGAATGACAGAGCTGGCACTGCAGGTCGGCGAACAACTGACGGCCGCGAGCGAGGGTCTGGTCGGCCGCCGCCGCCGGCTCGGTCTCGTCCGGATTGTGCCGCTGGGCAAACCACGCCGCGAGGACGAGGACAACCGCGGCCACGGCCGCGAGGACCAGGAGGGCGAGGCGTTCTCTCATCGTCAGACCATGGCGAAAAGTTCGGTGTGCAACCGGCGAAGAGGAAAACCGAGCCGGCGCAGGGACGGAATGACAAAGTCTGTCATCGCCTTGGGTCCGCACAGGAAACACGGCCACCCCGTCGCCGCCGCGGGCAGCGCCCGGCGCAGGACCTCTTCAGTGATGAAACCCACTTCGCCGGTCCAACCGGCCGGAGGGGTCTGCAACACGTGCACCACCTGCAGCGGGAGGCGCGCCGCCAGGGCGGCGAGTTCCTCGCGCAACAGCGTGCGTTCCCAGGTGCTGCTGCCATAGATCAGCACGAGCGGTCTGCGGTCGCCGCGGTCGGCGAGGGTGCGCACCATCGAGACCATCGGGGCAATCCCGACACCCCCAGCGATGAACACGAAGCCCGGCGCGTCGGGAAAGCGGTCCACCGTGAACGCGCCGTAGGGTCCGTCCACGTACGCGACCGTTCCGGGCGCCGTCCGGCCCACCGTGCGGGTGAAATCGCCCAGCTCCTTGATCGTGAACCGCAGGCCGGTCCGATCCTCTGCGCTCCCCGCGAACGAGAACGGGTGTTCCCGGGCTCGAAACGGTGAGGTTCCCAGCGACAACCACGCAAACTGCCCGGGATGAAACCGCAGCGCCGTTCCGGTCCGCGGGCGCAGGGTGAGCGTCCATGCCGAACCGCGCTCGGCGCGCACGTCGACGACGTCATACGGATGTCGCTGCAAGCGCCAGGGCCGGACGAGCCGCAGGTGCACGAGCACCAGCAGCCAGGCCAGCGAGTACGCGAGCCAGAGCACCGCCTTCCAGGGCGCTGTCGTGTAGTAGCCGACGCCGTGCACGTGAACGACCGAGGCCGCGATCGCCGCCACGGACAGCAGCCCGTGCGTGATCCGCCACAGGTCGTAGGGCAGGCGCAGCGGCTGGCGCCACCACGAGGTGGCGATGACGAGGGCAAAGAGCAGCAGGGCGATCCGGCCCGCGGTGTAGTGGCCGGGCGCGTACCGGGGATCGAGCGGACCAAGCGACTCCGGGTACGCGAGTTTGAGCACCAGATAGTGTCCGACGATGAGCGCAAACCCGAGTATGGCCGCCCACCGATGGAAGAAGTAGATCAGGTCGATGCCGAATGGGGCCGCCAGACGCCGGAAGCGCGCGGACAGCACGAATTGCAGGCCCATCAGGGCGAGGCCGGCGAAGCCGAGGGCCATGGCGAAATCCCAGGCCCAGCCGCCGCCGCGCGGGATGGGCCCGACGAGCAAGAGCAGGAGGGGAAACGCCACCAGGGCGACATACGCCAGCACCCACGCCGACGCCGCCGCCGGTCCGGGCAGGCGGTGCGGTCGGTCGCCGCCACGGAGATCGTCCGGTGCGGTCATGGCGCGGCGGATACCGGGACGGGCGGGCTCGGCGCGCCTGCCGAAGGGAAGGGCGATGCTGTTTCGCGGAGGAGGAGGGCTGCCGTCGTCCGCAGGACCGTGTCGGGGTTGAGCGACAGGCTGTCGATGCCCTGGTCGACGAGGAACTGCGCGAACTCGGGGTAGTCGCTGGGCGCCTGGCCGCAGATGCCGATCTTGCGCCCGCGTCGGCGGCAGGTGGCGATGACTTGGGCAATCATGATCTTCACCGCGGGATTTCGCTCGTCGAAGATCGGCGCGACGATCTCCGAATCCCGATCCACCCCGAGGATGAGTTGCGTCAGGTCATTCGATCCGATGCTGAAACCGTCAAAGATGTCGGCGAACGCGTCGGCGAGGATGACGTTGCTGGGAATCTCGCACATCACGTACACCTCGAGCCCGCGGACGCCGCGGCGCAGGCCGTGGCGTTCCATCTCGGCCAGCACCCGCCGGCCTTCCTCCACCGTCCGGCAGAAGGGCACCATGACCTTGAGGTTGGTCAGCCCCATCTGCTCGCGTACGAGGCGCACGGCCTGGCACTCGAGCGCGAAGCCGTCGCGGTAACGCACGTGATAGTAGCGCGAGGCGCCGCGGAATCCGATCATCGGATTCTCCTCCTCCGGTTCGTAGGGGCGCCCGCCGATCAGGTTCGCGTACTCGTTGGTCTTGAAGTCGCTCAGGCGCAGAATCACGTCCTTGGGATAAAACGCGGCCGCGAGCGTGGCGGCACCGGAGGCCAGCTTTTCGACGAAGTAACGGGGCTTGTCGGCGTAGCCGGCGGTCAGCGCGTCGATCTGCGCCTTCACGTCGTCCGGGACCTTGGGATACGCGAGCAGCGCGAGCGGATGCACCTTGATGAAGGTCGAGATGATGAACTCCTCGCGCGCGAGCCCGACGCCGTCGTTGGGCAGGAAGGAGAGGGCAAACGCCTCCCGCGGATTGCCCACGTTCATCATCACCTTCGTGCGGGGGCGGGGCAGGGACCCGACTTCCGTCACGTGCGTCTCGAAGGGCAGCCGTCCTTCGTACACGAAGCCCGTGTCGCCCTCGGCGCAACTGACCGTGACCAGCTGCCCATCCCTCAACACGTCCGTGCCGGTGCCAGTGCCGACGATCGCCGGCAGGCCGAGTTCGCGGCTCACGATGGCGGCGTGACAGGTGCGGCCGCCGCGGTTGGTCACGATCGCTGCGGCGACCTTCATGATCGGTTCCCAGTCGGGATCGGTGCGGTCGGTGACGAGCACCTCGCCCGGCCGGAACACACCCAGCTGCGCGGGTTCGCGGATCACCCGCACCGGCCCTTGGGCAATCTTGCCGCCAACGCTGCGGCCCGTGACCAGGATCGATCCCCGTTCTTTCAAGGTGTGCGTTTCGATCACGGATGGGTTGCGCCGCGACTGCACCGTTTCCGGCCGCGCCTGGAGAATGTAGAGTTCGCCGTCGGGTCCGTCCTTGGCCCACTCGATGTCCATCGGCGTGGGCGCGCCTTTCTGGCGGGAGTAGTGCTGCTCGATCCGGCAGGCCCAACGCGCGAGTTGCAGCACCTCGTCGTCGGTGAGCGCAAAGCGGGCGCGGTCGGCGGGGTCGACCGGCACATTGCGGACCGGATGGCCGGGGTCGGGATCGAAGACGAGCTTGGTTTCCTTGGCGCCGAGGCGTTTCTGCAGGATCGGCCGGTGGCCGGTGAGCAGCGTCGGTTTGAAAATGCAGTACTCGTCCGGATTCACCGTGCCCTGGACGATGTTCTCCCCGAGTCCGTACGCCGCGTTGAGCAAGATGACATCGCGGAAACCCGACTCCGTATCGAGGGTGAAGAGCACGCCCGAGCAGGCGAGGTCGGCGCGGATCATGGGCTGGATGCCGATCGAGAGCGCGACCTTGAGGTGGTCGAAGCCCTGGTCCACGCGGTACGAGAGCGCGCGGTCCTTGAACAGTGAGGCGAAGCAGCGCCGGCAGGCGTCGAGCACAGCTGCATCGCCGGTGACGTTGAGGAACGACTCCTGTTGGCCGGCAAAGCTCGCGTTGGGCAGGTCCTCGGCCGTGGCGCTCGAACGCACCGCGACCGGACAAGGGCCGTCCGCCCGGCGCAGGCGTGCGTAGGCCGCGAGGATCTCTGCGGCCAGCGCGTCCGGCAGGGGCGTGTCGAGCAACGCCTGACGCAGCCGCGCGCCGCGTTGCCGCAGGTCCTCCACGTTGTGCGTGTCGAGTCCCGCTAACTCCGTGCGGATGTGCGTTTCGAGTCCGCCTTCGCGCAGGAGGAGCCGGTAGGCGTCGGCGGTGATGGCGAAGCCGCCGGGCACGCGGATGCCCTCGGAGGCGAGGGCGCGGTGGAGTTCGCCCATCGAGGCGTTCTTGCCTCCCACCTGCGGCAAATCGTCAAGGCCCAGGTCGGTGAACCAACGGATGAACGCGCTCATGGACGGAAGGGGTTCGCGTCCAGTATGGCGCAGGGCCCCGTTCCCCGCTGCGCATGCGGGGGAAAAACGTGTGCATTTCTTGCCCCCGGTTTCGGGGCACCCGCCGTTCAGATCTCGCCGAGGCGGATGCAGGCCACCTCGCGCTCGCCGGAGCGGGTCAGGGCGGGCACGGCCGCCTTGCAGCGGGCCTCCGCGTACGGGCAACGCGGATGGAAGGCGCAGCCGGGAGGCGGGTTGATCGGCGAGGGCGGGTCGCCCGGCAGCACGATACGCTGGCGCGTGCGCTCCACGTCGGGATTCGGCGTGGGAATCGCACTGACCAGGGCCCGCGTGTACGGATGTTGCGGCCGCTCGATCACGTCCGCCGCCGGCCCGAGTTCGACCACCTTGCCGAGGTACATCACGGCCACGCGGTCCGAGATGTGTTTCACCACCGACAGGTCGTGGGCGATGAAGATCAGGCTGACCCCGGCCTTGCGCACGAGGCTGGCGAGCAGGTTGAGAATCTGGGCCTGGATCGAGACGTCGAGCGCCGACACGGGTTCGTCGGCGATGATCACCTTGGGCTCGAGCGCGAGGGCCCGCGCGATGGCGATGCGCTGGCGCTGGCCGCCGGAAAACTCATGCGGGTACTTGCGCATGAACCGCGGGGCGAGACCGACCGTCTCCATCAGCGCCGCCACCCGCGCGGGCGTCTCGGCCGGCTTGCATTTGCCGTGCACCAGCAGGGGTTCCGCCAGGCTGTCGAAGACCGACATGCGCGGGTTGAGCGACGCATACGGATCCTGAAACACCATCTGCAGCTCGCGGCTCAGTTCGAGGTGAGTCTGGCCTTCGCCGAGCGCGAGGCGGCGACCCGAAAGCACGACCGTGCCGGCGGTCGCCGGCACCAGTTGCATGATGGTGCGGGCGAGGGTGGACTTGCCGCAGCCGGACTCACCCACGAGTCCGAGCACCTCGCCCTGGTGCAGCGTGAGCGAGACGCCGTCGACCGCCTTGACCGTACCGGTCTGCCGTTTCACGAGGAAGCCGCGGTGAACCGGAAAGTGGGTGGTGAGGCCCTGCAGCTGGAGAATCGGTTCGGCCATGGCGGTTCAGATCTCGCCTGCGTGAGCGCGGAGGCAGGCGTGGGCGTGGCCGGGACGCACGTCCTTCAGGGTGGGTTCGTGGCGCGCGCAGAGCTCGGACGCCTGCGGGCAGCGCGGGGCGAAGGCGCAGCCGACCACCGGCTTTGAGAGATCCGGCGGCAGCCCGGGGATGGTGAACAGCTCGGCGCCCTTTGCCTGCAGGCCCGGAATAGAGCGCTGCAGGGCCCGGGTATAGGGATGACGCGGCTCGCGGAAGAGCGTGCGCGTGTCGCTCGTCTCGACGATGCGGCCGCCGTACATCACCTGCACGCGGTCGCACAGCCCGGACACCACGCCGAGGTCGTGGGTGATGAAGATGACGGCCATGCCGAGCTCCTGCTGCATCTTGCGGATCAGTTCGAGGATCTGTGCCTGCACCGTGACATCGAGTGCGGTCGTCGGCTCGTCGGCGATGAGCAGTTCGGGCCGCGTGATCAGCGCCATCGCGATCATGACCCGTTGCCGCATGCCGCCGGAGAACTCGTGCGGGTGATGGTTGAGGCGGCCGGCCGCGTCGTTGATGCCCACCGCCTCGAGCATGGCGAGCCCGCGCTTCCGCGCCTCGGCCTTGGAGATCTTTTCGTGGATGAGCAGGGGTTCGATGAGCTGGTCGCCAATCCGCATGTACGGGTTGAGCGACGTCATCGGATCCTGAAAAATCATGCTTAGCCGCCGGCCGCGGATCGAACGCGCCTGCGCGGGCGTGCAGCGCAGCAGGTCCACGCCGTCGAACCACGCGGTCCCGCCCTCGACCCGCCCGGTCGGCTGGGGCAGCAGGCCCATGAGCGAGAACGCGGTGACGGATTTGCCCGAGCCGGATTCACCGACGATCCCAAGCGTTTCGCCCCGGTCGAGTTGGAAGCTCACGCCGTCGACCGCGCGGTACACGCCGTTGCGCGTGTGAAAGGACGTCCGGAGATCGGTGACGGTCAGCAGGGCCACGTGAAGGAGGAAGCAGGAAACGTGAAAGGGAAGGGCGGTCGCGCAAACTTAATCACGTGATGGGGGCGCCGGCGAGGCACGCGCGCAGGGCCGTCGCGACCGTCTCGGGGGCGAGCGCCTCGAGCGAACCGCCGCCGGTGGGCGGACAGCCGGGCGGTTGCAACACGACCGTGGGCGCGGAGAAGACCGGTCCGGTGCGGACCGGGTTGGTCGGACCGAACAGACCAATCACCGGCACGCCGAGGGCGTTGGCGAGGTGCAGGCCGCCGGTGTCGTTCGCCACCAGCGCGTGGCAGGCGCGCAGGCGCGCGATGAAGGCCGGCAGGTCGGTCTGCCCGGCCAGATTCTCCACCCGGGCCGTATCCGCCCCGGCCGCGACCGCCGTGGTCAGCACCCGGTCACCGGGCGTGCCGAAGAGGACAAAGTTCGCCTCGGGCACGGCGGCGATGAGCGCGCGCCAGTGGCGCACCGGCCAGCGTTTGGCCGGGGTGTTCTCCGAGCCGCAGATCAGGCCGATGACGGGCGGTCCGTCCGGTTTGGGCGGCGGGCACACCGAGCGCTCCGGCGCGCGTTCCAGGCCGAAGTAACCGAGGAAATCCGTCCAGAGCGCGAGCTGGTGGTGGCGCGCCTCATCATAGCCGGCCGGCAGGGCGTAGGTGTGGGTGAGCAGCGGCCGGCGCCGGCCCGGCCGCTCCAGGCCGAAGCGTTGCGGTGCGCGCGTCAGCCAGGCCTCGACATCGCCGCGGACCGAGTTGGTGAAGAGCAGGTAGGTATCCGGATACCGGTGACGCAGCTGGCGGAAGAAGCGGAAGTAACCGCGTCCGCGCTTCGGCAGGGCGGTGTAGACATCGCAGACGTCCCATTGCCGCACCAGCGGTTCGAAGGCGCCCTTGCCGATCAGGGTGAACTCCGCGTCGGGCCGGGCGGCACGCAGCGCGCGCAGCAGCGGGAGGGCCATGACCACGTCGCCGAGCCAGTTGGGCAGGCGGATGAAGAACCGGGTCTTGCGTGGCAGCGTTTGCCAGCCGCGGGCCGCCAGATCCTCGGCGAGGAAGTTGCGCTTCGCCTCCAGCTTGAAGCGTTTGGTGTGGTAGTTCTGCGCCCGCCAGCGGTCGTGCGACCACAGCCAGGAGGCGCAGTGGTTGTCGTCGCGCGACAGGAGGTCCTCGAGCCAGCGGTTGAGCGCAAGCGTCACCCCGGCGACCGTGCCGTCGGTGGCGAGTGTTTCGAAGCGCAGCTCCACGCGCCAAAACGCGGTGCGGTGCGGGTAGATCGCGACGACCTCGGCGCCGTATTTCTCGGCCATGAGGCCGGCGAGTTCGGTGGTCGACGCGATGCGCCCGAACAGGGTCGAGAGCGCGCCCGGATCACCGGCGTTCTGGTCGAAGAGCAGGCCAACCGCCCCGCGGCGGCGGAGGATCTTCAGCGCCTCCTGGAAACCGTCCTTGCGCGAGAGCAGGCGCATGCCGAAGCGCTCGCGCGTGCGTTTCACGAAGGCGTCGAGCGACGGATTGCGCAGGGGCCGGAAGATTACGCCGAACTCCGGCAGGGGGGTGGCGCTGAGCAACCCGAGCCAGGTCTGCGTTTCCCAGTGGCCGAAGTGCGGGGTGCACACCAGCACCGGCCGCGGTGCGGCGTGCCACGCTGCGAGCTTCGCCTGAGCGTCGGGCGAAAGCCGGGCGATCTGGCGCAGGCGCTCATCCCGCAGGAAGGGCGAGGCGAGGGAGAGCAATCCGGTCTCAACCAGGCGGCGGCAGCTTTCCCGGGCGATCGCGCGCTGCCAGGCGGGGCTGGTCTCCGGGAAGGCATGGTCGAGATTTGAGAGCATCACCCGGCGGCGCTTGGGCAGCAGGCGGAACATGATTTCGCCCAATCCCGCGCAGATCACTCGCAACAAGCCTTCCGGCAGCACGGCCAGGAGGCGTCCAAGGAGTTTGAGCAGGAGGGTCAGCACGCGAAACGCAGGGCGATGGGAGGGAAGAGGGGCCGCGGTGCGGCCGCCGGTCATCAAAGGAGACGACCCGCCGGTGCAAAGCAGAATCGTCCACCGAGCCCTGTCGCAGGTGGGCGGGCGCGTCCCTGCGCCCGCTGCGCCCACGGACGGCCACTGTACAGCGTTCGTCGCACGGGGTTCGTCCGGCCGGCGGCCTACATACCCCAAACCACGCGCGGAGGGACCCGCGCGTCCACCCTCGTTCACCCTCCGTCTTTCTTTAGGGGAGGGCGATCTGACCGGAGCGAGAAAGACGAAAGAGAACGATAAACGAGAAAGAACCTTGGCGACCTCGGGCCGATTCGTCCACCCGGGCCGACGAAGATTTGGCGTGAATTGGGTCCGCGAACGCGTTTCTCTCCTCCGCCATGCTCGATCCCAAACTGCTCCGCGAATCGCCCGATGTGGTCCGCGCCGCGATTGCCAAGAAGCACCTCGACGTCGATCTCGACGCGGTGCTTGCCCTCGACGCCACCTGGCGCGGGCTGGTCCAGGAGGTCGAGTCGCTGCGTTCCCGGCAAAAGGCCGCGAACACCGAGATGTCGAAGCTGCCCAAGGGCTCGCCCGAGTTCCTCGCCAAGGTTGCCGAGATGAAGGGCGTGTCGGCGCAGGTGAAGGAGAAGGAGGCCGCGCTCAACGAGGCCGAACAGCGCTGGCGCGACGCCATGCTCACGCTGCCCAATCTGCCCCACGCCTCCGTGCCCGCGGGCCGCACGCCCGAGGACAACGTCGTGCACGCCACCGTCGGCACCGTCGTCGACCTGCCGCACGCCAAGCCGCACTGGGAGATCGCCGGCTTCGACCGCCTGTTCGACTTTGCCCGCGGCGCGAAGGTGACCGGCGCGGGGTTTCCGTTCTACGTCGGCGACGGCGCCCGCATCGTGCGCGCCTTGTTGCAGTTCTTCCTCAACGAGGCGGGTAACGCGGGCTACACCGAGGTCAACCCGCCGATCTTCGTCAACGCCGCCAGCGCCACCGCCGTGGGCCAGTTGCCGGACAAGGAAGGCCAGATGTATCAGACGGTTGAGGACAGCCTCTATGCCGTGCCGACCGCCGAGACGCCCCTGACCAACTTTTTCCGCGACGAGATCATCGACGAGGAGGCGCTGCCGGTCTGCCGCTGCGCGTACACGCCGTGTTTCCGCCGTGAGGCCGGCAGCTACGGGCGCGACGTGCGCGGGCTCAACCGCCTCCACCAGTTCGACAAGGTTGAGCTGCTCAAGTGGGTCCACCCGTCCCAGAGTTACGCGGAGCTCGAGAAGCTGCGCGACGACGCCGAGCGCCTGCTGCAAAAGCTCGGTTTGCCTTACCGCGTACTGCTCATGTGCGGCGGCGACATGGGTTTCGCCCAGGCGAAGAAGTACGATCTCGAGGTCTGGTCGGCCGGACAAAAGCGCTGGTTGGAGGTGTCGAGCTGCTCGAACTTCGAATCGTTCCAGGCCCGCCGCGCCCAGATCCGTTTCCGCGGCAAGGATGGCGCCAAGCCCGAGCTGGTGCACACGCTTAATGGCTCGGGTCTCGCCGTGCCCCGGGTGTTGTCCGCCCTGCTGGAAAACAACCTCCAGGCCGACGGCCGCGTGAAGATCCCGGCCGTGCTCGTCCCGTACTTCGGGAAGGAGTACCTGAGCTTCGCCTGAGCGTTGGCGCCCGGTGGCCCGCGCCGCCGGGACTCCGAACCATGAAGCGCCCCCGTCCGCAACGCCGCTGGCAGGCCGCGGCCGGAGCGCTGGCGTTACGGCTGCCGGTGTCGCGTCTGCACCCGCGCGCCCTCGCCGCCGGCACCGCCGTGCGTGGGCCGTGGGCAGTCGCGTTTTCCGGCGGGGCCGACTCCCTCGCGCTGCTCCTCTTGCTTTGGGCGCATTTTCCCGAACGCCGCCTCCAGTTGCTCGCGCTGCATTTCAACCACCGCCTGCGCGGCCGCGCCGCCGACGCGGACGCCCGGTTCTGCGCGCAGGTGTGCCGCAGCCTCGGCGTGCCGCTGGTGACGGGCCGCTGGGATGACCCGCCCGCGGCGCCGTCGGAGGCCGTTGCCCGCGAGGCCCGGCATGCCTTCTTCGCCCAGGCCCTGCGCCGCCGCCGATCCGCGGCCCTGTGGTTCGGCCACCAACAGGACGACATCGCCGAAACGCTGCTCATGCGCCTCGCTCGCGGGAGCGGTTCCGGCGGCTTGGCCGCCCCGCGCCCGGTTCAACCGCTGCCCGGCCACCGTCTGCACCTGCGCCCGCTGCTCACCGTGTCCAAGGCGGAACTCGTTGCGGCCCTCCGCGCCGAGTCCTTGCCGTGGCGGGAGGACGCGACCAATGCGGGCGACAGCTATTTGCGAAACCGCATCCGTTCGGACGTCCTTCCGGCCTGGTGCGCGGCGAACCGGGATCGCGACGCCCTCGCCGGCGCCGCCCTGTCGCGCGAGCGGCTCGAGGAGGATGACGAGGCCCTCGAGGCGTGGCGGCGAGACGTGGCCCCGTTGCAAGCCGACGGTGCGCTGGACCTGCGCCCGCTCGCCGGGCGGCCGCGTGGACTCCTGCGCCGTGCCGCCCTGGCCTGGCTGGGGTCTCACCCCCAGACCGGCAAGCTGTCCCGCCAGGCCTTCGACGCCCTCGTGGACGTGATCGCGCGCGGTCAGTCCACCCGCTTCAGCGTCGGCCGGGCCGGTTTCGCGGTGGTGAGACGGGGAATTCTGAAATTTGAGCCACCGAGGCCGGCCAAGCCGGCCTTGGTGGAAATCCCAAATCCCAAAACGCCAAATCACAAAGAATAGCGGACGCCCTGACGGGCGGGGAGATCCTAAATCCCAAACGTTCCAATCCCAAATACGCGACCCGCTCGCACGGGGGCGGTGGGTCCTTTGGCGCTTTGGCCTTTGTAATCTATCTTCCGGGAGGAGCTGAGACTCCCCAAAATCCCGAATCGTCATAAGTCAGCAAAGACCCCGCCCGTTCTTTGGCGTTTGGCGCTTTGGCGTTTGTGATTTCTCCCCCTCGCGCGACGATTCCGAATTCCAAAGGGCAAAACGTTGAAAATGGGTCTGTCCCTTCTTTGGGATTTGGACGTTTGGGATTTGTGATTTGCCTCCCCCGGGCAGCCCCTAATTCGGCTTTGGTTCCATTGACTTATCCCTCCGGAACCTACACTTTGATTTCCCAGTCCCAATCGAAATGCCCGATCCCAAGAACGATAAGAAGCGTCGCCCGATCAAGAACCTGCCGCCCGAGCGTTTTCAGCCGAAGGTGCTGATGATCTGGCTCGCCATCGTCGCGGCGGTGCTGGCGCTGTTTTATCTCAATCCGGGCAAGCTGCCTGCGCCGCAGAGTCTCAAGATCGCCCAAGTCGTTGAGCTCACCCAGGCCGGCCGCGTGGCCGAGGGTATCATCCGCCCTCAGATCACCGGCGGTCGCGATCAGGTGGAGATCACGGGCAAGCTCGTGCCGGATGCCCCCGAGGTCGCCGAGGGTAAGTCCCTCGAGTTCCGCGCCTCCGGTCGCCTGACGGACGCCAATCTCGACGTCCTGCAGCGGTCGAACAAGTACTCCGAGGTTCCGCCCAACACCTTCATGCAGGGCCTGCTGACGAGCATCATCCCGTTCGTCATCATCATCGGTCTGCTCTACTTCCTCTTCGTCCGTCAGCTCCGCCAGGCCGGCCGTGGCGCGCTCAACTTCGGCAAGAGCCGCGCCAAGCTGCTGCAGCGCGATCGCGACAAGATCACGTTCAACGACGTTGCCGGCTGCGATGAGGCCAAGGAAGAGGTCTCCGAGGTTGTCGAGTTCCTCAAGGATCCGAAGAAGTTCCAGAAGATGGGTGGCCGCATCCCGAAGGGCATCCTCATGGTCGGTCCTCCGGGTACGGGTAAGACGCTCCTCGCCAAGGCTGTGGCCGGCGAGGCCGACGTGCCGTTCTTCAGCATCTCCGGTTCCGACTTCGTGGAAATGTTCGTCGGCGTCGGCGCCAGCCGCGTGCGTGACATGTTCGAACAGGGCCGCAAGAACGCCCCCTGCCTGATCTTCATCGACGAAATCGACGCCGTCGGCCGCCAGCGCGGCGCCGGTCTCGGCGGCGGCAACGACGAACGCGAACAGACGCTCAACTCGCTGCTCGTCGAGATGGACGGCTTCGACACCCAGGAGGGCGTCATCATTATCGCCGCGACCAACCGGCCCGACGTGCTCGACGCCGCGCTGCTGCGCCCGGGCCGCTTTGACCGCCAGATCTACGTCGACCTGCCCGACCTCGCCGGCCGTGAGCAGATCCTCCGCGTGCACGCCCGCAAGATCGCGCTCTCCGAGGAAGTGGACCTCGCCGTCATCGCCCGCGGCACGCCCGGCCTCTCCGGCGCCGAGCTCGCCAACCTGCTCAACGAGTCCGCCCTGCTCGCCGCCCGCCGCAACAAGAAGAAGGTCGACATGCACGACATCGAGGACGCACGCGAGAAGGTGCAGTTCGGTCGTGAGCGCCGGCGCATCATGGACGACGAGGACAAGAAGATCGTCGCCTACCATGAGGCCGGTCACGCCCTCGTGGGCGCGGTGGTCGACGACGGCGTCTTCCCCGTCCACAAGGTCACCATCATCCCGCGCGGCCGCTCCCTCGGCAGTACGATGTACATCCCGACCAAGGACACGTACAACTACGCCAAGCGCCGCATGCTCGCCCGCCTCGCCACGCTCTTCGGCGGCCGCATCGCGGAGGAGGTCGTGCTCGGCGACGTCACCAGCGGCGCCTCCGGCGACATCCAGCAGGCGACCAAGCTCGCCCGCAGCATGGTGTGCGACTGGGGCATGAGTTCCCTCGGCCCGATCGCCTACGGTGACAACCACGACACCGTCTTCCTCGGCCGCGAGATTTCCCGCAGCGAGAACTACTCGCAGGAAACCGCGCAGCGGATCGACCGTGAGATCCAGAAGCTGATCGATCAGGAGTATCAGCGCGCCCACAGCATCATCACCGAAAAGCGCACCGCCCTCGACAAAATCGCCGAGGCGCTGCTCGAGTACGAGACGATCGAGGGCAAGCACGTGATGGAAATCATCGAACACGGTGAGATCCGTTCGCCCGTGCACCGCGAGCTTCCGATCGCCAAGCCCGGCGAGAAGCCGGCCGACAAGGACAAGAAGGCCGCCGAGAAGGCTGCCCCGGAAACCTTGGGCGGCACCACCGCTCCGGCTCCGGCTTGAGCCCGGTTCACCGTTCGCTTTCTCTGGCGCGACCTCTTCCGGTCGCGCCTTTTTTTTCACCATGACCGCCTCTCCCCGTTCCCCTTCGCCCGCGTGGCCGGTCTTCACGCTCACCTGTGCCGTCGCGGCCGTCGTTTTGCACGGGCTGCCGTCGTGGCGGGAGGCGGCCTTCTACCTGCGCGCTGAGATCTTTGCGGGCGAATGCTGGCGGCTCTGGACCGGACATCTGGTGCACTTCACCGGCAGCCACCTGGGCTGGAACCTCGCCATCTTCGTCCCGGCCGGCATCTGGCTGGAGCGCCTCGATCCGCGTGGCGCCCGTTGGTTCTTCGTGGCGTGTCCGCTCTTTATCTCCGCCCTGCTGCTCGCCTTCGATCCGTCCTTGCTGCGGTACGGCGGCCTGTCCGGGCTCGCGACCGGCGTGCTCGTGCTGCTCGCCGGTTTGCAACTCGTGCGGCGCGATCCGCGGGAGCCGGCGTGGTTCTGGTTCGGTGTGCTCGGCTTGGTCGTGGCCAAGCTGGTCGCCGAGCAGGTTTCCCAATCGCCGCTGCTGGTGGGCGACCTCGGCGGCGCCCGCACCGTGCCGCTCGCCCATGTTGGCGGCACCCTCGCCGCCGCCGTGGCCTGCCTCTGGCGGGCCCGCGCCGTACGCAACGCGGCATGAGGGTAGGGACGGCTCTCCGAGCTGTCCGCGTTCGCCTTCAGCCCTTCAACCCTCGACATCCCCAAGGTGGACGCGCGGGTCCCTCCGCGCGTGGTTTGGGTGTGCGCACGTCTATCTGTCGGCGTGCATTTCGGCGGAGCCAAGCTGGGGCTTGGCGTTCCCGGGGGGGAATGCGACTCCGCAGCGTCCGCGCCCGCTCACCCTAAAGGCCCGCACCGGCGGGCCGGTGGCGACCTTCGACCTTCAACCTTCGACCTCCAGACCCTCGACATCCCCAAGGTGGACGCGCGGGTCCCTCCGCGCGTGGTTTGGGTGTACGTTCGTCTATCCGTCGGCGTGCATTTCGGCGGAGCCAAGCTGGGGCTTGGCGTTCCCAGGGGAGATCCGACTCCGCAGCGGACGCGCCTGCTCACCCTAAAGGCCCGCACCGGCGGGCCGGTGGCGACCTTCGACCTTCAGACCTTCAACCTTCAGACCTTCAGACCTTCGACTGCCCAAGCTTGCCGCCTCCTTCCGGATTGAGGGTTGAACCGCCCGCCGCTTCGGCTTGGCTGGCCGTCCCGTGTCTGCGCCTTCGTCTTCCGTTCGTCCCGCCTTCTCCGCCTTGGGTCAACGTGCCTTGCCGCCCACCATCGCGCGGCTCATGACCATGGCCCTCGAGAATCCGGCGCTGCTGTCGCTCGCCGCCGGCTTCACCGACAACCGCACCTTGCCGGTCGACGGCGTGCGCCGGGCGGTGACCTCCCTGACAGAGCGGCCGGGAGAGCCGGAGTTCCTCCAGTATGGCACCAATCAGGGCCGCCCGGGTCTGCGGCGCCTGCTTGCGCAACGCCTCGCCGCGCTCGAACCGGACCTTTCCGCGGAATCGCTCACCGCCGGTCTCTTCATCACCAACGGCTCCCAACAGGCGCTCTACCTTGCCATGCAGGTGCTCTGTGAGCCGGGTGACATCGTGCTCGTCGACCGTCCGAGCTACTTCGTTTATCTTGAGATGCTCGCGGGCCTTGGCGTGCGGGCCTGCACCCTGCCGGTCGACGATGCCGGCCGGATCGACGGGGTGGCGCTGCGCCGACGTTTGGCGGACCTGCGCGCCCGCGGCGAAGCCAGCCGGCTCAAGGCGGTGTACGTCGTGAGCTATTTCTCCAATCCGTCGGCGCGCAGCCTGTCCACCGCCGAGAAGGACGACGTTGCCGCCGCGCTCACCGAGGCGGGCCTGATCTTGCCCGTGGTTGAGGACGCGGCCTACCGGGAATTGTATTTCTCCGCCGCACCGGAGGCGGCGAGCGTGCTGACCCGCCCCGCGTGGCAGGCCTTTCCCCGGCTGTACCTGTCCACCCTGACCAAGCCCTTCGCGACCGGACTCAAGGTGGGCTACGGCGTGTGCACCGACCGGGAATGGCTCGCGCGCATGCTGCACGTGAAGGGCCATCACGACTTCGGCACGGCCAACTTCAACCAGGCGATCTTCGAACAGGTGCTGGCCGACGGTGGCTACGAGGCCCAGCTCGCCCGGATCCGTCCGGCGTACGCCGCCAAGATGCGCGCCTTGCACGGTGCGCTCGAGGTGGAGGGCCTGCGCGCGCTCGGCTGGCGTTGGGAAGAACCGGGCGGCGGACTCTACCTGTGGTTGAGCGCCCCGGCATCGCTCGACACCGGGTTGGCCGGCGCGTTCTGCCGCGCCTGCGTCGAGGCAGGCGTGCTCTACGTGCCGGGCGAACTGTGCTTTGGCGACGATGTGCCGCGGCACTTCGCCCGGCTGAGCTTTGGCGTGCTCGCCGAGCCTGAGTTGCGCGAGGCCGCCCGCCGCTTCGCCGGGGTCGCGCGGCGTTTCGCCTCCGGCACTCAACGGTAGTCGAGCCACGCCGTGGCCACGCACGCGTCCGCGGCGGTGAATCGGATCCAGTAGGCGGAGAACTCCGTCGGGAACGTGTGCACCCACGGCTGGCCGGCCCGCACCGCGACGCGCTGATGGGTCACCCAGGTGCCGTTGCCGGCGATCTCAACCTCGATCGTGATCGTCGTATCGCGGTCCGCCGTCAGCGTGAGGGTTTTCTCATCGTAGGCGGTCATCAGATACGGGTCCGATGGCGTACCGGCCGTCACCGGCGTCTCTTTCCACGGGCCACCCTGGCCGCGCGGTTTGCCCAGGCGCCAGGCGTCGTCCACCGCACCAACCCACAGCGCAGCGCGTCCGTCGTTGGAGCGGATCACGTGGGGATTGTCCGCCGGCGCGTCGTTCGCGACCCCGGACATGACCAGCAGGCCGCGGTAGGAACAGAAATCGTGCACCATCCGATTATGGGTGGCGACCGGGCGGAGCACCGCGAAGCCGCCGGCGTTGTTGGCCGGCAGCTCGTAGAACGTGCCATGGGCGTGAAAGAAGTCGCGTTCTGTCGCCACTTCGCGCGCCAGCCGATGACCGCCAAAGGCGCCACCGCGGTCGAAGGCCGCATCGCCCTTCGGCAAGCGCCACCGGCGGCCGTCGTCATCGGTGAAGATCACCGAGGCGGCGTCGACGGTGAGCGGACCGGAAGCCAGGGCCGTGTCCTTCTGGTGTGGCGCGAGCAGCGCGTCGTCGCCCCGGACGAGATTGAGTGCGGCGTCGAGTTCGTAGTAACCGAGATTGGTCCCGTCGGGCGCCTGCGCGGCGAAGCCGAGCGTGCGGCGGTTGCCGTCGAGGGCGCGGATGAGGCCGCCGCTCAGGCGTTGCTCCCCGGCGCGGGCGAGTCCGGCGAAGCGGGCATCGGCCCCGTCGGTGCGAGGATCCCGGTTGCGGTAGGTGAAGGCGGCGGTGACACCGGGCGTGTCGGCCGCGGGTACCAGCCGTATCCATTCGCCGGACACCTCGGCGCCGAAAGCATGGAACACGCCCGTCCCCGCTGGTACGGTCAACGTGGTCAGCGTCGCCCAGCGGCCGTCGCCGCGTGCGTCGACCTCGAGGCGGAAGGCTGCCGGCCCGGTGCCAGCGTGGGCGAGGTGAAGGCCGCGGTGGTCGTAGCCGGCAAAGAGCAGCGGATCCGAGGGCGTGCCGGCTTGGACCGGCTCTTTCAGCCAGACTGCCCCGCGGCCGATCACGGGGCCGAGCGTGTCGAGCTCGGACGGCGCGAGGAACCAGAGGTTGGACTGGGACTGGGGCGGGGCGACGGTGCCCTTGGCCTTGCGCTTATTGAGGAATTCGCTGCGGGCGGTGTCATCGCAGCCAAAGACGAGGCGGTCGCCCCAGCGGGTGAAGTCACCGAGGACTTTGAGGTAATTCGAGCGGGGACGGATGCCGGCGGCGCGCCCGGGGGCGAAGTCCGACGGGAAGCGCCAGAATGTGCCGTGCATGGTCATGAGCAGGTCGGCCTCGCCGATCTCGCGGATGCGCGGCCACTCCGTGTTCCAGCCGTGGGCGCCGTCGTAGGAATGCGATCCCTTCGGCAGGCGATAGAAGGTCCAGCCGGCCTCGGGCGTGCGCACACCGAGCAGGAGTGAGCGGTGATCCCAACCCACGCTCCAGATCGGGTCCGTCTCCGGCCGCGGGTTGCCGGTGATGCCGCCCGGACCGGTGACCTCGGTGAACTGGTTGCGGCGAATCACCGTCCAGGTGTCCGCACGCCCGTCCCATTCGGCCAGCGCGCCCGACGGCACATCGGGCCGGCGCTGGGCCTCGGCGCCGCGCTCGCCGTTGTTCGCGTAGACGAGCACGCCCTGGCCTGAGTACAGGCCCTTGCCATGGTAACCGGGAAGGCCGGCCTTGCGTCCGCCTTGCTGCTGTTCGTCGCGAAAAAGCTCCGTGACCGCGAGGGTGCGGACGTCGATCTCGTAGAACGCCTCCTCCATCGACGCGGCATAGAGTTTGCCGGCCGGGTCAGTGAGATGGCGCGCGTTGCCGGTGGGGCGTCCGAACATCGTCGTGTACGGAATCACCCGGACGGTGCGTTGTGCGTCGATCGCGTAGGGACCGATGAAGAGCTGGTTCGATTCGCGGTGCAGCATCCGGTTCGCCGGCGTGCCGCCGATGCTCTCGGGCCGGACGATCTGCTGCAGGTCGGCGGTGATTTCGTAGAGTTTATCCGTCGAGCCCGCCGGCTTGTGTGGCGCGTAGGTGATGACCCAGAGCCGGTCGGCAAACGGCACGACGGCGCCGGTGCCGCATTCGTTCTCCTCGTTGAACATGGCGAGGTGAGGATAAATCCCAGAAAGGGAAATCGGCTCCTGCGCAGCCAGAGGAACGGCGACGCAGGCCAACAAGGCGGGAATAAGCAGTCTCATGGGTAGAGTGGTGGGGCTTGTACGCGCTCGTACGCCGACGAGGCTGCGCGCGAAGAGCAAGCGAGACGAGGGTGAATCCGTTCAACGTGACGTCCCACGTCACCTCGAGCCACCCGCGGCGAGGAGGCTGGATTGGAACGTCGTTCTCGTTCTCGGGCCTCGGTTGAGAACAAGCATTGGCCACGAAGAGGCACAAGAAAAGGGGGGCCGGGACGACTAACACAGACGTCGCTACCATCGCCCGGTCGGGAGACCGGGCCTACAGGGCGGAGCGCGCTTCGCACTGCGACGAGGCACGATTGGAGCGTCGTTTTCGTTCTCGTAATCGTAATCGTTCTCGGGCCTCGGTTGAGAACAAGCATTGGCCACGAAGAAGCACAAGAAAAGGGGGGCCGGGACGTCTGAGGCAGACGTCGCTACCATCGCCCGGTCGGGAGACCGGGCCTACAGGGCAGAGCGCGCTTCGCACTGCGAGGAGGCACGATTGGAGCATCGTTCTCGTTCTCGTAATCGTTCTCGTTCTCGGGCTTCGGTTGAGAACGAGCATTGGCCACGAAGAGGCACAAGAAAAGGGGGGCCGGCACGCCTGAGACAGACGTCGCTACAAGCGACGTCGCTACCATCGCCCGGTCGGGAGACCGGGCCTACAGGGCGGCGCACAGCGCGCTGGTCCAAACACTGCCTCCTGTCTCCTGTCTCCTTTCGCCGTCAGCTTCTCCGCTTGGTCCAAAAACGCAGCGTCGCGAGCAGGAAGGTCTCAAGCACGGCGGACTCGTTCAGATTCAGCCGCAGCAAGCCGGTGCTTTGCTCCAACTTCGTCACGGTCGCGGTCAGGGCGCGGCGCGCCTGCTCGTCGCCGGCCTGCAGGAGGGGCAATGCGTGGTGGCGCGTCGTGCGCGCGATCTCCGCGAACAGCCGGAGCCGGAGCCCGTTGGCGATGCCGGTCTCGATCGCCACCTGCTGGTCGTCGTCGAGGTCGGGCGGGAGTTTCTCCTTCTGAAGTTTCCAGACTTCGCCCGTGGCGAAATCGAGGATCGCACTGAACCGGGCCACCAGGCCGTACACGGCAAAGATCGCGTCGGCGCCGGCCTTCTTGTCCGCCACGCCTTCGGCCAGGCGCGTGAGCCACCCGGTGTAGTCCTGCAGCCACGCCGACCAGCCGTCGGGCGAGTAGCTGGTACCCGACTTCGGGAAACGGAAATGCAGGACGCGGCTGCGGATCGTCGGCAGCAGGGCGTAGGGCTTGGTCGTGAGCAGGAGCAGGGTGGTGTTCGCCGGCGGCTCCTCGAGCGTCTTCAGGAAGATGTTGGCCGCAGCGACGTTCATGCGTTCGCACTCGTGCAGGATGGCCACCTTGCGCGGCGAGACGGTGCCCGAGACCTGCACCTTCGTGATGAGCGCGCGGGTCGCATCGGCCGACACCTGCCGCATCTTGCCCGCCGGGCGCAGGGCAAAACAGTCCGGATGCTGGTCCGGCGGGAAGGGCGCGCTCGAGGCCGGCGTGTTGAGCAACCGGTCCGCGATCGCGTGCGCCACGAGCACGAGCGTGTCGTGGTCGTCGGCAGTGAGCAGCAGGCTGTGCGAGAGGCGCTGGCGGCCGATGGCCTGCTCGATCACCGACACGGCAGGCGTGCCGACGAGGGCTTCGGGCCAGGCAACGGGCGTGGCGGCAGACATGTCCGGGCAGGTCGGGCCGGCCGGCGCCGGCCCGGCGGGTCAGCGAAGCACCTTCTTGACCGCGGCGAGGATCTTGCGCGCGATCTGATCCTCCTTGAGCGTGCCGTCCACCACCACGATGCGGTCCGGCATGCTCTGGGCGAGCAGCAGGTAGCCGGACCGGATCTTTTCGTAGAAGTCGATGTTCTCCCGCTCCATACGGTCGGGCACGTCCGACGCGCGCTGGCGGATGCGCTGGAGGCTCACCGCCGTCGGCACGTCGAGCACGATCGTCAGGTCGGGCATCACGTTGCCCACCGCGAAGCGGTTGATCTGGTTGACCGGGTCGGCGGCGAGGTTGCGGCCGATGCCTTGGTAAACCGTCGAGGAGTCGAGGAAACGGTCGCTCAGCACCGTCGTGCCCTTGAGCAGGGCCGGGGCGATGACCTCGCGCACCAGCTGGGCGCGGGCGGCGGCGAAGAGCAGCAGCTCCGTCTCGGCGCACATCTCGTCACCCTTGGAATTGTGGACGATGATGTTGCGGATCTGCTCGCCGATCTCGGTGCCGCCCGGCTCACGCACCGTGACGACGTCGTGCTTGAGCTTAGCCAGCTGCTTGGCGAGGCGGGCGATCTGGGTCGACTTGCCGCTGCCTTCGGAACCTTCGAAGGAGATCAGCTTGCCGTTGGACTTCGTTTTCGAAGGCATGAGGGAAGGGTGGGCGACTCAGCGCCAGTTGGCGAGGAAGCTTTCGATTTGTTCGAGCGACGGGCTTTGGGCCGTGCGCACGTAGTGGCCGCTGGTGCAGACGCCGACGCCGAGGCAGGCCTCGGGGCTGAGGCCGAGCAGGCGGCCGGTCATGAACCCGGCGTTGAAATGATCGCCCGCCCCCGTGGTGATGAAGGGCTTCTCCGTATACGGACCGGGCACCCACCAGGTGCCGGCGGCGGTCGCGCAGGCGGCCGACTCCTTGGGGTGGATCACCACCGCGGCGAGGTTGAGCCGCTGGCGGATGTCGGCCGCAGCGGTCTTGAGCCCGGCTTCGTTGTCCGGGAAAGCGTGCACCCCGAGGGCCGCGGCCACCTGCTGCGCCTCCTTCAGGTTGAGTCCGAGCGTCACCGCGCCCTGCGTGCTGAACGACGCCATGGTCTCGAGCGCCACCACCAGGTCCGACGTGGAACGCTTCTCCGGATCGCAGAGATCGAAGAAAAAGTGGCGGTCGCGGGCGGGCAGGCGGGGCAGCACGCCTGTCTTGAGCTCGCGCAGGATCGCCGTGAGGTTCGGGATCATCGTCCAGTTCACGATGGCCACGAGATCGGAGGCGCCCAGCGCCTGGATGAAGGCCGGCTCGCCCATCTTCTCGACGATGCGGGCGTAGGTGATCTCGTCGAGGCAGCGCATCTGGCCGAGCATCAGCTTGCCGTCGGTGAACTCCACCGCGGTGGTCGACGCCGGATCGCAGAGCGAAACGACGTCCGCGCGGCGGGCGATGTCCTGGAAGACCGGGTGGATCGCCGCCCGGCCGAGCGCGCCGATGTACTTCAGGCGGCTGCCGAGCGAGAGCAGGGCGCCGGCCATGATCGGGCCGTTGCCGCCGAGTTTGTCCATGCGCGGATAGAACTCGATGTTCGTGCTCTTGCCCGCGGCGGCGAGGATGCGCCGGCCGAACTCCTCGATCGTGGCCATCGGCGTGAACGCCTCACCCTGACCGGACCGCAACGCCACCGGCGTGACGATCGTGTCGACGAAGCCGTCGAAGCCGACGAGGGCGAGTTTCTGGGCAAGGGCACCGCGGTGGGTGCTGAGTTCCTGAAGCGTGCGCGTTTTGAAGTCCATGGTGAGGTCGGGCCGAAGACACCGGGAGCGAAGAAAAACGCCGGAAGGGCCGCAACGAGATTCGCGCGGCCTTATCTCTGCACCGGGCGTGTTTACCGTTGAAGGTCCCGATTAATCGGGCCAACGCTCACGCCTGCCTTTCCTTCTTTTTGCGATGACGCCGCTTCTTGCCTTCAATGTCTGGGAAATTTTCCTGCTGAGCGATCTGGTCGGCCAGATCATCACCGTCGCGCTCGCGATCGGGAGCATCGTCGCCTGGGCGGTGATGCTCGGCAAACGCAACGACCTGCGCGAACTGCGCCGGCTCAACCTCGCCTTCGAACAGCGCCTGCGCGAGGAGCGCACCGTCCTCGACCTGCCCGAGTCGTTTCGCAACAAGCGTGCAATCCCGTACGCCGACCTCTTCGCCGACGCCGCCGAGGCCTACTGGCGCGCCGCCGCGATCGGCAAGGAGAAGGGCAACGACAGCGCCCGCTTCCGGCTCGAGCACACCGAGAACGCCCTCCAGCGGTCGCTCGCCCGCCAGATCCTGCGTTACGAATCGAGCATGATCTTCCTCGCCAGCATCGTCTCCGGCGCGCCCTTCCTCGGCCTGCTCGGCACGGTCTGGGGCGTGATGGAGTCCTTCAGCGCCGTGTCCGTGCAGGAGAGCGCGAGCATCCAGACCATCGCCCCGGGCGTCGCCTCGGCCCTGCTCACCACCGTGGCCGGCCTCGTCGTCGCCATCCCCTCCGTCTTCGGCTACAATTACCTCTTCGCGACCACGAAGCGCCTGGTCACGGAAATCGAGAACTTCGCCAGCTCGCTCGCCGACCGGATCGAGCTCGAATCCAACTGAGGACGCCGCCATGGCCCGCACCTTCCGCCGCCAGCGCCAGTCCGCCCCGATCGCGGAACTCAATCTCACCAACCTGATCGACCTCGGCTTCACGCTCCTGATCATCTTCATGATCGCGACGCCGCTCATCAACCAGGAGCAGACCATCCCGGTCAGCCTGCCGTTTGAGTCCCGCAGTCCGCAGACCAAGGAGCCCGACGTCACCTTCCAGAGCGTCACCGTGCGCGCCGACGGCACGATCTCGCTTGGCAACCGCACGGTCAGCCGCGCCGAACTCGCCCAGGAATTCGCCTCCTACGCCGCCCAGGCCAACCCGCCGGTCATCCGCCTGCGCGCCGACGCGCGCGCCGTGGCCCAGGATTACGTCGTTGTGCTCGACGAGCTCAAGAAGGCCAACCTCTCCAAGGTCTCGATCGACACGCAGGTCCTCCGCTGAGCCGGTTCGCGTTTTCATGGCTTTGTCGCTAAGTTTTTCCCTTCGCCTGCGTCTTCTTCCGGTCGCATGACGCCCCGTTCACCCAGCGCCTATTTCCTGTCCGCCTTCCTGCACACGGCCGTGGCGGGTACGCTGGTCCTGTTGTCGCTCAAAGGCTGCCACCAGCCGGAGGAGCCACCGCACATCTTCGAACTCGTGGCGGGGGAGGGGGACAACTACGCCGCGACCGAGGCCCCGGCGCTGACCGCGCCCGTCGCGCCGAAGGTCCAGTTGCCCGCGATCAAGGCGCCCCCGACGCCCAAGACTCCCGAACCGGAGCCCGTCATCGAACCGCAGCCGATGATCAAGCCCGCCCCGGTGCCATCGCCGCCCAAGACGGAGACGCCGAAAAAGGAGACACCGAAGAAGCAGCCGGAACCGCCGAAGAAGAAGGAGGAGCCGAAGCAGGTCATGACGAAGGCCGAGTTCGACAAGCTGAACAAGCAGAAGACCGCCTCGGCTAAGACGGCGAAGACCAACACCCCGCTCACGACCAAGAAGATCGACGTCGACTCGATCACGAAGGGCGTCGCCGGCGGCAAGTCGACCACCCAGAAAGGCGCCGGCGGCACGGCCCTGACCGCGGCGGAGGCGAATCAGCTCGATCGCTACGTCGCCCTGATTTTGCAGCGCATCCGTGAAGCCCTCATGAATGCCGGCCTGAGCGACCAACTCGAAGTGCGGGTGGAGTTCCGCGTCTCGGCCGGTGGGGCGATCTCGTCGGTGCGGATCGTGAATGGGTCGGGCAGCCGCGAGTTCGACTACGCCGTGGCCAACGCCTTCCGCAACATCCGCCCGATCGGGCCCCCGCCGACCAACCGCGCCGAAGCCTTCAGCGTGGTGGTGCGCATGCGCGACGGCTGAGCTCCGGCTCGTGTAGCTCTGGTCACGTTCGACCAGGCGCGATCAAGATTAGCCACGAAGAGGCACAAGAAGCCCAAACGGAGCGGCCAACTCCGCCGCGCCGACGTGTGGGCCGATGCCCCATCACCCGCGCCGCCGCGCGCCCCTTGCCGTTCTCCGCTCAAAACCCAAGAACGATTACGAGAACGAGAACGAGGATTCAGCCCCATGACCCATCACCGGGTCCTGTCTCCTGTCTCCTGCCTCCTGTCTCCCGTCTCCTCGCCGCGCGCCCCTCTGTAGGCCCGGTCTCCCGACCGGGCGCTTCGGAGCCACGCCAATGTAGCGACGCCTGTCTCACGCATCCTTGATCTTCTTGTGCCTTTTTGTGGCGAATTGCCTTTCTCCGCTCAAAGCCCGAGAGCGAGAACGAGGATTCAGCCCCACGACCCATCACCTCTGACCTTTCTCCTGCGCGCGCTCCGCGCGCGTCTGTAGGCACGGTGCCCTCACCGGGCGGTTTGGGTATAGCCACAAAAAGGCACAAAACGCTCAAGATTTTCCTCCCATCACCCCTGACCGATCACCCATCACCCGCGCTCCGCGCGCCCCCTTCAACTTCAACTCCCGCCATCAACCGGCGCGCCGCGCCGCCGGTCTCCCGACCGGGCGCCGCCCGCGCTATTGGGAGGCACCGTCCAGCGGAGCCGCTATCGACCTTCAACCTTAGACCTTAAGACCTTGGACCGGCGCGCAAGCGCGCCCCGCGCCCCGCGCGCTGCGCGCGATTGACAACCCACAATCGCGCTGGGTTAAAACAATGCAGTTTCCCTGCGATCCAAGACGCGCACCCGCCAGAGAGGTTTTTGCCCGGTCCCAGCCCGCGGCCGGAACTGACGGGCCGAAGGCTCCCCAACTCCCAAGCGCGGCGCGGTCAATCCGGTCTGGCACGCCGCGCAGGTGAAAGTGAAAGGTCCAAAGTTGAAGTAAGGACAGCCGCACCGCGCCCGTCCTCTTCAATTTAAACTCCTCACTTCAACCGGCGCGCCCCGCGCGCCCTGTAGGCCCGGTGCCCTCACCGGGCGCGTCGCCGCGACGCCGTTGTAGCAGCGCCTGTCTCAGGCGTCTGGCTTGACCCTCCATTTCGTCACAAAACGCGCGGCATCGCCGCGCAAGTGAAAGTGAAAAGTCTAAAGTTGAAGCAAAACCAGCGCGCCGCGCGCGCTCTCGTAACCTTAAACTCCCCACTTAAGCCAGCGCGCCTCGCGCTCTCCGCGCCCTGCGCGCTTCGCGTTGAGTTGAGCTTTTGACGTCAGCATGTTCTCACCCGACTGAAGTGTCCAAAGCGTATACAGTTTCGCGGAGTAGAAACTTATATCATCGGTTAACCCGTCCGTCATGGCCCCGGTGGAGCAGCCAAAGCTCAACCCAAACCAGCTCCCGCCAAAACCCATACTGGCAGTTGATCTTTACGCGGCCTCGCCCGTCACCAACGCCTTGCCTTTGAGGTCAGCTCCCGTACCCCATCTTCAAACATAGCAGTCACTTATGAAGATATTCGCGCGCCCATTCCTTGCACCGGCCAAACCCATACTCGCCGCCAAAGCTCAACTGAGTTGAGGCTAATAACACTGTTCGGCAAAGACAGGAAAAATGTACCTCGATCGAAATGATCTCCGCGGCATCGTGAAGTTCCTCGCGATACTTTCGTTTGTCGCGGCGTTCCTGTTTGTCGCTATGAATCTTGGGCATACGGAAGGAATGAAGAAGGATCGCGCTACAGGCCGCGTCTATTGGACTGAGGCTTGGGAATCCAGGACCTCAAGTATGGGCTACGGAATGATTCCACTGACGATCGGTGTCGCTCTCGTTTTGCTGTTGTCCAGTCGGTCCCTATCGCGATGAAATCAAGTGCAGGAATCCAAGCCGCCGAACCAGCCGTCACATCCAACGCGGGCAGCCGTCCGTTTTCGGTCGTTTTCCCTGCGTTCACATCCCAGTCCGTGTTCGCCCCGCGTGGCTGACCGGTAGTCGTTCGGCATAAGATGAACCCGACCCAACGAGAGCGCGCCCTTCGGGATTTCCTCGGATACCTGCATCACGATTGGGTCGAAGTAGAAGTCGCCGTCCAGTGCGCGAATGAGTGCGTCGGTCACGACGACCTCCAGATGGTCACTCCCGAAGCGTGCGCGTTTGTCGCCTCGCTGATCGAAGATGAAGGGTTGGCCGTTGGTGCCTTAGATGAAGCTAGTCGCTTTTCTCCCTGGACCGGCTCGAAAGAAGAATGGAAGCGGCGGCTCCTGGATATGCTGCGCATTGGCGAGCGCGTGCCCAGATTTCAGGTTGTCTGGTTCGACCGCCCGAAGGAAGAGCCGATCCAGCCGCCACAGCACAACGCGAGGAGCCGTCCGCCCTCGGGTGATTCACCGGCATCCGCAACCCCGTCCGCGCCCGCCCCGCGTGGCTGACCAGATTACGATCGGCAAAAGATGGCCGCGCTATCCGAAAGACTCGCTATCAATGCGCCCGGGCGCTTTTACGTAGATGCGATGTGCATCTTCTGTGATTTCTGCATCGAGATTGCACCGACCGTATTCAAAGAAGACAAGGCATCAGGATTCGCCTTCGTTTATCAGCAGCCCCGAAACGATGAAGAAAGAGCAGCAGCCTTTCACGCAGTGAATATGTGCCCTACGGAATCGATTGGAGACGACGGCGTATGAGAAAAGAGCCGATCCAGCCGCCACAGACAACTCGGGCCTTTGGCCCTCGTGTCTGAGCTCAAACGTTGATCTAGCTGCGTAGATACAAGCGGAAAAATGCAGTGGCTGTCCGCGGCG
>VFQP010000373.1_pt1 | contig 95385 bp, 81 predicted proteins | sample 3512351 | NCBI WGS metagenome assembly VFQP01 (sample SAMN10412372, study PRJNA504923) | tailings metagenome | isolation source: Relicate 1 Philex TSF1 revegetated site | place: Philippines: Tuba, Benguet | collected 2017-08-29
CCGTCGGCGAGGAACGGCATGTCCTCGACCGGCAGGATCTTCGCGATGACGCCCTTGTTGCCGTGGCGGCCGGCGAGCTTGTCGCCCTCGGTGATCTTGCGCTTCTGGGCGATGTAGACCACGACCCGCTGGTTGACGCCCGAGCCGAGCTCGTCGTCGTTGTCGGCGCTGAACTCCTTGACGGCGATGATCGTGCCCTCTTCACCGTGCGGAACCTTGAGCGAGGTGTCGCGCACCTCGCGGCTCTTCTCGTTGAAGATGGCGCGCAGCAGGCGCTCCTCGGCCGACAGCTCGGTCTCACCCTTCGGCGTGACCTTGCCGACGAGGATGTCGCCGGGGCGCACCTCGGCGCCGATGCGGATGATGCCGCGCTCGTCGAGGTCGGCGAGCAGCTCGGGGCTGACGTTGGGGAGGTCGCGAGTGATCTCCTCCTTGCCGAGCTTCGTGTCGCGCGCATCCACCTCGTACTCCTCGATGTGGATCGACGAGAGCACGTCGTCCTTCACGAGGTTCTGGCTGAGGATGATCGCGTCCTCGAAGTTGTGACCCTCCCACGGCATGAACGCGACGAGCAGGTTCTTGCCGAGCGCGAGCTCGCCGTTGTCGGTCGCGGGACCGTCGGCGATGACCTGGCCGACCTCGACCCGCTCCCCGGCGCTCACGACGACGCGGTGGTTGTAGCTCGTGCCCTGGTTGGAGCGGTCGAACTTGCGCAGGTAGTAGTCCTGAGTGCCGCCCTCGTCGAGCATGACGGTGACGACATCCGCGGAGACCTCGGAGACGACACCGGCCGCCTCGGCGACGAGCACGTCACCGGCGTCGATGGCCGCGAAGCCCTCCATGCCGGTGCCGACCACGGGAGCCTCGCTGCGCAGCAGCGGAACCGCCTGGCGCTGCATGTTCGCGCCCATGAGGGCGCGGTTGGCGTCGTCGTGCTCGAGGAAGGGGATGAGGGAGGTCGCGACCGACACCATCTGGCGCGGCGAGACGTCCATGTATCCGACCAGGTCGACGGGAACGAGGTCGACCTCGCCGCCCTTCTTACGCGCGAGCACGCGGTCCTCGGCGAAACGCGAGTCGGAGGTGAGCGGCGCGTTGGCCTGGGCGACGATGAAGTCGTCCTCCTCGCTCGCGGTGAGGTAGTCGATGGTCGACGTGACCTTGCCGTTCACGACGCGACGGTACGGCGTCTCGATGAAGCCGAACGCGTTGATGCGCGCGAACGAGGCGAGCGAGCCGATGAGGCCGATGTTGGGGCCTTCCGGCGTCTCGATCGGGCACATGCGGCCGTAGTGCGACGGGTGGACGTCACGGACCTCGACACCCGCGCGCTCACGCGACAGACCGCCGGGGCCGAGCGCCGACAGGCGACGCTTGTGGGTCAGACCCGCGAGCGGGTTGTTCTGGTCCATGAACTGCGACAGCTGGCTCGTTCCGAAGAACTCCTTGATCGCCGCCACCACGGGACGCACGTTGATGAGCGTCTGGGGCGTGATCGCCTCGATGTCCTGCGTGGTCATGCGCTCGCGAACGACGCGCTCCATGCGCGACAGACCCGTGCGGACCTGGTTCTGGATGAGCTCGCCGACCGCGCGGATGCGGCGGTTGCCGAAGTGGTCGATGTCATCGACGTCGAGACGGAGATCGACGGGCTTGCCGTCGCGGACGCCGGCCAGAGTGGTGCGGCCCTCGTGCAGCGACACCATGTAGCGGATGGTCGCGACGATGTCGTCGACCGTCAGCACCGAGTCGGTGAGCGGGGCGTCGAGACCGAGCTTGCGGTTGAGCTTGTAGCGGCCCACCTTCGCGAGGTCGTAGCGCTTCGGGTTGAAGTAGAAGTTGTCGAGGAGCGCGCGCGCGGCCTCGGCGGCGACCTGCTCGCCCGGACGCAGCTTGCGGTAGATGTCCTTGAGCGCCTCCTCCTTGGTGAGGATGGTGTCCTTCTCGAGGGTGAGCTCGATCGACGGGAAGCCCTTGAACTCCTCAAGGATCTGCTCGCTCGACAGGCCGAGGGCCTTGAGGAACACGGTCACCGACTGCTTGCGCTTGCGGTCGATGCGCACGCCGACCTGGTCGCGCTTATCGATCTCGAACTCGAGCCACGCACCGCGGCTCGGGATGATGCGCGCCGAGAAGATGTCCTTGTCGGAGAGCTTCTCGGGGGTGCGGTCGAAGTAGACACCGGGCGAACGCACGAGCTGGGACACGACGACACGCTCGGTGCCGTTGATGATGAACGTGCCCTTCTCGGTCATGAGCGGGAAGTCGCCCATGAACACCGTCTGGGTCTTGATCTCACCGGTGAGGTGGTTCATGAACTCGGCGTTCACGTAGAGCGGAGCGGCGTAGGTCTTGCCGCGCTCCTTGCACTCCTCGATCGAGTACTTGGGCTCCTCGAGCTCGGGCTCGGCGAACGAGAGCTGCATGGTCTCGCCGAGGTCCTCGATGGGGGAGATCTCTTCGAAGATCTCCTCAAGCCCGCTGCGGGTCGCGAGGTCCGTGCGGCCGGCCGCCTCGGCCTCGGCGAGCCGGGCCTTCCACGCGTCGTTGCCGACGAGCCAGTCGAAGCTCTCGGTCTGCAGCGCCAGAAGGTCCGGGACGGTGAGGGTATCGGTGATCTTGGCGAAGGAAAGCCGGGATGCGTTCCGGCCGTTCTTCGGGTTCTTCTTGGTGGACGAGGTGCGCGCAGCAGCCAAGGGTTCAACCTCCGTGGGCCCGTGTGAGAGCCCGTCTGTCAGTTCAGGTGACGGTCGGCAAAGAGAGTCTCACCAGTCCCCGGAAAGATCTGCCCCGCCGCTATACTCGGGGCGCGCCAGCTGTCCACAATATGACTGCACGGGTGACTGGGAGCGCAAAGGTCAACTATATGTCGGTTCCGCGCGTGCATGCAAGTATTTTCTTGACCTGCTTGCGTCAATCGGCTATAAGCACGCCGAACCCCTCGATCTGAGGCATCCTCAACGGCCTTTCGGCCTCAGGGACGGCCGTCGCGCTTGCGCACCGCCATGGCCGCGAGCGCCTCCCAGACGAGCCGGTGCGCAGCGTTGACCGTGAGGTCGGCATGATCGTAGGGCGGTGCGACCTCCATGACGTCGAAGCCGACCACGTCGAACTCGAGCACGAGTCGGCGCACGATCCGCAGCAGGTCGATGGTCGCGAATCCGCCCGGTTCGGGCGTGCCCGTCGCGGGCGCGAACGCCGGATCGAGCACGTCGATGTCGATCGAGATGTACACCTTGTCGCCCGTGGCCCGCACCGCCCGGATGAGCTCCTCGAGCACCGCGTGCGTGCCGCGCTCCCAGAACTCCTGCATCATGATGTGGCGCAGGCCGTTCTCGCGCATCCAGCGCTGATCCTCTTCGCCGGGCCAGTAGCCCCGCAGGCCCACCTGCACGAAGCGGGTTCCCGGGATCGCGCCCGACTCGATGAGCCGACGCATGGGCGTGCCGTGGCTGGCGAGGTTGCCCTCGATGCTGTCGGCCGTGTCGGCGTGCGCATCGAAGTGGACCATCGTGACCTCGCCGAACCCGTGGTGTTCGGCGACGGCGGTCGCCGCCGGCCACGTGATCGAGTGGTCGCCGCCGAGCACGATCGGCACGATTCCCCGCTCGGCCACGTCGGCCACCCGGCGATGGATGGCCGCCTTCGAGGCCTCCCACATGCCGTGGCTCGTGATCGCGTCACCGTAGTCGACCACCTCGAGGTGGTCGAAGATCTCGATGCCGAGATCCAGGTGGTAGGTGCCGGGGTCGTAGGCGTCGGCGCGGATGGCGCGCGGACCGAAGCGCGCGCCCGGCCGGTTGGTCGTGTTGTCGTCCCAGGGGGCTCCGACGATCGCGACATCCGGCTGCCACTCGTCGAGTTGCTGCGGCTCGGTCAGCAGCGGCCTCATGCCGAAGGTGGCGATCCCCTGGTAGGAGGGCGCGTCGAGCTGGGCGCGCATGCCGGGCGGCACGTGACGCTTCGGTGCGGTCATGCTTCACCGTACCTCGCACGCACGCACGCGGGTCAGCGCACCTCGACGATCGCCGCTCGCATCAGTTCGATGCGCCGGCCGACGGTCGCGATGGCCTCCGCAGGTACCCCGCACGCGTCCATCGAGTCCGCGAGATGCGCCAGCGCACGCGTGTATTCGGCATCGCCGATGCCCAGTCCCGCGTGCGCGTTGCGCATGCTGCGGCCGTCGTAGGCTTCCGGTCCGCCGAGGGCGACGGTGAGAAACGCGCGCTGGTGCGCCTTGAGGGAGGCCAGGTCGATGCCGTCGAACCAGGGCGCGAGCAGGTCGTCCGTGACGACGCGCGCGTAGAAGGCATCGACGATTCGAGCGATGCCTTCTTCCCCACCGAGCTGACCGAACAAGGGCAAAAGCGAGACTCCCTCTGATTAGGACGGACTGAGTGTACTCATCAGTCCACCCCCAAAGCGAATTCGGCGCGAGCCCTGTGGCAGGGTCGACTTATGGCCGAGCATCCGCACCGCACGCTCTCGCACAGCGGGCATCACGCCGTCATCACACCCGACCGCTGGATCCCCGGCGCCTACACCCTCACGGTCGACGGCACCCCGCAGAGCCACGTCGACCTCGAAGACCCCACACGCCTGTTCTTCGAGTACGTGCAACGGATGGGCCACGTCATCGACCAGCTCGGTCTGCCCGGTGAACCGCTCACCGCCGTGCACCTCGGTGCCGGTGCGCTCACCCTGCCGCGCTACATCGAAGCGACCCGCCCCGGCTCCCGCCAGCAGGTCATCGAACTGGAGAGCGACCTCGTCGACCTCGTGCGAGAAGAACTGCCCTGGTCGCCGCGCGCGAGCATCCGCATCCGCCACGGTGACGCGCGCGAGGTGCTCGGGCGGCTGCCCGCCGGGCTGCGCGGGGCCGTCGACCTCGTCATCGTCGACGTGTTCAGCGGAGCGCGCACCCCCGCCCACGTGACCTCGGTCGAGTTCTATCGGCTCGCCGCCGCGCTTCTGGCGCCCGACGGCGTGCTGCTGGCGAACATCGCCGACGGACCGGGACTCGCCTTCGCGCGCGGTCAAGCCGCGACCCTGCGCGAGGCCGTCGGCGATGTCGCTGCGCTCGCCGAGACCCAGGTGCTCAAAGGACGCCGCTTCGGCAACGTCGTGCTCGCCGCCTCGACACGACCGCTGCCCCTCGACTGGCTGCCGCGACTTCTGGCTGCAGGACCCCATCCGGCCAAGGTCGTCGCCGGCGAAGAACTGCGCGCCTTCATCGCCGGCGCGCCCGTCGTCACCGATCAGACGGCGGTGCCATCGCCGCCGCCCGCCAAGAGCGTGTTCCAGGTGAGACCGGGAAGCGGCTGAAAAGGAGTGCATCCGCGCCGACGGGCGTGATGGGATTGTCTCCATGCGGATTCTGGGCCTCGCCGCCGGGCTCGTGCTGCTCCTGACGAGCTGCACGAGCACGGGTGTGCCGTCCGCGCCGACGCCCCCCGTCTCGCCGTCGCCGTCGCCGACACCGAGCGCGAGTTCCGACAGCGAGCAGTCCGCCGGCCCCCCGGTGGAGGGACCCGTGCGCCCGGAAGGTGCGGGACTCGTCGTCGGCAACCTCGACGTGCCCTGGTCGGTGGTGCGCCTCGACTCCGGGTCAGTGCTCATCAGCGAACGCAACCGGGGCGCGATCCGCGAACTGACGCCGGACGGCGCCCTGCGGGACCTTGCGATCATCCCCGACGTCGTCGCCTCCGGCGAAGGCGGCCTGCTCGGGCTCGCCGTCGATCCCGCCTCCACCGACGAAGGCACCCCGCGGCTGTACGCGTACTACACGACCGCGACCGACAACCGCATCATGCAGTACGACCTGCTCGGCGGGCCCGGCAGCTACCGGCTCGGAGAAGCGTCGGCCGTGCTCACGGGGCTGCCCAAGGCCAACAACCACAACGGCGGCCGACTCGGCTTCGGCCCCGACGGCATGCTGTACGCGACCGTGGGGGACGCCTCCGTGCCGGGCGCCGCACAGAACCTCGGCATCCTCGCCGGCAAGATCCTGCGCATGACCCCCGACGGTGGCGTGCCCGACGACAACCCGTGGGCGGGCTCGCTCGTCTACTCGCTCGGGCATCGCAACCCGCAAGGCCTCGCGTGGGATGACGAAGGACGCCTGTGGGCGACCGAGTTCGGTCAGGACACGTGGGACGAGCTCAACCTCATCGTGCCCGGCGGCAACTACGGCTGGCCCGACGAGGAAGGCATCGTCGCCGGCTCCGGCTACCGCAACCCCGTGGTGCAGTGGTCCCCCGACGAGGCCAGCCCGAGCGGACTGACCTGGGTGCACGGCACCCTGTTCGCGGCGGGGCTCGGCGGTCAGCGACTGTGGTCGATCAAACTCGACCAGGGAGTCGTGCTGCCGTGGTTCGTGGAGCAGTTCGGCCGCATCCGTGACGTGATCCCCGGCCCCGACGGCACCCTCTGGATGCTCACCAACAACACCGACGGACGCGGCACTCCTCGCGAAGGCGACGACCTGCTGCTGCAGGTCTCGCTCATCCCCCTCACGTAGGGCGTGTCTGACCATTGCCGACGCCCTCGCGTCCCCGCGACGCGGGTGCCCCAGCCGCGCCCGCTCACCGATGGTGTCGGGCGACCGGGTTAGCCTCGTCGGGTGGCGGAGCTGGACCGAGTGCGCACGTGGGCGAATGCGCTCATCGCCCTGCATCTCGACGAGACGTGGAGCTTCGGCTTCGACAACGCCAAGACGCGCGCGGGGCTGTGCAACTTCACCGCGAAACGCATCACCGTCTCCCGCTACCTCGCCGCACGGTTCGAGGACGACGAGATCCACCAGACTCTGCTGCACGAGGTCGCGCACGCGATCGCCGGCCCCCGCGTCGGGCACGGGCCGCGCTGGCGCGCCATCGCCGCCGACCTCGGCTATGTGGGCGGGCGCCTGCACGACGGGCCGATCGCGTCGGAGTACGCGCCGTGGGTGGGCACGTGCCCGGCGGGACACATCATCCACCGCTATCGCCGTCCGACACGTCCCATGGCGTGCGGACGATGCTCCCGCCGCTACGACCCGCGCTTCGCGATCAGTTGGGCGCGCCGGTTCTGAACGGTCGTGCGTCGCCTCACCAGACGATCGCGACCCGCGTTCCGTGCGGGCGGATCCCGTCGCGCCTCCCGCGCGCCCGCACGTAACCGGGCAGAATGGTTACGTGACCCCGACGGAAACCCGACCGGTCGGACTGTGGCTCGACACGCCCGACGGACTGCACTGGTGGCTCGACCCCGGCTCACTCGCGCTCGACCTCGCCTACACCGGCGACCTCGGAGGCGGTGAGCGCATCGGCACGCCCGCCGCGCTGGCGGCGTGGCTCGAACCGCGGTTCGCCGAGGCCGACGGCGTCGTCGGCGATGGCGACGTGCGCGACGCGCTCGCCCTGCGCGACGCGATCGCGCGCGCCGCGACCGCGGTCGCCGCCTCCCGCGAACCCGAACCGGGCGACGTCGACGCGATCAACCTCTACGCGGCCATCCCCGACATCCCGCCTGTGCTCGAGGGCGGGACCCGTCGGGCCGGCCGGAGCACGGCGCGCACCTCGCAGGCACTGGCGGTCGTCGCGCGCGACGCCGTGCGACTGCTCTCCCCCGGGGAGGCCGGGCGCGACCGCATCCGGGTGTGCGACGCCGACGACTGCACCATCGTGTTCGCGGACGATTCCCGTTCCCGCAGCCGCCGATGGTGCTCGATGGCGCGGTGCGGCAACCGCGCGAAGGTGCGCGCCTACCGCTCCCGCGCCCGCTCAGCCGGCTGACCCGGCTGATGCTGCACCGAAGCAGCGCGAACCGCGTCAGTCGATGACGCGGACTTCCTTCCAGAAGGCCACATAGTTCGAGAAGTCCTTACCGACCCGATCGAACGCGCTCGGGTAGGGGGTCGGGTACGACCACGCCCGATCCTGCAGGGTGCCTTCCGGCGTGACGACCGAGAAGTACTGGCACTCGCCCTTCCACGGGCACGTGTACGGCGTCGCCGACGTCTGCAGCAGCTCCGAGTTGACGCTCGACGGCGGGAAATACCAGTTGCCCTCGATCTTGATGAGCTCCTCGACGGGAGCCTCCGCGAGGACGGTGTCTCCGATGACGGCCTTCATGAGTTCCTCTCCTTGGTCGCGCACGCGACCCACTGGAGCCAACCGGGCCGATCAGACCGTCATTCCCGGAGCACGGCGAACTCGGAGGAACCGGCCGCGACGCGCGCCTCCTCCAATGCTTCCGCGCCCTGCTCGGCGAGCAGCGTCTGGCCCGCAACCGATGCGGTGAGCACGTGACTGCCCGCGTTGCGCAGGGCCGCGAACGCGCCCGCGGCCGCGGCCGCCTCCGGAGAGGTGAAGTCGATGCCGAGATCGCTCAGCGCGTCGATGACGGCGCCCGCAGCGACGAAGTCCTCGACCGCGAACGACCCGCCGGGTCCGCCCGCTGCCGCCACGGCGACGATCGCCCGATCACCCAGCTCAACCTGCCGGGCCAGAATCCACTCCGCCACGGCGACACGCGAGCCGATGCCCCCCGTGAGGATCGCGCAACCGGCGGGAATCGTGAGCGGGTCGGCCGCCCCGCCGGGCAGCGCATCCGCCCACACGAGCACATGGGCGCCGTGCGCGATCGCCGACGCCCCCTCCGTGCCCCACGCGAAACGGACCTGATACCGGGACTGCTGTGCGGGATTCGTCACCGAACCAGGCTAGGGCCTGACGTGCGCGTGGAGCACACTGGGGGAATGCGCGTGCTGCTGAAGATCGTCATCGACTGCGACCCCGATACGGCCTGGGACGCCATCCGGAGCCCCGCCGTCCTCCGGGCGGTGTCGAGCCCGCTGATGACGTTCGAATCGCTCGAGCCCGGCGGCTTCCCCGAGGCGTGGTCCGAGGGAGAGCACCCGGTGCGCGTGCGCGCGGCCGGAGTGGTGCCGATGGGCGATCAGGTGATCGGCATCTCGTTCCCCGCACTGCGGGGCGTGCGCGCGATGCGCGACACCGGCCGGGGGCTCTCGGGGCCGCTCGCGCTCGTCACGCGCTGGGAGCACACACTCACGGTCGCCCCCACGAGCGACGGCCGCACCCTGTACCGCGACCAGTTGCGCTTCGAGGCGGGCGCCCTCACCGTGCTGCTCTGGCCCATGTACTGGGCGTTCTGGCAGTGGCGGGGCCTCCGGATGCGTCAGCTGCTCGGCGCGTAGGGGCGGGACGGCGCCCGCCACGTCGGTCGAGGAGCCGCCCCTCGTGTGCGCGGCGGAACCCTCGCCGGTCGAGTAGCCGCCGCCAGGCGGCGTATCGAGACCACCACACACCAGAAGCTCCGACCCACGTGGTGGTCTCGATACGCGGGCTGCGCCCGCTACTCGACCGACGGAGGGGGGCGGGCTGCGCCCGCTACTCGACCGACGGAGGGGGGCGGGCTGCGCCCGCCACTCGACCGACGGAACCCCCGCCGGTCGAGTAGCCGCCGCCAGGCGGCGTATCGAGACCACCCGCCGCGCACTCAGCCGACCGTGGTCTCGATACGCGGGCTGCGCCCGCTACTCGACCGACGGAGAGGGGGGGCGGGCTGCGCCCGCTACTCGACCGACGGAGGGGGCGGGCTGCGCCCGCTACTCGACCGACGGAGGGGGGCGGGCACCTCCTACTGGTGGCGTCCCTTCGGACGGGGACGAGCCCGCACCACCACCACGACACTGCCGAGCACGAGCAGACCGAGGGCGACCGGAATGAGGAACCCGGCCACACCACTCCCCGTGTTGGCGAGCATCGAGGCGATCGTCGCCTGATCCTCCGCTTCCAGTTCGATCTCCAGGTCGACCACGGAGCGCGCCGTCACGTGGGCGACGTTCTTCACCGTGCCGGCACCGGCATCCGCGTTGAGACGAACACCCAGCACCACGTCGGGCACCGTCTGCCCCCAACCGAGCGGACGGTCGAGTAGACACGTGACCACACCACCAGCGCCCGACGGCAACCGATCGGTCACCTCGCACGACTCCCACGCGGGATCCGCATCCGTCGCGGCTTCATCCGGAACGACCGTCAACACCGTCAACTGGGCCGGGACCTCGTCGACGAGCCGCAGTTCCTCGACCGCCCCGAGACCGTCGTTGCCGACCTCGATGCGGTAATCGAATGTGCCACCCTGCACCACCATCGCCTTCGAGGCGGTCTTGGTGATCCACAGGCCGGGGTCGCGTTCGACCGCGCACTCGGGCGTTGCCGGCGGGTAGCTCACCTCGACGGTCGTCTCCGGGTTGATCGACAACTGGATCTCGGTGTGCGAGCGCAGACCGTACTCGGCGAGCGCCGGGTCCAGCACCAGGTTCTCGAACTCGGGTGTCTCCCCCGGCAGCGCCGCACGCCATCCGGGCCACGCCACACCCACGCCGTCGGCGTTGACCGCGGCTCCCGGCCACAGCAGCGCGCCGCTGATGTCACCGCCATCGAGCGGAACCTCGTCGACCTTGATCACCCGTCCGCTGCCGTCGCGCCACGTCACCGTGAGCGTCTGGCCGGCGGTGTCCACGTTGCGGGCATCGATCGAGTACTGGAACCACGGAGCGTCGAGCACACACGCAGCATTCGAGGTGACCGACAGCCACTTCACGAGCACCGTCTCGTCATCGTCGTCCCCGTCGACACCGCGAGTGGTCGAGGTGACGACGGCGACGTTGTCGATGTCGTCCTGCTCGATCGTGGGAAGCACCGACACGGTGATCGAGAACGGGGTCGCCTCGGCGCCCGGCGCAAGCACCTCGTCGTAGACGCACGTGAGAGTGCCGCCGTACCCGAGCTCGTCTTTGCCGTCGACGGAACAGTCGCTCCAGTCATCCGCGGAGATCGCGGTGACCTGCAGCACATCCGGGATCTCGTCGACGACGGTGACGCCCGCCGCGGGCACCGTGCCCACGTTGCTCACCGCGAAGGTGTAGTCGAACGACTCCGCGCCCTCGACGACCGGCTTCGAGGCGGTCTTCACGATCTGCAGCTGCCCGACCGTGAACGTGTTCGTGACGGTCACGTCGACGGTGGTGCTGGCGCCGATCACGATCGACTCGGGGCTCACGACCGTGGTGGTCGCCTCACCGCTCCCCGTCTCGGTGAGCTCGCACGTCGCACCCGTCGGCAGGCCCTCGTAGAGCGCCGTGTACGGGTCCTCGTCGCTGCCTCGCGTGAGGGTGCGCTCGGCGCCGTCGGGCACCGGCACGGCCACCGTCTCGCCGTCGATCTGCCGCGTGCAGACGAGGCTCACCGCGAACGGGCCGGAACCCCAGCCGTCGTGCGTGTCGACGCCGTCGCCTTCGATCACCTTGGTGACCAGCAGCGAACCAACCGTGAACTCGTTGCTCACCGTGACGTCGGTCGCCGTACCGCCGAGCGTGAACACGTTCGGGGAGACTGTGGAGCCGTTGGCACCGCCGACGAGCACCTCGCTCATCGCGCAGTCCGCGCCGACCGGCAGGCCCGTGTATTCGGCGGTGTACTCGGGCGCGACGAGGTCGCGCGTCGCACCATCCGGGACGACGATCGACTGCTCTTCGCCGTCGACATCGCGCGTGCACACGAGACTCACCCGGAAGGAGTTCTGCCCCCAGTTCTCGGCGCCGGCGCCGGTGATCTCCTTGGTGACCGCGATCGAGGTCACCTCGAAGGTGTTCGTCACCGTCACCGGAACATCGCCATCCGTCACGGTCGCTTGCGCGCTCGTGCCCGGTGTCGTCTCGTCCTCCCCGACGGTCACCGTCGTCGACGTGGCGGCACCCGTGGCGACCTCGGTGATGTCGCACACGGCGCCTTCGGCGAGGTTGTCGATGAGCACCGGTTCCGTGCTCGCGGTGAAGGCGAACTGGTTCGAGTAGACGGTGCGCGTGCCGCTCGGGTCGCTCAGTTCGCAGACGACTGCGATGGTGAACTCCTCGGTGCCCCACGCATCCTTGCCGTCACCGGCGAGCACCTTGGCGAGCGTGATGCTGCCCGTGTCGAACGAGTTGGTGATCGCCACGGTCGTGGTGACGCTGTCGCCGTCGTCCGGAAGGAGCGTGATCGTCGTCTCGGTCGCCTCGACCTCGATGAGGGACCCGCCCTGGGCGACGGCGATGGCGGTGGCGTCCGCGGCCGCGGTGTCCGTCTCCTCGACCACGCACTCCGCACCGGCGGGGAGACCCTCGAGCGTCCACGCCTCGCCGTCCGCGGCGACTTCCGCGACCATCGGGCTCACGTCCCCGTAGCCAGCCGCGTAGACGGTCTCGCCCTCGAACGTGCACGTCACGGTGACCTCGAACGGACCGTACGAGACGGGCCTGTCCTCCTCGTCGACCGCGGCCGTGTCGACGCTCTTGGTGATCGCCAGGCCCGCGGTCGGGAAGTCGTTGGTGACCTTGATCGTCGGCTGCGGCTGGTCGTCGACCAGGTCGTCGGTGGTCACGGCGACCGTGAACGTGTAGCCGGTCACCGGGTCGGTGGAGACGGTCGACCCGGCGACGCTCATCGTCGTCGAGGTCGCACCGGCGACATCCGTTTCGGTGAGCGTGCACTCGGCGCCTGACGGCAGGCCCGTGAAGGTGGCCGTCTCGCCGTCGTGGAACGTGCGCGTCGCACCGCCGGGCAGAGTCGCCTCAACACCGTTGCGCGTGCACACCAGGGTGACCTGGAACGGGCCGTCGCCGAAGATGGAGCCCGCGCCCGTCACTTCCTTGATCACCGCAACCGAACCGGTCAGGTAGTAGTTGACGACGGCGAGGTATCCGGGCTCGTCGAGGGCGACCGTCGAACTCGTCGCCGGGTCGCCCTCCGCGTCGACGATCGCGTGGGCGTCCGCCCCGGTCTCGTCGACGTTGGTCTCCTCGACGGTGCAGACGGAGTCGACGGGGATGTTCTCGAGCGTCGCGAACCAGGCGCCATCGTCCGGCAGGGTGACGGTGCCGTCGTAGGCGGTCACACTACCGGGGGCGATGCACGTCACGTGCAGGTCGAACGGACCCCTGCCGTACTGCGTGGAGGCGCCGCCTTCGAGGAGCTTGGCGACCGTGAAGCTGCCCACGCCGTAGCGGTTGGTGATCCGGGCGGTGTTGGTCGCCGTTCCCTCGTCGTCGGAGGTGAGGGAGGCGATGGTCGCGGTACGCGCATCGACCGACGCGCTCGACGCCGCCGTGGCGGTTTCGATGGTCGTCGAGTCGGCGCTCACCCACGCGGTCTCCGTGACGGTGCAGTCGGCGCCTGCGGGCAGGCCCGTGAGCTGCTGCTCGCCCTCGTGGCCGAGCGCGAACGTCATCGGGGAGGTGTCGAATCCGGTCGCGAGCACCGTCTCGCCCGCGAACGTGCAGACGACCTGCACGTCGAAGGACCCGCCGGGGTAGACGGGGTCGCCCGCCTCGTCCTCCGCGTCCGAGGAGACGATCTTGCTGACGACGAGGCTCGCGTAGTCGAACTGGTTGCGCACGACGACGGCGACGGTGTCGCTCGCGGGCACGACCGCGACGGCCGTGGTGCCCTCGGTCGTCGCCTCGTCCACGCTGATCGTCGTCGACGTCGCGTGCGCCGTGTCGGTCTCCGTGATGGTGCACTCGGCGCCGGCGGCGAGCGGGCTGAGCGTCACCGGCAGCGACCCGTCGACGAACGTGTAGGCCTCGTCCCAGACGGTCTGCTCGGAGTCCTCCAGCGTGCACACCACGGTGACGGAGAACGTGCCCTGGCCGTACTCGGCTCGAGCGTCCCCGGCGACGACCTTCGAGAGCTCGAGCGCGCCCGAGTCGAACGTGTTGGTGATCTGAGCCGAGTTGGTGGCGCCGTCCTCATCGTCAGGCGCGATCGTCACCGAGGCGGTGCTGGCCGTCACGGTGCTCGGCGAGCCGTTGCCGCTCACCGTCTGGATGCTCGTGGTCGCAGCTCCGCGGTCATCCGTTTCGGTGACCTGGCAGACGGCGCCCGCGGGCAGGCCCGACAGGGTGCGGCTGGCGCCGTCGGCGAGCGTGAACGTCATCGTGTTCGACGCGAACCCGGTCGCCCGCACGGATGCGGACTGGAACGTGCACGTGACCTGCATGGCGAAGTCGCCGTAGGTGACGAGCGATTCGTCCTCGTGCTGCGCATCGCTGACGACCGACTTGGAGACAGCGAGCGACCCGAGGTCGAAGCTGTTGGTGACGGTCAGCGACGGCTGCGCCTGGTTGTCGGTCAGTGAGGACTCGTTGACGTCGACGACGAACGTGTAGCCGTTGCCGGTCGTCGTGGTGCCGTTGCTGATCGACACCGAACCCGCACCGTAGGTGCCCGTCTCGGTGAGGGTGCAGCTCGCGCCGTTCGGCAGCAGGGTGTAGGTGACGGGTGTCGAGACGCTCAGGCTGCGGCTCGCGCCGCCCGCGATCGCGATCGACTCGCCGCCGCGCGTGCACGCAAGGCTGACGGTGAACGGTCCGGTGCCGAAGGCCGCGCCGGGACCGGTGACCGACTTCGACACGGTCACCTGACCCGTGAGGTACCAGTTCTGGAAGGTGACGGTGCGCGTCGCCGAACCGACGACGGTGACGCCGGTGCCATCGAACGGCTGGTTCGAGTTGTCGAGGATGACGGTGGCATCCTCACCCGTTCCGGTGCTCGTCTCGGTCACGGAGCACACGGATCCGGCGAGGATGTTCGACACCGTCTGCGATCCCGCACCCGAGATCGACACGTTCTTCGTGTAGGCGGCGACCATGCCCGGCTGCGTGCAGTCGATGCGGAACGTGAACGGTCCGTCGCCGAACTGGGCGCTCGCGCCACCCTGAAGGGACTTGGTCACCCGCAGCGAACCCACCGGGTAGGTGTTGGTCACCTGCACGGTATTGGTGCCGGTGGTCGGGTTGGTGTCCTTCGTGAGCGGACCGATCGTCGTGCTCAGGGCGGTGACCGTGGAGGGTCCGCTCGAGCTCGTCGTCTTGCGCATCGTCGTGGTGGGCGAACCGACCGGGGTGGACTCGGTGACGGTGCAGGATGCGCCGGCCGGCATGCCGGTGAGGGCCTGCGATCCGCCGTGCGACAGCGAGAAGGTCATCGGGCTGGCGGAGAAGCCGTCCGCGAGGATCGTGTCGGTGGTGCCGCCGTGGGTGAACGTGCACACCACCGAGAAGCTGAACGGGCCGGGCCGGGTCGCCGCGCCGCTGCCGTCGACGGCGCTGGTCGTCACCGTCTTGCTCACGGTGAGGCGCGCATAGTCGAACGTGTTCGTGACGGTCGCCGACGATGCCCCTCGCGTGATGGTGACGTTGGACGGCAGGCTCGTCGACGTGGCGCCGTTGGCTTGCGGTTCGGTGATGGCGCAGTCCGACCCGGTCGGAAGGTTCTCGATCAGCCACGTCGCGCTCGACGGCGTCAAGTCGTGGGTGTCGTCGAAGACGGTCGTGGATGTCGCGTTCGCGTTGGTGCAGACGACGCGCACCGTGAACGGTCCCTGCGCCCAGTCCTCATCCTTGGCGAGTCCCGCGAGCGCCTTCGTGACGCTCAGCGAGCCGACACCGAAGTCGTTGTGGAAGGAGACGGAGTTGTCGCCCTCGGTCAGTTCGAACGCTGCCGGCGTCGCGCCGCCGTCGGCGACCTGCCCGGCATCCGTCTCCACGATCGAGGTCGTCGTCGCGCCGCGCTGGTTCGTCTCCGTGACGGTGCAGACGGTGCCCGCGGGCAGACCCGTCTTGGTGATCGGGGTCGACGGGGTGACGGCCTGGTTGGTGATCGACCAGACGGTGGTCGCCCCGGTGCCGTTGTCGAAGGTGCAGGTCGCCGAGACGAGCGCCGCGAGGTAGGCGATCGGGTCGCCGTGCTCATCCACGGCGCCGTTCGTGTCGACCGTCTTGGCGATCACGAGGTCGGCGGCGGGGTAGTCGTTGGCGAGGCTCGCGAGTTCGGTGTCGTCGCGCTCGGCGAAGGCCGGCTTCTCGTCGAACACCACCGACGCGGACGCCTCCTGCGCAGCACGCGCCGTCACCGTGATCGGTCCGTTCGACGAGGTCTGACCGTAGTCGCGGGCTTCCGCGACGGAGCACTCGGCGTACAGCGGGATGCCGTCGACGAGCAGAGTGCTGCCCTCACTGACCGTGTACGGCGACCGCGGGCTGCCGTCCTGGTAGGTGAGCGGGATCGGGTCGCCGTCGGGCGTCGCGCACGAGACGGACAGGTCGAAGCTGCCGGTCGCGTAGGAGGCGGCGGCGCCGGTGACATCCTTGCGGATCTCGATCTGACCGGTCGCGAGCGCGACACCGACCTTGCGCGGCTCGACCACGAACCGGTACGGCAAGTCGTTGTCGTCGAGCGTGCCGACCGCGGCGGCGGCGAGCGAGTTGTAGGCGATCGAGTCGCGGTAGAGCCGGTTGGTGGCTTCCGGGATCTCCACGTAGTCGGCCGTGCGGGTCTGGTAGAGCACGCCGACCGCCTGGCCGGGCTCCAGGCCGAGCGGCGCCGACTCGGTGGCGAAGATGACGATCTTGAACGCGACGACGCTCGCGAGCACCTCGGGTGCAGCGGCCGGGTCGAGCACCTGCCACGGACGGTCACCGACGTAGTCGGCATCTCCCGGGTCGAGACACGCGGGGTTGGCGATCGTCGGATCGTCGTTCGGCACCCCCATCGTGTTCTGGATGTCGGTCGCGTTGCAGCGCGGCACCGCCACCCCGACCTGGTCGGTGTAGTACACCGTGTAGTCCCAGCCGGCGGGCAGGTCGGTCACCACCGGATAGGTGGTCATCGCCGCGGTCCACTTCGAGTCGCGCGCGCCGTTGATGATCACGCCGAGGTCGTTCGCGCGGGGCAGCACGTCGATGGCGACGATCTTCTTCACATCGATGTTGCCGCCGTTGTAGAGGCGCGTTCCCCACTCTTCGATCGAGCCGGGGCGGGTGATCGGCACACACGGGTAGCGGTAGAACGTCTCCGCGCTGCCGGGCACGGCGAGCGTGTTGGTGGGGCAGTTGGCGGTTCCGGTCGTGCGGATCACGCCGAGGTCGTCGGCGATCGGGTCGCCGTTCTCGTCGAGCGGACCCGCATCCACCCCGCGCACCGACTTGGTGATCGACAGCGGCGAACTCGGCAGCGGGTAGACGGTCGTCTCCGCACCGCACGTGAGCACGTTGGTGAACTCGGTCACGATCGTGCCGTTGGTGGTTTCGCGGCACAGGTCGAACGGCTGGTCGGCGTCGACGTCGACCGTGTTCGTCGCGAGAGTGCCGGCCTGCAGCAGCGGACGGAACCGCATCGTCGCGTTGACGACGAGGCTCCAGCCGAGCTCCAGTTCGCCCGCGTACTCGAACGTGATCTGGGTCGGGTCGGTCGGCGTGTTGAGCGTCGCGGTCACGTTCGTCACCGGCGTCTCCGCGCCACCGGGCGCGACGAGCGCGTAGGTGAACGCGACCGACGGGTCGTACGGCAAGCCCGTGTCGGGGTTGTCGGGGATGACGAGCATCGGCTTGCCGGTGTTGATGCCGCTCGCGACGACGGGCAGGTTCTCCACGACGGTCAGGCCCGTGAGGGTCGCGTCGTGGTCACCGGCGCCGCGATCGGTGCCGAGGTTAGTGACGGTGATCTCGAACGGGATGTCGACTCCGAGCGACCGGGGGCCGTACTCGGTCTTGACGACGGCGACCTTCGCGGCGAGGTGCTCGACGGTCACGGCCGCAGTATCTTCCGCGTGCGCGGTCCACAGCGGGGAGGTGTCTTCGGCGTCGCGCGCGGCGGCCGCATCCACGGAGATCGTGTTGGTGAACGTGCCGATCTCGTCTTCGCCGGGAACATCCTCGGTGAACGTGAACAGCGTCGACGGCACCGGCTGGTCGGCGGGCTCGACGAGCAGGTCGCGGCGCTCGACCGTGAAGCGCACGGTCTGCAGCGGGTTGTACGGCCGCTCCCACGCGCTGTAGTCCGCCTTGGTGAAGGTGAAGCGCAAGCCGCGCACGTCCTCGGGGTCCACGCCGGCGGGCAGAACGAGGCTAGTGCCGGGCACACCGGTGACCCAGCAGTCCGAATCGACGTCGGGACAGTCGACGGCGATGCCGTCAGGGCCGCCGAGCACGTAGTCGATGCCGACGAGGGCATCCACCTGCACACGGTCGATGGGCGAGGCGAAGGAGACCGAGGAGAACCCGGAGAAGTCGAACGCGTTCCAGAACGACGCGTCGGAGTCCTCGAAGACCATGCGCGTGGTGCGCACGTTGCCGGACGGCTGGCCGCTGATGCGCACGGTCGCGTTCGTCTGGTCCTCGTACTGGATGGCGGGGGTGTCCCCCGTCGAGACGGTGCTCGCCGTGATCGACTTCGTGCCGCTCACGCCGTACGTCAGGTACTGGATCTCGATCGAGGCGGAGTCGAAAGCGCTCACCGAGGTGGCTTCGCCGATGGGCGTGCTCGTGTCCGTGCCGCCGAAGTCGGTGAGGGTCGCGACCACCTCGTTGTCGAGCACGAGCGGCAGCTCGAGGTCGCGCGTGTCCGTCTCGGTGCCGCGCACCGTCTCGCGCAGCTGGGTGTCGAGCACGACGACGATCTGCTCGCCCGGCGCGACGCCGCCCTGCGAGATCACGCGGATGCCGGTGACCCCGGCGAGCGTCGCGCGGTCGAGACCCTCCGCCTCCTCCATCGTGTATTCGTCACCGGACGGCGCGAGCACGACGGTGACGGTCGTGTCTGCGGGCCCGTCGATGCTGACGATGTCGGTGATGTTGACGTAGTCGAACGGGTTCGGGTTGGTCGCAAGGCTCGGCTCGACGAGGTCGAGGCTCTCGGCGTGCACCGCCTCGCTCGTGTTCTCGGCCGTGAGCGTCATGCGCGCGCTCGGGTACAGCTCGGCGGGCGTGCCCACGGGAGGTGTGCCGAGCGGTCCGCCGGTCCACTCCTTCGTCGCGCTCACCGCGATCGGAGTGTCGAGGATGTGAATGGTGTCGGACGCCCAGCCGGTGCGCGTTTCGCCCGTGACGGGGGTTCCGACCACCTGGGCGGTGTTGATCACCTGGCCGGGGTTCTCGGCTCCGGCGTTGTAGATCGAGCCGCGCGTGGCGCCGAGCACCGGCACGCTGTCGTCGGAGCGGCGCACGTCGCGCACCTCGAAGACGAGCGCGATCTCGCGGTCGCGGCTGATCGTGTCGGCGACGCCGAACCCGACCGGCGGTGCCTGCGGGTTGGTGCCGATGCGGTCACCGCGCGTGGGGCTCTCCTCGACGATGAACCGCACGCCGACGGCCTTGTCGCGCTCGTCGTCGGTGAGCACGTAGCCGGGGAAGGTGCCGTCGCACGCGTCGTCGTCGCACGCGGTCGTCGGCTGCCAGGCGCCGTCATAGTAGAGCTCGACGGCGACGATGCGGTCGAAGGTGAGCAGGTCATCCATTGACGGCGTGATCGGCGGGATCTCGACGAGGTCGAACGCCTCGAAGACGGTGCCGGCGACCGGCGCGGTCGGGTCGATCGGGTCGCTGATGACGACCTGCTCGAACGGCAGGCCACCGGTTCCCCAGTTGAGGCGCAGCGTCGCCTGGTCGCTCGAGCGCGCGTTGACGTAGGGGAAGCCGGCGCCGTCGGTGTTGTCCCAGTCCTTGCGAAGCAGCGGGATGCCGCCCGAGCCGCCCTCGCCGCCCGGCACGGGCAGGAGCGAGAAGCTGAGGGTGTCGGTCGCCGTGGCGGTGTCGATGATCGCCGACGGGCTGTACACCTCCGAGAGCACCGTGTTCGGCACGACGACGGTCTCTTCCGGGTTCGCGCCGGCCGCGGGCTCGCCCGGCTGGCCGCGGAGCTCATCGCGCAGGGTCACCCGGAAGTTCGGCTGGAAGGAGGCGCCCGGCTGCAGCAGAGCGCCGCCGTTGCCGGAGAACACGAAACGGATGCCGGCCACCTGCTCGCGCTCACCCGCGGTGAGGGTGCGGCTGTACGAGGTGGGGCCGACGACAGGGCCGTCGAACGGCTCCCAGCTGTCGCCATCCCAGTATTCGACGGCCATCGTCGTGCCCGACGGCACCGAGGTGGCGACGATCGCGGCGAGGTCGAAGTACGACCAGAACGGGTCCGTCGTCGGGTCGACGGTGTCGGAGACGACGAGCGTCTGCACCCCGACGGTGGAGCCATCGGTTGCGTCGCCCGACGGGCGCGGCGCAACGCGGGCAGGCAGGGAGATGACCGACCAGGAGCCGGGCACCGAGTAGATCGTCGAGGGACTGGCGATCTTGTCGACCGTCGTGTTGATGCGCGCGGTACGACGGATGAGGTCGTCGGTCGCCGTCGTCGAGGCGGACAGTCCGCCGACCGTGAGGACGTCGACCGCGGTCGTGTTGTCGGTGCGCTGGTCCGACTCGACCGCCTGCGTCGTGGCGCGGAACGGCACGACGGCGTACTGCGCCGGCAGCATCGACCCGGTGAAGACCACCCGGAAGGCAACGACCGTGAGGCCCGACTCCGGGGCGGGCAGCGTGTCGCGTCCGCTCGCCGCAACCGGATCGCGGAAGTCGGTGTCGCCCGCGTACTGGTAGGCGACCGTCGCTGCGGTCGCGCCGACCGGCCACTCGATGTCGGCGGTCACCCATTCGGCGAACGCGATGCCCTGGTCGGCGAACGAATCCGTTCCCGTCGCGGGTTCGGTGATCGTCATGCTTGACAGCGTGAACTCGCCGCCGTTGCTGGCCTGCAGGGTCACCGTGACGTCTTGACCGCCGATGACCGACTCGGGGGCGATCGTCTTCGTGGCGAGCGGGTTGACGGTCACCTCGGAGAGGGTGAGCGTCTTCGTCGACGTGGGGCGGGAGAGCTGCTCGTCCTCGCCGAGCACGACGTACGAGGTGGCGACGTTGGTGACGGTCGCCGAGCCTTCGATGTCGGTCACGTTGGGGCGCAGCTCGCCGTCGATGGTCAGTTGCGCGGTCGCGCCTTCGTCGACGGAGCCGGTCGAGCTCGTGAACGTGAAACGCAGACCCTGGATGGCCGTGAGGTCGGCGGGCAGCACGATGTCCACCTGCGGGTCGCCCGGCTGCCAGGTCGAGCCATCGAACCAGTCGGTCGTGACGCGGTCGGCGCCGGCCGGCCACGAGTCGATCTGGGCGCCCGTGACAGCGACGTAGGTGAACGCGTTCGAGGGCGCGTTGGAGGGATCCTCGATCGTGAGGCTCGTAACGGGCGTGTTCGACGAGTTGGTGGCGCCGATCGTCATCGAGACGGGTGCGCCTTCGATCGCCGACATCGACGTCGGGCTGTACGACTTCGTGACCGTCGACGACAGGGTGGTCGGCACCAGCAGCAGCACGTCGTCGTGGGCCTGCGTGTGGCCCGTGTTGGCGTTGGCGACGCTCACATAGGCGGTGTTGCGGACGGTCTGGCCGTCCCAGCTCGCGGACACGGTCGAGGGAAGCGTGACCGTCGCGACGAAGCTGAAGTAGTTGGAGGGCAGCATGCCGAGGCTGCCGTCATCGTTCTCAAGGTCATCGGTGAAGGTGACGGTGATGTCGTTGCCGTCGCGTTCGAGGGTCGCGCTCGCGGCGTTGTCGCCGGTGCTCGTGTTGGCGACCGAGACGAGTTCGAACGGCGCCGGGATGGTGTCGCTGATGACGAGGTCGACGCACGCGTCGGTGAGCGAGGTGCAGCCGACTTGGAACGAGTAGGTGAAGTTCTGGCCCGGCGTCACCACATCCGTCGACGCATCCTTGGACAGATACACCTCGACCGGGTCGTACTCCGCCGCGGTCGCAGGAAGTCCGGCGATGAGCGTGCCGCCCAGGCCGATGAGTGCGGCGACGGAGGCGATCGCCATCCGCGCGCGGCCGGAACCAATGAACCCCATGGTGCTTCCCCCCAAAAGCTGCGGCCCCCGAAAGGGCGCGCACAGGAGAGATCGGGTCCTGATGGCATTCGGGTACCGTCTGCGACGCTATCGGCGCGCTCCTGGCGGGGGACACGCCCCAGAACGGGTAGCCCTCGGACGGGGGACGACGGGTGCCCAAATGCAGGAGGCCTCTGCCCAAATGCAGGAGCGTGGCGCATCCGTCCCCCGGAGGATGGCGGATGCTGGCGATCGACGACCCGTTCCCTCCTGCATTTGGGCAGTCGGCTCCTGCATTTGGGCAGCGGGTGGGCGCGGAGCGCGCGGGGGTCGGGCGAAGAGGGCCGGGATGCACCGTTGAATCCCGGCCCCCGGCTTCCCCCGTCGGCGTGGACTCGGTCCGGCCGACTGCTGGCAGCTTAGGGGAGGACTCCCACGGAGGCGAGCGCCGCTCGCAGCAGCGCCCCGCGGCCGCCCTCCATGTCGGCGGAGACCGCATCCGATGCCGCCTCCGAGGGACGCAGCCACGTGAGCTCCAGGGCGTCCTGGCGCGGCTCGCACGTTCCCGTCACGGGAACCACGAACGCGAGCGAGACGGCGTGCTGGCGCGAATCCATGAACGGGCTCGACCCGGGCCACGGAAAGTACTCCGCCACCTGGAACGGCACGGGGCTGGCCGGCAGCAGCGGGAACGCCATCGGCCCGAGATCCTTCTCCAAGTGCCGGAAAAGGGCGTCGCGCAGCGTCTCCCCGTACATCACCCGGCCAGAGACGAGGGTGCGCGTGATCTCCCCGTCCGACGCGCGCAGCAGCGTACCGACCTCGGTGACCCGGCCGAGCCCGTCAACGCGCACCGGCACGGCCTCCACATAGAGCAGCGGCAGACGGCGGCGCGTCTGGGCGAGCTCCTCGTCGGAGAGCCAGCCGGAGTCGGGGTCAGGGGTGCCAACGGAGGCCATGCCCCATTGTTGCGCACGTAGGCTGGGCTCGGCGGAGTTCGGGCGAGTAACCGCGCGCCGAACGCCCCCGACGAGAGGATGCGGATGAACCTCGACGCCGACGCGGTGCTCTGGTCGACACCCGAGCGCGAACGGGCCGGGCGGCCGCTCATCGTGCTTCTCCACGGGTACGGATCGCACGAGGGCGACCTGTTCGCGCTCGCTCCCGTGCTGCCGCTCGGCAGCGTCGTCGCCGCCGTGCGGGCGCCGCTGCGGGAAAGCGGCGGCTACGCGTGGTGGTCCCTCTCGGGCAGCGCACCGGGTGAACCGGACCCGGCGGCGGTCGACGCGGCCGCGAACACGGTGCTCGCATGGCTCGACGGATTCGAGTCGGGGCCGGTCACGCTCGTCGGCTTCTCGCAGGGCGGCGCCGTCGCGCTCCAGCTGCTGCGGCTCGCGCCGGAACGTTTCGCGGGGGCCGCGTGCCTGTCCGGCTTCCTCGCGTCGCCCACCCACGAGGGAGATGAGGCGCTCGCGCGCATCCGGCCGCCCGTGTTCTCCGGGCGCGGCACCGATGATCCGGTCATCCCCGCGGCCGCCTTCGCGCGCACGGAGGCGTGGCTGCCCGCCCACGCGGAAGCGACCATCCACATCTATGAGGGCCTGCGTCACCAGGTCTCCCGCGACGAGCTCGACGACCTGGTCGCCTTCCTGCGCTGAGCGCCCCCTCCTCCTCCCCGCCTTTCTCCTCATAGACCCCGCTACGCCGCCATAGACCCCCGCGCACGAGGGTCCCTCACTCATCGCCTGGGTCCGCGAGGCTCACCGCCGGCGTGAACGGGGTCGAACGGACGGCGGGGCCTCTTCCGCTCGATCAGGCGCGCCCCACCGACCCAACTCGATCACCGTGCCCGCGGGTCCGCGGAGATGCTCCCCCGGCTCCCCTGACCGGCACGAACGCGCTCAGGGACCCCCTTAGGTGGTGATGGATGGCCGCGCGCCGGGGTCCGTGGCGGCGTAGAGGGGTCTATGAGGAGAGTGGGATGGGGCGGTGCGAGGGAGGATAGGAGCATGGTGCTCGATCGCTTCTCCCCCGCGACGCGGGAGTGGTTCGCCGGCGCGTTCCCGGCCCCCACCCCCGCCCAGCTGGGCGCGTGGGAGGCGATCTCATCCGGTCAGCACGCCCTCGTCGTCGCCCCCACCGGGTCGGGCAAGACCCTCGCCGCGTTCCTCTGGTCGATCGACCGGCTCATGAGCGAGCCACGCGAGGGCCGCGGCACGCGCGTGCTCTACCTGTCGCCGTTGAAGGCACTCGGCGTGGATGTGGAACGCAACCTGCGCTCCCCGCTCGTCGGCGTCACGCAGACGGCGCGTCGCCTCGGGGTGGAGGTGCCGGGCATCACCGTCGGCGTGCGGTCGGGCGACACGACCACGCAGGATCGTCGCGCGCTCGTGCGCACGCCCCCCGACATCCTCATCACCACGCCCGAGTCCCTCTTCCTCATGCTCACGTCGGCGGCGCGCGAGACGCTCGCCGGCGTCGAGACTGTCATCCTCGATGAGGTGCACGCCGTCGCAGCGACCAAGCGCGGCGCGCACCTCGCCCTGTCGCTGGAGCGGTTGGATGCCCTGCTGCCACAACCGGCGCAGCGCATCGGACTCTCCGCGACGGTGCGCCCCCTCGAGGAGGTGGCGCGCTTCCTCGGCGGGCGGGCGCCCGTGACGATCGTGCAGCCACCGGCCGCGAAGACGTGGGATCTGCGCGTCGAAGTGCCCGTCGACGACATGGCCGAACCGGGGGCCACCCCCGTGCGCGGTCCCGACGACGGCCGACCCGCATCCGCGGAGGCGACCGGGTCGATCTGGCCGCACGTCGAAGAGGCGATCGTCGACCGAATTCTCGAACACCGGTCGACGATCGTGTTCGCCAACTCGCGTCGGCTCGCGGAGCGGCTGACGGCGCGGCTGAACGAGGTCTTTGAAGAACTGTCGGGCGGAGGTGGTCTCGTCTCTGACCTCGGCCCGGGACGGGCCTCGGCGCTGGCGTCGCGGCAGAGGCCAGAAATGGCCTCTGCTCCCAGCTCCAGCGCGCCCGGACGGGCCTCGGCGCTGGCGTCGCGGCAGAGGCCAGAAATGGCCTCTGCTCCCAGCTCCAGCGCGCCAGCGGGTGTGGCAGCGCAGTTGATGGGCGCATCCGGATCCACCTCCGGCGCGCCGCCGTTGCTCGCCCGAGCCCACCACGGGTCGGTGTCGAAAGAGCAGCGGGCCCAGATCGAAGACGACCTCAAGTCCGGGCGTCTGCGCTGCGTCGTCGCAACCAGCTCCCTCGAACTCGGCATCGACATGGGGGCGGTCGACCTCGTCATCCAGGTGGAGTCGCCGCCGTCCGTCGCCGCCGGGCTGCAGCGCATCGGGCGTGCCGGGCACCAGGTGGGCGAGGTCTCCCGCGGCATCCTGTTTCCCAAGCACCGCACCGACCTCATCCATTCGGCGGTCGCCGTCGACCGGATGCGACGCGGCGAGATCGAAGCGATCGCGATCCCGAAGAACCCGCTCGACGTGCTCGCGCAGCAGACGATCGCCGCGGTCGCCCTCGACACCCTCGACGTGGAGGAGTGGTTCGACACCGTGCGCCGCAGTGCGCCATTCGCGACCCTGCCGCGCTCCGCGTTCGACGCGACCCTCGACCTCGTGAGCGGTCTCTACCCGAGCGACGAGTTCGCCGAGCTGCGCCCGCGCGTGAACTGGGACCGGGTACAGGGCACCATCGCGGGGCGGCCGGGAGCCCAACGTCTCGCCGTCACCTCCGGCGGCACCATCCCCGACCGCGGACTGTTCGGCGTCTTCATCGTCGGCACCGACGACACCCCCACCGGCGGCAGACGTGTCGGGGAGCTCGACGAGGAGATGGTGTACGAGTCGCGCGTCGGCGACGTGTTCGCGCTCGGCACCACGAGTTGGCGCATCGAGGAGATCACCCACGATCGCGTGCTCGTGACCCCCGCGTTCGGGCAGCCGGGCCGCGTGCCGTTCTGGAAGGGCGACGGCATCGGTCGCCCCGCGGAGCTCGGCGCCGCGATCGGGCGGTTCGTGCACGACGTCGCGACCGGGTCGAAGGACGTGCCCGCGCGGCTCGCCGAGATCGGCCTGGACGAGCGCGCCGTCACCAACCTCGTCGCCCTGGTGCGGGAACAGCGGGAGGCGACCGGCCAGGTGCCGACCGACCGTGCGCTCGTCGTCGAGCGCTTCCGCGACGAACTGGGCGACTGGCGCGTCGTGCTGCATTCCCCGTACGGCATGCCTGTGCACGCCCCGTGGGCGCTGGCCGTGTCGGCGCGCGTGCGCGAGCGTCTCGGGGTGGATGGTGCCGCACTCGCCGCCGACGACGGTATCGTCGTGCGCATCCCCGACAGCGACGCGGAACCGCCGGGCGCCGACCTGTTCCTCTTCGAGCCGGACGAACTCGAACAGCTCGTCACCGACGAGGTCGGCGGCTCGGCGCTGTTCGCGGCGCGCTTCCGGGAGGCCGCGGCGCGCGCCCTCCTGCTGCCGCGGCGCGATCCGGGACGGCGGTCGCCGCTGTGGCAGCAACGCCAGCGGGCCTCGCAGTTGCTGGATGTGGCACGCAAGTTCCCCGGCTTCCCGATCATCCTCGAGACCGTGCGCGAAGTGCTGCAAGACGTCTACGACCTGCCCGCCTTACTCGCACTCACGCGCGACATCGCGCAACGCACCGTGCGGGTCGTGGAGACGGAGACGCCCGCGCCGAGCCCGTTCGCGCGCAGCCTGCTGTTCGGCTACATCGCGGCCTTCCTGTACGAAGGGGACTCGCCGCTCGCGGAGCGGCGCACGGCTGCGCTCAGCATCGACCCGACCCTGCTGTCGGAGCTGCTCGGGCGCGCCGAACTGCGCGAACTGCTCGACCCGGCAGTCATCGACCGCACCGAGGCGGAGCTGCAGCGCCTGCTGCCGGAACGGCACGCCCGCGACACGGAAGGGATCGTCGACCTGCTGCGGATGCTCGGGCCGCTCGATGCGGCGGAGCTCGCCGCGCGGGTCGACGCCGACACGCTGGGCGCACCGCTCGAAACGGTGATCGACGACCTCGTCGCCGGGGCCCGAGCGCTGCGGGTCACGATCGCGGGGACCGCGCGCGTCGCGGCGATCGAGGATGCGTCGCGCCTGCGGGACGCCCTCGGCGTCGCGCTGCCCATCGGCGTGCCTGCGGCGTTCGTGGAACCGGTCGATGACCCGGTCGGTGACCTCGTCAGCCGGTTCGCCCGCACCCACGGCCCGTTCGACGTGCACGATGTGGCGACCCGGTTCGGGCTCGGTCCCGCGGTCGTCACCGACGCGCTCCGCCGTCTCGCGGCGGACCGACGCGTCGTCGATGGCGAGTTCCGGCCGGGCGCGACCGGCGCCGAGTGGGTGTCAGTGGAGGTGCTGCGGCGTCTGCGCAGCCGTTCGCTCGCGGCGGTGCGCCGCGAGGTCGAGCCGGTGGAGCAGTCCGCGTTCGCCCGGTTCCTGCCCGCATGGCAGCACGTCGGCGGACCCTTGCGCGGCGTCGACGGGCTCGCGCAGGTGATCGAACAGCTCGCGGGGGTCGCGCTGCCCGCATCCGCGTGGGAGAGCCTCGTGCTGCCCGCGCGGCTCGACGGGTACTCGCCCGCGTGGCTCGACGAACTCACGGTCGCCGGCGAAGTGGTGTGGAGCGGCGCGGGCTCCCTGCCCGGAAACGACGGGTGGGTGAGCCTGCACCTGGCCGACAGTGCCCCGCTCACCCTGCCGCTCGCGGCGGACCCGGCCGAGGCGGAGTTGCCGCCGGTGCAGGCGGCGATCCTCGCAGCCCTCGACGGGGGCGGCGCCTACTTCTTCCGCCAGCTCGGGGCCGCGGTCGGCGCAGCTCTCGCTGCCGCGGATCCGCAGGAACCGCCCCTCGACGACGCGACGCTCGCAGATGCGCTGTGGGATCTCGTCTGGGCGGGTCGCGTGACGAACGACAGTTTCAGCCCGCTACGCGCGCGGCTCGGCGGAGCCACGCGCGTGCGGGCACCGCGCACCCGCAGTCGACGGCCCCGATCCCTTGCGGTCGCGCAGTCCGGTCCGCCGACGGGCGCAGGACGCTGGTCACTGCTGCCCGTCGCGGAGGCGGAGAACACGGTGCGAGCGAAAGCGACCGCCGAGTTGCTGCTCGAACGGCACGGCATCGTCACGCGCGGGGCCGTCGTCAGCGAAGGCATCCGCGGGGGCTTCGGCCTGCTGTATCGGGTGCTCAGCGGGTTCGAGGAGCAGGGGCGGGCGCGCCGCGGGTACTTCGTCTCGGGACTCGGCGCCGCCCAGTTCGCGACGGGCGCGACGGTCGACCGGGTGCGGTCGTTCGCACGCGACCCCGAGTCGGCCCCCCAGTACGAGGCCGTGTGCCTCGCCGCGACGGACCCGGCGAATCCGTTCGGTGCGGCGCTGCCGTGGCCGTCGCTCGACGGGGTCAGCCACCGGCCGGGCCGCAAGGCGGGCGCCCTCGTCGTGATCGTCGACGGCGCGCTCGCCGTCTATGTGGAACGCGGCGGCAAGTCGACCCTCACCTTCACGACGGATGCGGAGGCACTGTCGGCCGCCGCGATCGCACTCGCCGCGACCGCCCGTCGTCTCGGTCGCATGCGCATCGAGAAGGTGGATGGCGAGTTCGCGGTGGGTACGCCCCTCGGGGAGGCGCTCGCGAACGCCGGGTTCGCGCCGACCCCGCAAGGATTGAGGCTGCGCTTGTGAGCCGCCCATGATCCGCCGAGGCGTGGGTTCGAGCAGAAGGTGCGGGGATGCCTGAGGGCGACACCGTCTACCAGGCGGCGGCGCGACTGCACGCGGCGCTCGCCGGTCAGGTGCTCACGCGTACCGACTTCCGGGTGCCCGCGTTCGCGACCGTGGACCTGTCCGGTGAGACGGTCGACGAGGTCGTGCCACGCGGCAAGCACCTGCTCATGCGCATCGGGGCATATACGGTGCACAGCCACCTCAAGATGGAGGGCGTGTGGCACGTGTACGCGCCCGGTGAGCGGTGGCGGCGGCCGGCGCACACCGCCCGCGCCGTGCTCGAGACGGCCGACCATGAGGCGGTCGGCTTCTCTCTCGGAGTCCTCGAGGTGCTGCCGCGCGACCGGGAGGGCGATGCCGTCGGCCACCTCGGACCCGACCTGCTCGGCCCCGACTGGGATGCCGAACTCGCGCTCGCGAACCTGCGGCAGCATCCGGAGCGCGAGGTCGGGCTCGCCCTGCTCGATCAACGAAACCTTGCCGGACTCGGCAACGTGTACCGCGCGGAGGTGTGCTTCCTGCGCGGCGTGCTGCCGACCCGCCCCGTCGGCGAGATCGACGCTGCGGGCGGGCTCGAGGCGCTCGTGGACCTGTCGCGGCGGCTCATCCTCGCCAACCGCGACCGTGTGGCCCGCGTGACGACGGGCAACCTGCACCGCGACCGGTTGTGGGTGTACGGTCGCGGCGGCCAGCCGTGCCGTCGGTGCGGCACCCGCATCCGGCAGGGCCAGCTCGGCGACACGGCTCTCACGGAGCGCGAGGTGTGGTGGTGCCCGTCCTGCCAGCGTTGAGGGCCGTCGTCGCGGGGTGCTGATGGCGCCGGCGACGGGCGGCCCTTCCGCAGCCGGCACGCCGGGGGTAGCGTCGCCCCATGCGGATGCCGTGGTCGACGATCGCGACCGTCGCGGCGGGCGCCGGGATGCTCGCCGCGGGCGTCGTCGCGACCTGGCCCGCCGACGCACCCGCGGACGGCCGGTCCGGGGTGGTGCAGCCGCTCATCGTGCGCGAGGTGCCGACGGGCGACACGCTCGTGCTCGAGTCCCCCCTCGCGGGGGCGCAGATCGGTGCGGTCGGGCGGATCACGGTGCGGCTCATCGGCCTCGACGCGCCCGACCCGGGCGTGCCGAACGAGTGCTACGCGGTCGTCTCCCGCAGCGGTCTGCAAACCCTGCTGCCGCCGGGCACCCTCGCCTGGGTGCTCACCGATGAGCAACCGCAGGATGCGAACGGCTTCTGGCTGGTGTGGGTCTGGACGCCCGACGGCACCTTCGTGAACCAGGTGCTCGCCTCGAACGGCCTCGCGCGCGTCATCGACGCGAGCCCGAACTCCGCCTTCTGGCCGGACGTCGCCCAAGGCGCCGAGCAGGCCTACCGCCGCCAGGTGGGCCTGTGGGCGGAGTGCGCCGTGGTGCCGCGCTGACAAGGCCTGAGTTCCTCCGAGGCGCGACCCTGGTCCCTCATGGCCGGCACGGATTGCCACACCCCGCATCCGACACGCCGCCCTGCGGCGCCTCGCCCCGGCGTGTCGCGCCACGCGTGTGCATCCCCGCGCGCGCCTAAGCCGACACCCTTGACTCGCGCGGCGTCGCGGCGGCCGCCGCGGCATCCGACACGAGCGCCTCGAGCGGTCCGCGACGGCCCGTGAGCGCCACCGCCAACCCCAGGGCGATCGCGAGGGCGACGTGCGCCGCGAACACGAGACCCCACGGCACCTCCCAGAGGTCCGGCACCCACGCGACGGTCGCCGCGAGCACCACCACGTGCACCACGTACACGGTGAGCGGGATGCGGCCGGGCGCGGTCACCGGGGAGAGCGCCAGCAGCACCCCGCGACGCGCCCGCCCCACCAGCAGGTGCAGACCCAGCACGACGGCGACCGAGACGCTCGCGAACAGCACCGTCGCACCGAGACCCCCGGAGTGCGGTTCGATGCCGACGAGCGAGAACAACCACGGCGCTTCCCCGCCCAGGGTGATCATCCGCCAGTCGAACGGCACCACGGCCGCCTCCCACGACGCGAACACGGGCGCGAGCTGGGCGACGACGCCCGCGATGACGCAGCACGCGATCCCCAGCACCGTCGCCCACACCACATCGGTGCGCGCCGCCGCCCGCCGCTCGAGCACCCCGGCGACCGCCATGCCGACGAGCACGAACGCGACCCACTGCCCGAGCGGATACGGGAACGCGAGGATACCCGCGAGCAACTCCCTCAGCAGGAGCGCCACCGGGTCGGTCGGCGCCTCCCCGCCGAACAGCAGCACCGTCACGATCGGCGTCACCACCGCGAACGCGACCGCCACGGGCACGAGCACGCGCGCGCCGAACGTCACGAGGGGGCTCGCGACGAGCAGGCTCAACCCGATCGCGATGAGCACCACCACCGCGGGGCCGGGGACGAACGCGAGCAGCACCCCGACGACGAGCACGACCGCCCCGCGCGCCGCGACCGCGGCCCGCGCCGCTCCGGGACGCCCGTCGGCGAGGTAGCGGCGCGTCGACAGCACCGCGGTCATGCCACTGAGCACGGCGAACAGCGCCGACGGGTAGCCGAGCGCGATCGGCCACGGGCTTCCCGTGTGCTGCGCGATCATCCCCGCGATCGCAAGGAACCGAGCCACATCCAGCGCCACCAGGCGCGTATCGAACCCCGCACCGCGCACCCGTGCGCCGAGCAGGCGATCAGCGAACGCGGGCGACATGAGCCGACACTACGGGATGCGAGCCTCAGTCAGTATCGCCCGGCGAGCGCATCCTGGCGCTCGACCATCCCACTCGCGCGTCACCGACCCCAACGCGCCGCGAGCAGGAACAGGATGCCGACCGCCGTCGCCACCCCGAGCAACGTCGTCACCGGTGAGGCGATCATGAGCACCTGCAGCAGCGCATAGTCGACCTGCGTCGACGGCCCCTGCTGGGAGAACCCGTCGCTCACCCGCGAGGCCATCCACACGCCCGCGACGACGAGGGCGATGCTCACCACCCCGAGCACGATGAGGAACGGATTCAGCCGCCGCCGGCTCTCGTCGCCGTCGACGCCCTCATCCGCCGAGACACGCTCCGGCGCGACCACGATGCGTTCCGGTTCGGCAGGGCGCGGCGCCGGGGACGTTACTGGAGCGGCAGGGCCATCCCACCCGCGCTGAAACGCGGGGTCGTAGCGCGGGTCGAAGCTCCGGTCGTCGCTCACGGCTGGATCCACACCAGGTATCCGGTCCACAGGAACGGGATCGCGACGACGACGATCGCAATGCTCGCCCAGCCGAGCACCCGCCCAGCGCGACGGGGCCGGGTGACCGCGGTGATGCCCAACGCGAGCGCGATCAGAAAGAACACGGTGAACAGCAGCACTCCGAGCACGGCGACGATGCCGTAGATCCACTGCGCCGGCACGAACGCCGGGTCGCCTTCGGGCGCCCCCCGCACGACGAGCGACAGGATGTTGAGGAGCACGAGGAACGGCACCGGGATCAGCGCGAACACGATCGCGGCGACCCCCCAGACCTTTCCGGGCGGCTGGCGGACGACGGTGGAGCTCACCCGTCGAGCCTAACCTCGGCCCCGCACCTGTGCACCATAGACCGCCGCCTGGGTGCGGCGCTCCATCCCGAGCTTGGCGAGCAGCCCCGAGACGTAGTTCTTGACCGTCTTCTCGGCAAGGTCGAGCTGCTCCCCGATCTGCCGGTTCGTGAGGCCGTCGGCGATGAGCGCGAGGATCTGCTTCTCGCGCAGACTGAGAATCTCGGTCGGCCCGCTCGCGCTGCCCGCGGGCGCCGCCGCCTGCTCGACCACGCGACGCGAGACGGTCGTGTCGACGAGCTTCTCGCCGCGAGCCACCCGGCGGATCGAATCGAGCAGCCCTTGGCCGCGGATGTCTTTGAGCACGTACCCGGCCGCCCCGGCGAGCACCGCCGTGCGGCTCGCCTCGTCGTCGTCGTACGCGGTGAGCATGAGGCACACGACCTCCGGGTGCCGGGACCGGATCTCGCGGCACAGGTCGATGCCGCTGCCGTCGGGCAGGCGCACATCCAGCACGGCCACATCCGGCATGACCGCGGGCACGCGCGCGAGCGCTTGACGCATCGTGGATGCTTCACCGACGACATCGAGGTCGCGTTCGGCGTTGATGAGTTCGGCGACACCGCGACGCACGATCTCGTGGTCGTCGACCAGGAAGACGCGGGTCATGGTTCACCTCTCAAGGGGCACGGTCCATTCGAGCAGGGTGCCGCTCGGGTCGTGGGGGCGCACGTCGAACCTACCCCCGCGTGCGGTCGCCCGCGCATCCAGGTTGGCGGTACCGCTCGACCGGGTGCGGTCGGCGCCGATGCCGACACCGTCGTCGACGATCTCGATGGTCAGTTGCGCATCCGAGACGGTCACTGAGACGACCGCGGAGCTGGCGCGGGCGTGACGCGCGATGTTGGCGAGCCCTTCGCGCACGACTGCGACGACATCGTCGACGACTTCGGCCGGCACGAGCAGGTCGACGGGGCCGGAGAAGACGAGGCGCGGCGGCGTCGGAAGCACCCCCGACGACTCGGTGACGATGTCGAGCACGCGGTGGCGCAGCGACGGCTCCGACTCGGAGCGGGCCGTCATCGCGAAGATGGCGGTGCGGATCTCGGCGATCGCCGCATCCAACGTGTCGACTTGTTCGAGCAGCCGGGCCGCCGTCGCCGGGTCTGCGGCACCCGAGATCGCCTGGATGCTCAGCCCCGCCCCGAACAGGCGCTGGATGACGTGGTCGTGTAGATCGCGCGCGATGCGGCCGCGGTCTTCGAGCACGGCGAGCCGGTGCGCGTTGTTCTGCGCGGCGGCGAGCGCGATCGCCACGGCGGCCTGGGCGGCGAAGTCGGCGGTCATCACGAGCTCGGATTCGGTGAACCGCGGCCGGCCCGCCCGCCGCAGCACGACGAGCGCGCCCATCAGTTCGTCGTGCGTGGGGAACGGCACGGCCATCGTCGGCCCGAGGCCGGCGACCTCCAGCCCAGGATGCTCGGCGAGAATCGGCTGGCGCCCCTCGATCGCGCGTGCCGGCACCGTGCCCGCGCCTTCGAAGATGAGTCCTTCCGCCTCGGCGGCGAGATCCCCGCGGCACAGGTCGACGCGAAGCAGGCCCTCGCCGACCGGAACGACGATGCCCACCAAGTCGGCTTCGGCGAGAATCGCCACTCGTTCGACGAGCACTTCGAGCGCATCCTCCGCCTGCTCCGACAGTAGGGTCGCGCTGATCTGGGCGCTCGTCTCCGCCCAGCGCTGCCGGCGGCGGGTCTCCTCGTAGAGGCGCGCGTGCTCGATCGCGACGCCCGCGGTGGCGGCGAGCGCGACGAGCAGTTCTTGGTCCTCTGCGGTGAAGGGGCCGTTCTCATGGTCGGTCAGGTACAGGTTGCCGTACACCTCGTCACGCACCCGAACGGGTACGCCGAGGAAGCTGTCCATGGGCGGATGGTGTTTCGGGAAGCCGCTGGAGCGGGCGTCGTCGTTGAGATGCTCCAGCCGGATGGGTTCCTGTTCTTCGATGACGGCACCGAGAATCCCGCGGCCGCGGGGCAGTTCGCCCACTTTGCGCACCTGCTCCTCATCCATGCCGACGTGGATGAACTGTTCGTGGTGTCCGTCGGGCCCGATCACGCCGATGGCGCCGTACCGCGCGCCGACGAGGTCGACGGCAACCTCGATGATGCGCCGCAGCACGACGGACAGTTCGATCTCTTCGGCGACGGCACGGGTGGCCCGCAGCAGCGTGCGCAGCCGCTCCTGCGTCGCGAGCACCTGCTGGGCGTCCTGCACGAGGCGCGCGAGAGTGGAATCGAGGTCCGACCGTGGACCATCGGGGAACGTGAGCGGCTCGTCCGTCATCGTCACCTCCGTCGATATCGGCAGGACCTTCGACCCTGCCCTCGAGGTTGACTCGCTGCCAGTCTGGCACAGGCGATGCATACTCAGCTACGGGAGGAGGGTTCACCGTGAAGGTGGTCATCGGCGTCGACGGCTCGGCGCCCTCCCGATCTGCCCTCGCGTGGGGACTCGCGATCGCACGCCAACGCCTCATGCCCGCCACCCTCGTGCACGTCGTCGACGACGAGTGGGGCCAGGTCGGCGGCGGCTACGCCGACCTCGAATCGACGGAGGGCGCGCGAACTCTTGCCGCAGCGACCCGCTGGGCGGATGAGCACGAGCCGACCATTGACGTCACCGAGGAACTGCGTCACGGCAGCCCGGCCTGGGAGTTGGCGGCAGCGGCCGGCCCCGATGACCTGCTGGTCGTCGGCACCCACAAGACCGGATTCGTGCAGGGCCGCGTGCTCGGCACCCGCAGCGTCGTCATCTCGTCGGCCGCGAGGAGCACCGTCGCGGTCGTGCCCGATGCGGTGTCCCGCACGCGGACCGGCATCGTCGTCGGCGTGGGAGGGCACTGGGAGCCCGCCGTCGCCATGGGTGCGCGCTTGGCCGCCAGTACCGGCATGGAGTTGACGCTCCTGCACGCTCGCCCGAGCGGAGGCGACGACCTGGACGAGGCACGGGATATGCTGCAGGCCGCCGTCCTCCACGCCCACGAGTTCGCGCCCGGTCTCGGAGTGCGCAGCCGCGTGTCGCGCCGCGCACCCGCCGAAGCGATCCTCGACGCGGGTCGTACCGCTGCCCTGCTCGTGCTCGGTCCGTCCCGGAGGGACGTCGCCCACGGCGGGTACCTCGGCTCGGTCGCGCACGAAGTTCTGCTCAACCTCACGACGCCCGTGCTGGTTGCGCGAAACTCAGTACTGTGAGGCTGATCTTCCGCTACCCGCTCGTCATCGCCACCATCGTCGTCGCCATCGTCGCCGGCGCACTCGATCTGACCGGCGTGCGGCCGTGGGGTCAGTGGGTCGCGAGCGGCTTCGCCCTGATCATCGCCGCCCGCAGCGCGTGGTCGATGGTGCGCACCCTGCGCGAAGGATCGTGGGGGGTCGACATCCTCGCCGTCACCGCCATCGTCAGCACGGTGCTCGTCGGCGACTACTGGGCCTCCATCGTCATCGTGCTCATGCTCACGGGAGGCGAAGCGCTCGAAGACTACGCCGCCCACCGCGCTCAGCGGGAACTGCGCGCCCTGCTCGACCGAGCACCCCGGTTCGCTCACCGGGAGACCGCACCGGGAGCAACGGTCGACATCCCCGTCGAGAGCGTCGCCGTCGGCGACGTGATCGAAGTGCGGCCCGGCGAGGTCGTGCCGGTGGATGCGACGGTGTTGGATGCCCCCGCCGTGTTCGACGAGTCTTCGCTCACCGGTGAGAGCATGCCCGTCACGCGGGAACCCGGGTCGACCGCGCCGAGCGGCGCCGTCAACGGTGGCGGCGTGGTGCGCATGGTTGCGGCGGAGACCGCCGAACGCAGCCAGTATCAGGCGATCATCGCGCTCGTGCAGTCGGCATCCAACTCGAAGGCGCCATTCGTGCGACTCGCCGACCGGGTCGCGCTGCCCTTCACGATCGTCGCGTTCCTCATCGCGGGCATCGCCTGGGCGGTCACCGGGGATCCTGCGCGCTTCGCCGAGGTGCTTGTCGTCGCCACCCCGTGTCCGCTGCTGATCGCTGCGCCCGTCGCGTTCCTTGCGGGGATGAGTCGCACCGCCAAACGCGGTGTCATCGTTAAGGGCGGCGGCATCATCGAAAAGCTGTCGCGCGTCGTCAGTGTCGGTTTCGACAAGACGGGCACGCTGACCCGCGGCGAACCGGTTGTCGAACGCGTGGATGTGGCCGGCGTCGCGCCCGTCGAGGTGCTGCGGCTTGCGGCCGCGCTCGAAGCGGACTCGCCGCACGTGCTCGCTCGGGCGATCGTCTCGGCAGCGGAGGAACGCGGCATCGAGGTCGCGGTCGCGACCGCGGTCGAAGAGGTCGTCGCGCACGGCATCCGCGGGAGGGTGGGCGACGATCACGTCACCGTCGGACGGCTCGAGTTCGTGGACGGGTCCGCGGCGCCGCCCTGGCCGGCGCTCGACGCAGGCGAGACGGGGGTGCATGTCGGGCGGGACGGCATCCTCATCGGCCGCATCGTGCTCACCGATGAGTTGCGTCCGGAGGCGCACGCGACGATCGAGCGGCTGCGGGCGCTGCGCGTTCAACGCACGGTGATGCTCTCCGGCGATGCGCCCGAGACGGCGCGGCGCATCGCGGAGCTCGCCGGAATCCAGGAAGCGCACGGACGCTTGCTGCCGGCCGAGAAGGTGCGGCTGCTCGCCGAACTGCAGCCGCGGCCGGTGATGATGGTCGGCGATGGCGTCAACGATGCCCCTGTGCTGGCGGCCGCGGACGTCGGCGTCGCGATGGGGGCACGCGGGGCGACGGCGGCGAGCGAATCGGCCGACGCCGTCGTCATGGTCGAGGACCTCGGTCGCGTCGTCGATGCGATCGTCATCTCCCGGCGCACCATGCGGGTCGCCTGGCAGAGCATCGGCTGGGGCATCGGCCTGTCCCTTGGCCTCATGGTGGTTGCTGCATTCGGCTTCCTGCCCGCGATCATCGGCGCCGCCCTGCAGGAACTGGTGGATGTGGTCTCGATCGTCGGCAGTCTGCGCGCCTCCCGGCCGGGCCGGGGCGAGCCGCGCTGGAGCCGGCGCAGCGATCGCTCGGGCCGAACAGCTCACCGCAGCGCACCCCCGCCGGTCGAGTAGCCGCGCAGCGGCACCCCCGCCGGTCGAGTAGCCGCGCCGCGGCACCCCCGCTGGTCAGTAGCCACACAGCGGCACCCCCGCCGGTCTGTAGCCGCGCGGCGGCACCCCCGCCGGTCGAGTAGCCGCGCCGCGGCACCCCCGCCGGTCGAGTAGCCGCGCAGCGGCGTATCGAGCCCCCCGCATCCTTGCGCTCTGTTCGAACACGTGTTCTACTTTCACTATGCGGTGGAGTGGACAGACGGTGCAGGCAGGCGGCGACGGCCTGATCGGCATCTCAGGTCTGGTGCGTAGCGTGCGCACGCCCGAGTTCGCCGGTGTCACCTTTCATGAAGTGCTCGCCAAGTCGGCCCTCAACCGCGTTCCGGGGGCGAGCGCGATGCCGTTCGACTGGACCGTGAACCCCTACCGCGGATGCTCGCACGCGTGCGTCTACTGCTTCGCCCGCAACACCCACACCTACCTCGACCTCGACGCGGGAGCCGACTTCGATCGGCAGGTCGTCGTGAAGATCAACGTCGCCGAAGTGCTGCGCACCGAGGTCGCCAAGCCGAAGTGGCAGCGGGAACCGGTGGCGCTCGGCACCAATACGGACCCGTACCAGCGTGCCGAAGGCCGCTACACACTCATGCCCGGCATCATCGAGGCACTCGCCGGCAGCGGCACGCCGGTCTCGTTGCTGACCAAGGGCACACTCCTGCGTCGGGATCTGCCGCTGCTCACGGCGGCCGCCGAGCATGTGCCCGTTCATGTCGCCATGTCGATCGCAGTGTTCGACGACGACCTGCAGTCGGCGATCGAACCCGGCACGCCGTCGACGGCGGCGCGGCTTGCGACCGTCCGCGCGGCTGCCGACGCCGGATTCGCTGTGACCGCGTTCGTGATGCCGGTGCTGCCGTTCCTCACCGACACGGTCGAGCACCTGGATCGCGCGCTCGGCGAGCTACGCGCGGCGGGCGCGGCGTCCGTCGTGTTCGGGGCCCTGCACTTGCGGCCGGGCGCGCGCGAGTGGTTCTTCGCGTGGCTTCAGCGCGAGCATCCTGCCCTCGTGTCGCGATACCGGGCCATGTATCGCACGTCGTATGCACCCGACGGATACCGCCGATGGTTGGGCGAGCGGATGCGACCACTGTTGCGTCGCCACGGTTTCGCCGGACGGCCCGCACTCGGAGGCACCGGCCTCCCCCGCCCCGCTCGCGGTGGCGCGCCGGAGCCGCGCGAGGTGCGCGCTGCCGGCATCCCGGCCCTCGAGCTCACGCCGCAGCCGACGCTGTTCTAGGGGCGCCCGGCGCCGCCGCTCCGGATCTCCCGGTCCTTGCCGTCGGTCGAGTATCCGCGCGACGGCCCCTCTCCGTCGGTCGAGTAGCCGCACGGCCGGCCCCCCTCCGTCGGTCGAGTAGCCGCACAGCGGCGTATCGAGACCACCCCACCCCACGGCTTCCGGCCCAAACTCGCCTCCGCCGGTCGAGCATCCGCGTAGCCGCCCGCCTCCGTCGGTCGAGTAGCCGCGCAGCGGCGTATCGAGACCACCCCACCCCCACGCACCGAGTTCTCCACAGACCTCACGGTGAATAGTACACACGTTCGAATCTCGGCTAGAATCGGACCATGATGTTGACGGCCCCCACCCCGAGCGAGACTCTCGCCCGGACCGCCTTGTGGGTGCCCGACGTGCAGGGCGCGGCAGCGTTCCGCGACGCCACCCTGATCGCCGCCCTGCAAGAGTTAGCCGCGGCCAAGCGCGGGATCGAGGCGCGCACCGCGGCCCTGACCGCGGAACTGGCGCGCCGGTCGGATCGGGCCCGCGGCCAAGACGCACTGTCCGCCCGGTTGGGTGCCCCCAGTGTGGAAGCGGCCGTTCAGACACTCACGGGCGCGACCCGTGCCGAAGCGAAAGCACTGACCGCCGTCGCCACCGTGGATGGGTCGCCGTGGCTGGAGTCGGTCGGGACTTCGGTGGCCGACGGGGAGTTGTCGGTCTCCGCGGCGGCAGCGATCGTCACCGGGCTGGGCACCCCGACCGCGGATGTGTCCGTCGCCGACCTGCAAGATGCGGCGGCGGTGTTGGTGGAGTCCGTCACCTCCGGGCGGCATCGCACCCCGGAGGAGACCGCGCGCGCGGCCCGTCGTGCCCGCGAAGAACTCGAACGCGAACACATCGCCGATCGGGAAGAACACCGCCGCACCCAACGATCCCTGACCTGGGGTGTCACCCCGGATGGGATGACCCGCATGGTCGCCCTCCTCGACCCGGAATCGGCGGCGATCATCACCACCGCGTTGGACACCGCCCTGTCCCCCCGCCGCGGCGGACCCACCTTCGTTGACCCGGTCGAGCAGGCCCGCGCCGCCCAGCAGCACGCCGACCCGCGCTCCACCGAGCAACTGGCCGTGGACACCCTGGTGGACATCGTCGTCCTGGCTACCCGTGCGCAGAACGCCACCGGACCGGAACTAGCGAAGATCTTCGGGGTCACCTCCCCGGCCGTGCGCGTGCACGTCACCGCCGAAACGCTCGCCACCGGTATCGGTGCCGGGTGGATCGAAGGACAAGACGCCGGAATCTCAGCAAACACTGCGGCCCGGTACGTGTGCACCTCCGGGATCCTGCCCGTCCTGTTCGACGGGGTAACCGCCATCGACGTCGGCAAGAACCACCGCCTCCACACCACCCGGCAGCGGATCGCCCTGGCCGCCCACTGGGGCGGATGCGCCTGGCGCGGATGCAACAAACCACCCGCCATGTGCGAGATCCACCACATCACCAAGTTCAACGGCTGCAACACCACCCTGGCGAACGGGATCCCCCTGTGCCGGTTCCATCACATGCAACTGCACAACTCCGGATGGCGAATCACCGTCGACCGCGGCACCAACAACACCAACCCACCCCGGTACTGGCTCACCCCACCACCCGACAACCCCCACCACCTCAACCCCATCGAACTCCACCCCCGCGAATGAACCGCGGCACGCGCACACCCGCGCACACCCGGGCGTCCTGGGCTGGTGTGGTCTCGATACGCGGGCTACGCCCACTACTCGACCGACGGGTGCGGCGGCCGCGCCCACTGCTCGACCGACGACCACTCCGTCGGTCGAGTAGCCGCGCAGCGGCGTATCGAGACCCACCACCAGACACACACGGTGGTCTCGATACGCGGGCTACGCCCGCTACTCGACCGACGGGTAGGGCGGGCTACGCCCACTACTCGACCGACGGGAGTGGCTACGCCCGCACGCGACCGGCGACCACTCCGCCGGTCGAGTAGCCGCGCAGCGGCGTATCGAGACCCACCACCAGCTGCGCTCAGCGCAGCACGAGCGCCGCGATCGTCACCCGATCCGGTTTGCCGCCCGGCAGCTCCGGCACCCGATCGACGAGCAGGATCCGCGCGGGCGCCGCCGCCGGCCCGAGCCGCGCCGCCACGGCCGAACGCACCTGCTCCAACTCGGCCGCGACGGAACTCACCACGACGGGCGCCTCGCCCCATTCCGGGTGCGGCGCCCCCACCACGACCGCCCCGCCGAGACCCGGCAGCGATCGCACCACGTCCTCCACCTCCCCGAGCAGCACCTTCACGCCGCCCGAGATGATGACGTCATCAACCCGTCCGCGAACCCGAAGCACGCCATCCACGAACTCGCCGACATCGTCGGTGCGATACCAGCGCTCCCCGCCGTCCTCCAGGAACGAGAACGCGGTGCGTCGCGGGTCGTCCAGGTAGCCTTCCGCGAGCACCGACCCGCCGAGCTCGATGCGCCCATCGACCACCCGCACCTGCGTGTCGCCGATCGGCTCACCGTCGTAGACGCATCCCCCGCTCGTCTCGCTCGACCCGTAGGTGCGCGTCACCGGCAACCCGAGCTCGGCGACACGTTCCCGCAGGGTCGCAGGCATCGCCTGACCGCCGACGAGCACCCGCTCGAACCCGCGCAGCACCTCCACCGCCTGCGCCGACTCGACGAGGCGCGCCACCTGGGTGGGCACGAGCGAGACGAACCTGCGGGGATGGGCGAACCGTTCCGCGGCCGCGAGAAAAAGCTCCGGAGTGAACGACCGATTCGCGTCGAGCATCACCGGCTCCAATTCGGCGGCGATCGACCGCACCAGCACGGTGATGCCGGCGATGTAGTGCGCGGGCAGCGCGAGCATCCACTGGCCGGGGCCGCCGAGTGCGGTATCGGTCGCGGCGGCACTGGCCAGCAGCGCGTTGGCCGACAGCATCACCCGTTTCGGGCGCCCCGTCGACCCGCTCGTCTCCACCACGAGAGCCACCCGCTGCGGCACCGTCGCCGGCAGCGACCCGACGACGCTCGACGGCGTCGGATGAGGGAGGATCGCGGCACCATCGCCCGCGAGTGCGCGCCGCAGCGCCACCATCACCGACGCGGGGTCGGCGAGCACGGCGGTCAGCGGCCGGGTCACGGCGAGGGCACCGCCACGGGCACTAGTACTGCCACGGGAACGGGCTCCAGTCGGGTTCCCGCTTGCCGAGGAACGCGTCGCGGCCCTCGACCGCCTCATCGGTGCCGTAGGCGAGGCGGGTCGCTTCGCCCGCGAACACCTGCTGACCCATCAGCCCGTCGTCGGCGAGGTTGAAGGCGAACTTGAGCATGCGGATCGCGGTCGGCGACTTGCCGAGAATGGTCTGCGCCCAGTCGTACGCGGTCGACTCGAGTTCGGCGTGCGGCACCGACGCGTTGATCGCACCCATCTGAAACGCGCGATCAGCGCTGTACTCGCGGGCGAGGAAGAAGATCTCCCGCGCGACCTTCTGCCCCACTTGACGCGCGAGGTACGCGCTGCCGTAGCCGGCGTCGAACGATCCGACATCCGCATCCGTCTGCTTGAACCGGCCGTGCTCGCGCGACGCAATGGTCAGGTCGCACACGACGTGCAGTGAGTGCCCGCCGCCGGCCGCCCACCCGGGCACGACCGCGATCACCACTTTCGGCATCGTGCGGATGAGGCGCTGCACCTCGAGAATGTGCAGTCGGCCGGCGCTCGCGCTCGACCGGGCGCTCGGGTCGCCGTCTTCGTACTGGTAGCCGTCGCGGCCTCGGATGCGCTGGTCGCCGCCCGAGCAGAACGCCCAGCCGCCGTCTTTGGGGCTCGGCCCGTTGCCGGTGAGCAGCACGACGCCGATCCGCGGATCCTGCCGGGCGTGGTCGAGGGCGCGATACAACTCGTCGACGGTGTGCGGACGGAACGCGTTACGCACCTCGGGCCGGTTGAACGCGATTCGCGCGACCCGCCCGAGCATGTCGTGGTGGTAGGTGATGTCGGTGAACGCGTCGAAACCGTCCACGTCGCGCCACAGTTCGGGGTCGAACAGCTCCGAGACCGTCATGAGTTCAGCCTAGGCCGCGGCTACGCCGTGCTGCCCGACAGCAGGCCCAGCAGGCTGGTGAGCACCCACGGGTTGGCGAACACCGCGATGACGAGCCCTGCGACGCCCCACCACCGGCTGCGGTCGAAGACGATCGCGGCGAGAGCGACGATGACGGCGAGCGCCGAGACGACGATCGCCACCCAGGCGAGCACGGTTCCGGTCTCGTACTGTCCGGCAGCGGCGACGCCGGTCCCCACGCCGGTGAGGATGGCCGTCGCAAGTCCGCCGAGCAGGGCGACCGGCCCGAGGAACATGAGCCCGCGCGTCGGGCGCGGCTCCGGCTCGACCACGATCGGCTCGGGCTCGAGCCCCGGCTCTTCGACGACCGGGTCGAGGTAGATGGGCACGACCTTGATCGGCACCTGATCCAACTCGCCCGGAACGCTCACGTGAAACACCCTAACCGCCCCATCGACGCGCGCGGAGCGCCAGACTGGGTGCATGCTTCCCGCGCTGGATGAGGTGCTCGCGACGATGCGGGTGGTGACGATCCCGCTGCGTTCCCGCTTTCGCCGCATCGAGGCGCGCGAGGCGGTGCTTCTGGCCGGGCCGTTCGGGTGGAGCGAGTTCTCGCCGTTCCTCGAGTACGACGACGAGGAGGCCGCGTGGTGGCTCGCGGCGGCGCTCGAATCCGGATGGCAGCCCGCACCCGCCTTGCGGCGTGGGGAGATCCGCGTCAACGCCACCGTGCCGGCGGTCGCCGCCGGGGACGTCGCGGGGGTTCTCGCCCGGTTCCCCGGCTGCCGCACTGCGAAGGTGAAAGTCGCCGAGCCGGGTCAGACGCTCGCCGATGACGTGGCCCGGGTGGCGGCGGCGCGCGCCGCCCTCGGCCCGGAAGGGCGCGTACGCGTCGACGCGAACGGGGCGTGGAACCTGGACGAGGCGGAGCACGCGATCCGCGCCCTGGAGCCGTTCGACCTGGAGTACGTCGAGCAGCCCTGCGCCCACCTCGAGGAGCTCGCCGAGCTGCGGCGCCGGGTGCATCGCCTCGGCATTCCGATCGCGGCCGACGAGAGCGTGCGCAAAGCGGATGATCCGCTCGCGGTGGCGCGGGCCGGCGCGGCCGACATTCTGGTGGTCAAGCTCCAGCCGCTCGGCGGGATCGCGCGGGCGCAGTGGATCATTCGCGAAGCGGGGCTGCCCGTCGTGGTCTCGAGCGCGCTCGAGACGTCGGTGGGGATCGCCATGAGCGCGCGTTTCGCCGCCTCCGTCGACGTGCTCGACTTCGACTGCGGGCTCGGCACGGTCGCCCTCCTCGCCGGCGACGTCACGACGGAGCCGCTGCTGCCGGTCGACGGGGCCGTGCCGGTTCGACCGGTCACGCCCGATCCGGCGTTGCTGGACCGTTTCGCGGCACCCGCGGAGCGGGTCGACTGGTGGCGCGATCGCCTCCGGCGCTGCCACGCAGTGCTGACGATCCGGCCCGAGACGCTCGTCGACTGACGCGTCCGGGGGGCGGCGCTCCTCCCGTTGGGCGGCCGGCGGCGGTACCGTGGTGTCGCCACCGCACCGCACCTCACCTCACCTCACCGCACTTGGACCAAGGAGTGACCGCCATGCTTGCTCGTTCCGTCGCCACCCTCGGCATCGTCTCGCTGGCCGCGCTGGGGCTCGCGGCCTGCACCTCGGGAACCTCGGGCTCGGGCTCCGAGCCGTCCGAAACGTCCGCCGCACCCGAGGAGCCGGTGCTCTCGGGGCCCGAGTGCCTCGTCGGGGAGTGGCAGATCAGCGACTCCGAGATGACCAAGTTCTACAACGCCGTCGGGGAGGCCACCGGCACGACGTTCACGATCACGGGCGACACGGGGCTCACGTTCACGGCGGATGAGTTCGTCTACTCGCCGAACTTCACCCTCATGATGAACACCGCCGACATCGAGAACACCGGAACGGTGTCGGGCACCATCTCGGGCACCTACGAGGCGACCGCCGACACGATCACGACGGACGTGACCGCGAGCGACGCGCGCGTGATCATCAACGTCAACGGCGTCGAGCAGGATGTCACCGAGCAGTTCGGCGACGCCGTCACGGGCGCTCCGTTCAACAACTCCCCGTACACGTGCACCGCGGAGGGTCCGCTCATCGGCTTCGACATCGGAACCGACTCGTTCGTGGAGCTGCAGCTCACCCGCCCGTAGCGGCGACCGGCGGTCAGCACAGCCAGTAGAGCACGTCCTCGGAGATGCTGGCCGGACCGCCCAGGAGCACGAGCTCGGCAGGATTGCGCTCGATGATGCTGAGCGCGACTGTCTCAGGCATGCACGTTCCGGGCGCCAGGTAGAGCGGCCCGTCATAGGCTCCGGCGAGCGGGCCGCCCGCAAGCGCATCCGCGAACTTCAGCCCGGTCGAGATGAAGACGGTCGTGGCATCACCGAAGATTGTCGAGTTGATGTTGGCGGCCGCCTCATACCGATCGGCTCCCGTGAACCGGATGACGGGACCGTCGAGCACGGCGTTGAGGTGCGACTGCACCTCGGGCGTCACCGACGCCGGGCCCCCGGCGATATAGGCGCGATACACGCCCATGTCCTCGAGCAGGTCGAGGGTGGGCGTGTCCAACGTTGACTGAGCTCCGTCAATAAGCAGAACGGCTCCGCCGATGTGTCCGGCGGCCGGGCCGGCCGAGAGCGCGTCGGGGAAGTTGCGTCCGGTGGCCACGAAGACCTTGGTGAGGCACGGCGCCGCGTCGCACGCGAACTCCTGCTCGATGAGGTTGCGTGACACCTCGTAGCGGTCGGCGCCTGTGATGCGGTCGATCTCGTCGGTGAGTCCGGCCAGCTGGGTGTAGACCGCAGCGGACACGCTCGCCGGACCACCCACGACGACGATGCGCTGCGGGTTGAGGCGCTCGATCTCTTCGAGCGTGACCGCGGGGATGTCGCCGTAGCGCACGAGCAGCAGGCCGCCGCCGTTGGCGATGGCCGCGGGACCTGCGCTCAGCGCATCCGGGTACTTCTCCCCGCTCGCGACGTACAGCACGGGAATGGAGTACGGCTCCCCCGAGGGCGGGAACGTCTCGTACGACATGCCGACGTTCGCGTCATACCGGTCGACGCCGCCGAGTCGGTATGCGGCAATGCCGCCGAGCTCGAAGTTGGCTGTGACATTGACCCTGGAACCCACCGTGATGTCCGTGGCCAGATCGGGGTAGTACGAGTCCTCCCACCACTCCGCCACGAACGGCGAGCCGGATCGGGGGACGAACCGCAAGCGATAGTCACCGGGCCACAGGCCGTAGGAACAGTGCTGGTAACCCGTGCCCGTCTCGGCGAACAGCTCGTACTCACCAGACGCGCTGTTCAACAACCAGGCCTGAACATTGCCCCAGGAATCAACCGGCTCGTGTGTGACCTCGTCGACGAAGTTGCCGCAGATCGTCGACGCTGCCGACAGCGTGACCGACGGGCCCGCCGTCGTCTCTCCGGCCACGACCGTGACCTGTGTCGCCTGCGACCGGAACGGAGTATCGCCCAGGTAGGTGTCCGCATAACTGAGGCTCGGAAACCGCAGCACGATCTTGACGGTGTAGGTGCCGGGAGGCACCTGCCAGATCTCGTAGCGTGCTCCCCACCCGACGCGGGCGACAGCGTCCCCGACGAGATTGCCGTCGACGTCGTACACGAACGCCTGGCGGGCGGAGGAGGGGTAGCTGTCCCACAGAGCTGCTCCGCCCGCATTGTGGATGAGCGTACCGGCGATGTCCGGAGGCGCCGGATCCAGGGTGGCGTTGATCGCGACCGTTTCGGACCCGGTGATCGTGATCACCGTGGCCTCCGCGAGTGTCGAAGCGTTCTCCCAGAACTCGGGGGTACGCGGCGGACGCACGTCGGAGCCGATCGAAAACGAGGGTCCGACAAAACCAATCTTGTACGTTCCGGGAGCCAGCCCGGTGAAGGCGAAGTTGCCGCTGGAGTCCGCCTCGACGGTTCGTATGGCCTGCGAGGTGGCCGCGTTGTACAACGTCACCCGAGCCAGGTAGTAGTTCGCACTCCCGCTGATCGTGCCGCCTCCGACTGCCGAGGCCGACGTGACGCTGGTGCCCACGAGGGCGATCGCGGCGACGGCGACGAGCAGCGCCCGCGCTGCAGACTTGAGCATGCGTCGAAGACTATGGCCGGACGTGAGCCAAAGCCAAGCGACGGTCAGTTTACGGCCGGATGGACCTCAGCAGACGCGATACGGGGCCTCGTACGCGATGCTCGCCGGCCCGCCGAGAAGGACGAGGCTGACCGCGTAGCGCTGACGGATGCTGTAGAGCGTCGACTCGTGCAGGCACGTTCCCGGAGACAGGTACAGGGGTGCGTCATACCGGCCCGCGAGGGGACCTCCTGAGAGCGCATCGGCGAACTTCTGTCCCGTGGAGATGAAGACCTTGTGGATCTCTCCAAAGACGGCCGAGTTCATGTTCGCGGCCGCCTCATACCGGTCCGCACCCGCGAACCGAGTCACGGGACCATCGAGAACGGCCTCGAGATGGGACTCGATCGCGGGCGTGACCGACGCCGGCCCGCCCGCGATGTAGGCCTGGTCGACCCCCATGTCATCGAGCAGGTCGAGGGTTGGCGCATCGAGCGTGGACTGCGCACCGTCGACGAGAAGCACCGCACCATCGAAGTGCGCGGCGGCGGGGCCTGCCGACAACGCATCCGGGAAGTTGCGCCCCGTCACCACGAACACCGTGCTGAGACACGGCGCGGAGTCACAGGCGAGCTCCTGTCGGATGAGGTTGCGCGAGACCTCGTAGCGGTCCGCTCCCGTGACCCGCGAGATCGCTCCGGTCAGCCCCGCCAACTGGTTGTAGACGGCGGGCGACACGCTCGCCGGACCGCCCACGACGACGATGCGCTGCGGGGTCAGGCGCTGGATCTCCGCAAGGACGACCGGGGGAATATCGCCGTAGCGGACGAGCAGCAGTCCGCCATTGTTGGCGATCGCCACTGGGCCGGCGCTGAGCGCATCCGGGTACTTCTCTCCGCTCGCCACGTAGAGCACGGGCAGCGAGTGCGACTCGCTGAGTGACCACATCTCCTCCGAAATCGCGACATTGGCGGCATACCGATCCACTCCGCCGAGGCGATCGGCCGCGTGCTCGTCAATCCAGAAATTGGCCGTGACCGTCTGGTCGTTCCCGACGGTCACCTCGCCCGCCCACTCCTCGAGGTAGGTACCCCAGGGGTCTTGCCACCATTCGCGCACGTACGGCGATCCCGCATCCGGGTCGGGCCAGAACTGCAGTCGATACTCGCCCGGTTCGAGGCCGGAAACGCAATAGGTGAACTCGGCAGCGACTTCGCCGACCTTCTGCGACGTGCCGGTCACGGGGTCGACCAACCAGGCCTGCACCACGCCGCGGGCGTCCACGCTGATGCTGTTCGCATCCCGGATCGTTCCGCAGATCTGAGACGTGCCCGTCGCTGCCGAGGCTGCGGTGGCGGTCGTTCCGACGAGGACGAAGGTGGTGAGGGTCGCGAACAGCGCGCGAGCCACAGACTTGAGCATGCGTCGAAGACTAGGCCCGACGCCGGACGAGGACAAGCGAGGATCAGGTTACGACCGGCAGGCTACAGACCGCTGTACGCGTGCAGTCCCTTGAAGAAGAGGTTGACGATCGTGAAGTTGAACAGCACTGCGCTGAACCCGATGATCGCCAACCATGCGGACCGCGCGCCGCGCCAGCCGCGCGTCGCACGCGCGTGGATGTAGCCGGCGAAGATCACCCAGATGATGAACGTCCACACCTCTTTGGTGTCCCAGCCCCAGTAGCGTCCCCACGCGCGCTCCGCCCAGATGGCGCCGGCGATGAGAGTGAACGTCCAGAACACGAAGCCGATCACGTTGAGGCGGTACGCGAGCGTCTCCAGCCGATCCGCCGTCGGCAGGGTGGCGAGGAACCGCGGCCCGGTGCCGCGCGATTCGCGACGACCCTGGAGGAGCTGCACGATCGACAGGCCGGCGCCGAGCGCGAAGAACCCGGTGCCGAGCGTGGCGACGAAGACGTGGATGACGAGCCACGGCGACTGCAGGGCCGGCGGCAACGGCACGACGTCGACGTAGAAGTTGACGGTCGCGATTCCGAGTGCGATGAGGGCGAACCCGGTGATGAACGCGCCAAGGAACGAGAGCCGCTGCCACACCTGCACGGCGAGGAACACGCCGACGATGATCGCTGTGGCCGTGAGGGTGAACTCGTACATGTTCGCCCACGGCACGCGCGACGCCGCGACGCCGCGCAGCACCGCCCCGGTCACGTGCAGCAGCCACGCGAGCACCGTGAGGGCCATCGCGGCTCGCACGTAGCGCGGGCCGCGTGATGCGGCAGGAGCATCCGTCTTCTCGAGCACCGCGGTGGTTGCGGGAGCACCGGCGGTGCCGACCGCCCCGGCGGCACGCGACCCGACCGCGGTCGTCGATGTCGCCTCGGCGGTGCGACGGGACAGGTCCACCGTGAAGAGGATGAACGCGATCGTGTACACGGCCATCGCCGAGTACACGGCCACGAGCGAGTAAGCGTCGAGGGTCGCGATCACGAGTCCACCTTAAGCCTTTCGATGTGACGGTCCGCGAGGTCCGCGACCGCCTGCTCCAACCGGGGGTCGTCGCCGCGCGCGAGGCCGGCGTACTCGAGTGTGAGACCGTCGGGTCCGGGCACCGCCTTGACCCACACCCGCCGCCGCGCGACGAAGAGGCTCGCGATGAGACCGGCGACGACGAGCGCGGCGAACAGGGCGATCCACAGCTGCGACGGGTCGTGGTGGATCTCGAGCGACACGAACCGCGGGATGTCGACGAGTTCGATCGTGCCGAGTCCGCCCGGCAGTTCTGCGATCTCGCCGGGAGCCAGTTCGATCGTCGGTTCCGGCGCATCCCGGCCGGCGAGCTGCACCAGGTCGTCGGTGTTGAGCGAGTACGCGTTCACCGCGGTGCCCTCGTCGAGACCGAGATCCCCCGAGTAGACCTCGAGGGTGAGCGTGGGGTCGCGCAGGTCGGGATGGCTCGACGCGTAGGTGCCGTTGCTGAGCGGAAAGGTCGTCGGGTACAGCAGACCGCGGATGCCGAGCTGCTGGGCCAAGCCGTCCGGCACTTTGATGATGCCGACGCTGAAGAGGTTGGCGTCCTGCGGCAGGAACGGTACCGGCTGGGAGAAGACTGCGTTGCCGTCGGGGTCCCGAATGACCAACTGCGGCGCGTATCCGTTGCCGAGCAGGTAGACGGTCGTGCCTCCGATCGACAGGGGCTCGTTGACCTTGATCTGCTGCTGCTGGGGTGCCCCGTCGCGCATCGTGGTGGTGACGTCGGCCGTGAAGTCGGTGGGCTGCCCGTATGCGTTGAAGTTGTCTTCCTCGTACACGGGCACGAAACGGTCGAGCTGGATCGTGTACGGCTCGAGCGCCGAATCGCTGAAGAAGCGACCGGGGTTGAAGGAGTCGTAGCTGGCGAGCGAGTTGACGAACGCTTGGCCTTCCACAATGACGCGCTGCCCGTTGTAGCCGAAGCCGCCGCCGATGCCGACCGCGACGAGCACACCGATGAGGGACCCGTGGAAGACGAGGTTGCCCGTCTCGCGCAGGTAACCGCGTTCGGCGCTCACCGAGCCGTCGAACCGTTGCACGCGATACCGCTGCGACTTCAGCAGTGACTCCGCGGCATCCAGGGCGGCATCGCTGTCGGCGTCGGTGCTGCGGGTCGTGAACCCGTCGAGCTTGGCGATCCGTGCCGGGGTGCGCGGCGGCCGCGAACGCAGGGCTTCGAGGTGGTGCTTCGTGCGGGGGATGACGCAGCCGACAAGCGAGACGAACAGCAGCAGGTAGATGGCCGAGAACCAGACCGACGTGTAGGTGTTGAAGATGCCGAAGGCGTCGAGCACGGGCGCGAGCTCGGGATTGTCGGCCTTGTATTGGATGACGCCGTTGGGGTCGGAGGAGACCTGCGGCACGAGCGAACCGGGGATCGCCGCGATCGCCAACAACAGCAGCAGGAAGAGCGCCGTGCGCATGCTCGTGAGCTGACGCCAGAAGAAGCGCACGTAGCCGACGAAGCCCAGCTTGGGCTGGATGACGGTGCCGCCGCTGGCGAGCGAGGCATCCCCCGCGTCATCGAGCCCGGTGTCGCGGGTGGCGTCGATGTGGTCAGAGGGCCGGGAGGAATCCACTGATCACCGCCCCCAGTTCCGACATCGCAAGACCCCACAGGCCGGTGACCATGAGCACTCCGATGAGCACGAGCAACGCGCCTCCGACGATGTTGATGACGCGGATGTGGCGCTTGACCCACGCGACTGAACCGCCGACCCAGCCCAGGCCGAGGGCGACGAGCACGAACGGGATGCCGAGCCCGAGACAGTAGAACACTCCGATGAGCGCCGCCCGGCCCGGTTGGCCCTGGTAGCTCGCGAGCGACGTGACTGCGACGAGCGTGGGACCGATGCACGGCGTCCAGCCGATCGCGAACACGGCGCCGAGCAGGGGCGCCCCGGCGAGCCCCGTCGCCGGACGCCACGCGGGCTTGAGGGTGCGCTGCAGCACGGTCACCTGACCGATGAACACGAGACCCATGATGATCACGAGCACGCCGGCGATCCGTTCGATGAGGGTGCCGTACTGCAGCAGGAACACGCCGACGGTGCTGCCGAGCACGACGACCCCGAGGAAGATCACGCTGAAGCCGAGTACGAACAGGGCCGCTCCGACGACGGTGCGGGAGCGGCGCGCGGTGCCCCCGTCGGTGACGCCGGTCACGTAACCGAGGTAGCCGGGCACGAGCGGAAGAACGCAAGGCGAGAGGAAGGCGAGCAGGCCGGCGGCGAGCGCGATCGGAAGCGCGACGAGCAGACTGCCCTCGCTGACGAGCTCGCCGGGCCCCACTATGAGTCCTCGGCCACGACGGTGTCGATCATCGCGGCGAGGATGCTCGGGTCACGCAACAGTCCACTGATGCGGGCGGCGACGCGGCCGTCCCGGTCGACGACGACCGTCGTGGGCACCGCGTTGGGTGCGACCGAGCCGGCGAAGGCGAGCTGCACGGCTGCGGTCTCCGCGTCGAGGATGCTCGGGTAGGGCACGCCGAACTTGTTCGCGAAGGTGAGCGCGACATCCGCCGAGTCGGCGATGTTGACGCCGAGGAACGGCACGTCCGGGTAGTCGGCGCTCACGGCCGCGAGGTCGGGCGCCTCGACCCGGCAGGGCGGGCACGACGCGTACCAGAAGTTGACGACGTAGACCTGGCCTTCAAGCGACTCGCTGTCGATTCTCTGACCGCGCTCATCGGTGCCCGAGAAGACGACGGGCTCGTCGCGCTCGGCGGGCGGGATCTCGGTGTAGGCCCCGTCGCCGGAGATGTAACCCTGGCCCGACCCGTCGGCGTACTGGTCGGCGAGATTCTCGGCGGTCGAGCATCCGGCGAGCAGCAGCACGACGGCGGTCGCGGCCGCGACGATGGCGGTTCTCACACGGCTCCCAGGTCGATTGATGCGGCAAGCAACTCTCGCGCAGGTTCCTGATAGTCCACTTCGACCCACCGCGCCCCGTCCCGCCGCAGCGTGGTGATGCTCGAGAGAGTGCATCGCCGACGGCGCGGGTCGTGCAGTGAACCGAGTCCGGCGACACTGCGCGCGACCATGACGATGGGCATCTGGTGACTGACGAGCACCACCTCGCCGCCGTCGGTGCTTTTCCACGCGTCGTCGATGGCGGCGAACATGCGCGCCCTGACGCTCGTGTAGGGCTCACCCCAGCTGGGCCGCCACGGGTTCACGAGACGCGGCCAGGAGACGGGGTTGCGCAGCCGGTTGCGCATGACGGTGCCTTCGAACCAGTTGTGCGGTTCGATGAGGCGCTCGTCGGTTTCGAGTTCGCGACCGTACTTCTCAGCCCATGGCTGCGCGGACTCCTGGGTGCGCTGCAGGGGGCTCGCGATCACGCGCCGGATGTCGTGCCCCTCCAGGCTGTCGGCGGCCAGCTGCGCCATCCGGTGGCCGAGCTCGCTCAAGTGGTAGCCGGGGATGCGCCCGTAGAGCACACGGTCGGGGTTCTGCACTTCGCCGTGGCGAACGAGACGGATGAGGTCGGCGGGCACGCGTCAATTCTACCCGCCGAAGTTCTACGCGCTGTCGAAACCGGCGACCCGGTCCGGGCTCACTCTGCCGGTGCGGGGCCGATCGGGAAGTTGTCGCGAAACAGACCGGTGGGATCGTACCGCCGCTTGAGTGCGCGCAACCGCTCGAGGGTGGCGGTGGAATTCGTCGGTCGCCGATGGAGTTCCGGCATCCTGCTCGCCCTCGCCCACGGGGCGACCCGCTTCAGTGAGATCCTCCATCGGGTGCACGGCCTCTCCGATCGGCTGCTGGCCTAACGCCTCAAGGAACTCGAAGCAGCCGGACTGGTCGCGCGCGACGTGATCCCGACCGTGCCCGTGCAGGTCCGCTACTCGCTCACCGACCGCGGCGCCGACCTGATGCGCTCCCTTCAGCCGCTCGCCGAGTGGGGCCAACGCTGGATCCACGACGGTCCCGTGCGCGCGGTCTCGTAACGGGAGGCTGCAACCAGGGCGAGCGGCCGCCTCATTCCGGCTAGGGGGATGCCGGCTTGCGCGAGAGGCAGAACGTCTCCGGCGCGTCGGGGTCACCCCGTTCGAAGCACAAGCGGATCGGCAGACCCAACCCACCGGGGTCGATCACGACTCGTGCGACATAGGGCGACTCGAGCTGGAGTGACAGGTAGTGCAGCGACCACCAACCCTCGTCCTCCGTGAGCGACCAGCTTCCGATCGCATCGGTCGGGGTCTGAGACGGCTCAACGAACGGGTCCTCGCGCACGAGGAAGCCCTCGGGGATGCCGGCGAGCACGGCCGTCCCATTCGGCTCGAGCGTGAGCGACGCATCGTCGTGCACCCAGACGCCGACGAGCGCGGCGGGTTCCGGCGTGTCGCCCGGCAGGAAGCGCGGCGCATAGCGACCGCAGCCACCGAGAACGGCGACCACGAGCGCCGCTGCGATCACCGAGATCAGCTTCACGACGCCTCCTCGTCGGATTCTAGGGCCGCGTGAAGCCGGTCTGTCCCGCCCAACTACACTTCTGGGGTGACCGAACGCACCCTCACCGCACACCTCGCCGACCGGGCCGACGGCCCCGTGACCGTCTCCGGCTGGGTCGATACGGTGCGCGACCAGAAGAAGGTGCAGTTCGTGGTGCTGCGCGACGAGTCCGGAGCGGTGCAGCTGGTGCATCCACGCGCCGAGGGCGAGGATGACCTCGCCGACATCATCTCGGGCCTCGCGCAGGGCACCTTCCTCACGGCGACGGGCGAGCTCAAGCATGACGAGCGGGTCAAGCTCGGCGGCGTGGAGATCAAGCTCGACACTCTGACGATCGCCACCGCAGCGATCCCCGAAACGCCCATCGCCGACGACTCGGGCATCGACAAGCGTCTCGACTGGCGCTTCCTCGACCTGCGCAACCCGCGCAACAACCTCATCTTCCGCGTGCAGACGACGCTCGAGCACGCCTGGCGCACGTGGTGGATCGACAACGACTTCATCGAGATCCACACCCCCAAGCTCATGGCGAGCGCGAGCGAGTCGAAGGCCGAACTCTTTGAGGTCGAGTACTTCGAGACGAAGGCGTACCTGGCCCAGAGCCCCCAGTTCTTCAAGCAGATGGCTCAGCCCGCCGGCTTCGGCAAGGTCTTCGAGATCGCCCCCGCGTTCCGCGCCGACCCGAGCTTCACGAGCCGGCACGCGACCGAGTTCACGAGCGTCGACGCCGAAATCAGCTGGATCGACTCGCACGACGACGTCATGCGTATGCACGAGGAACTGATCGTCACCGGCTTCACCGCGGTCAAGGAGAAGTACGGCGACGCGATCCTCGACACGTTCGGGGTCGAGGTGACGGTGCCGACGACGCCGTTCCCGCGCATCCCGCTCGCGGAGGCCAAGCGCATCGTCGCCGAGAACGGCTACGTGGTGCCCCGCGCCGACGCCGACATGGACCCCGAGGGTGAGCGCCGCATCGCCGCCTACGTGAACGAGACCTACGGGCACGAGTTCGTGTTCCTCACCGACTACGACTCGAGCATCCGGCCGTTCTACCACATGCGCCACGAGCAGGACCCCGGCCTGACGAAGAGCTATGACCTGCTCTTCAACGGCACCGAGATCTCGACGGGCGCGCAGCGCGAGCATCGCGTCGACGTGCTCGTCGCGCAAGCGCGCGAGAAGGGACTCGAGCCGCACGAGCTCGACTTCTACCTCGACTTCTTCCGTTACGGTGCCCCGCCGCACGGCGGGTTCGGGATGGGCCTGGCCCGCGTGCTCATGCTCCTGCTGCACCTGCCGAACCTGCGCGAGACGACCTACCTGTTCCGCGGACCCACCCGCCTGCTGCCGTAGGCGCGACACCCGGTCGCCGGACGGGCGGCGACGGTAGGGCTGTCGGCCGTCCGTAGGATTGCTGGCATGCCAGATCGCGTCGTCGTCACCGGAGCCGGGGGATACGTGGGTCGCCACGTCGTGCGAGCACTCCTGGATCGGGGCCACGATGTCGTCGCGACGGTGCGTCCGGACTCGCGTGCCGACGTCGACCCGCGGGCGACGATCGTCGCCGCCGACGTGCTCGACCCCGCGTTCGAGCTGGCGGCGCTCGGACCGACTCCCGACGGCCTCGTGCACCTGGCTTGGCAGGACGGCTTCGCCCACAACGCGCCCTCCCACCTGCTGCAGCTGTCGAACCACTTCCGCTTCCTCGACGCCGTCGTCGAGGCGGGAGTCGGCCGGCTCGCGGTGCTCGGCACGATGCACGAGGTCGGCTACTGGGAGGGTCCGATCGATGCCGACACCCCGACCAATCCGCTCTCCCTCTACGGCATCGCCAAGGATGCGCTGCGCCGCGCGTGCTTCGTGCACTTGGCGCCCCGCGTGAACCTGCAGTGGCTGCGCTGCTACTACATCCTCGGCGACGACCGCAGCAACCAGTCGATCTTCACGCGCATCCTGAACGCCGTCGACGAGGGCAAGACGACCTTCCCGTTCACGACCGGCAAGAACCGCTACGACTTCATCGACGTCGACGACCTCGCGGAGCAGATCGCCGTGGTCAGCGCTCGCGCCGACGTCACGGGCGTCATCAACTGCGCGAGCGGCGAACCCGTGAGCCTTGCCGATCGGGTCGAACGGTTCATCGCCGACAACGCGCTGCCGATCACGCTCGAGTACGGCGCGTTCCCCGATCGCCCCTACGATTCGCCGGGCGTCTGGGCGGATGCGTCGCGCATCCACGCCATCCTCGCCGAGGACGCAGCGGCATCCTAAGATGGGCCTCAGCATGATCCGCAAATGCTGAAAGGGGCCCGACCATGGCCGGAAAGTTCGTGATCACCAAGGACAAGAAGGGCGAGTTCCGCTTCGTCCTCAAGGCCGGGAACGGTGAGATCATCGCCCAGTCGGAGGGCTACTCGGCCAAGTCGAGCGCGCTCAAGGGCATCGAGTCGGTGCGCGCCAACGCGGCGAGCGCGACGGTGGTCGACGAGTCCGGAGACTGAGCTTCCGCTCATCCCGCGACCGCGGCGTTAACTTTCGTAGGGCATGATGTGCGCATGTCCAAGAAGATCGATGCCGCGCTGAAGGACCTCAAGAAGGCCCTCAAGAAGCATGCCGAGGTCGTCGGCGGCTCCGCCGTCTCCCTGAAGAAGTCGCAGCGGGCGAGCGCGAAGGTCGCCGCCGCGGCGGACGCCTATGCCGCCGCCGTGTTCGCCAAGAGTGGCCTTCCGAACCCGTTCACCGGCATGGAGACCCTCGCCGATTCAACGATCGCCTCGCTGTCGGCTGAACGTGACGCGATCAAGGAAAGCCTGACCGGTCCCATCGATCTGCCGACCGCGGCCGCGTCGACGCCGGCGGACTGACCCAGACCGCCCCGCGCGGGACGGGCCGCCCGCTCGCTAGACCGGGAAGTCGGCGACCGCGCGACCGGCGGTGTAGCTGCGTACGACGGCGGCCGCCTCGACGTGAGCGGGATGCACCTGGTAGGCGGCGAGCGTCTCGAGCGAGTCGTAGTCGCCGACGAGAGCGGCGTCCCAGTTGGCGTCGGACTCGACGACGTTCTCGTACACCTTCAAGGCCCGGATGCCGGGGATGACGTCGATCAGCGGTTCGAGCGCAGCGGCGATCGCGGCGACCGCGGCCGTCTTCTCGTCCGCCTCCGTCGCCTGAAGCTTCCACATCACCAGATGCCTGATCACTGCGCCGCCTTCCTGAGGGCTTCGTCGAAGCGCGCGGGGTCCACGCGCCAGATGGTGTGCACCCGATCGTCGATGAGCACGACCGGGATCTCGTCCCAGTAGCGCTCGTTCAGTCCCGGGTCGTCGAGGATCGACACTTCGTCGACGGTGGCCTCGACCCCGGTGCGAGAGATCCCCTCGGCGATCGCCGTTCGTGCGTCGTCGCAGAGGTGGCAACCCGGCTTGGAGAGCAGGCGCACGCGGACCGGGGGCACGCCTCCACCCTAGACTGTGGGACGACATGCCCGACGATGCGCCCCCGACCGCGACCACCCCGCCCGTGATCGCCTTCTTCGACGTGGACAACACGCTCATGCGCGGGGCGAGCATCTTCTATGTGGGCCGGGAGGCCTGGCGGCGCGGCCTCATTTCATGGCGCGACATCGCGCTGTTCGCGTGGCACCAGTTCCGGTTTCTCGCGGTGGGCGAGAACCGCAACCACCTTCAGACCGCGAAGGAACGTGCGCTCGGTCTCGTAAGCGGACACACCGAGGAGGGTCTCGTCGCGCTCGCCAACGACATGTACGAACGCGACATCGCCCCGAACCTCTGGCCGGAGACCGTCGCACTCACGCGGGAGCACCTGGCCAAAGGTCACGAGGTGTGGCTCATCACGGCCACGCCGCAGCTCGTTGCCGACGTCATTTCGCAACGGCTCGGCCTGAACGGGTCGATCGGCACGAAGGTGGAGGCGCTCGACGGAGTGTTCACCGGCGGTCTCGACGGGCATGTGCTTCACGGCGACGAGAAGGCGATCGTGGCGCGAGCGTTCGCGGAGGCGCGCGGGGCGGACCTGGCCGAGTGCTGGGCCTACTCCGACTCGAGCAACGACATCCCGTTGCTGACCATCGTGGGCAACCGCGTGGTGGTCAACCCGGACGCCAAGCTCCTCGCGCACGCGAAACTGAACGGCTGGGAGGTGCTCCCGCTGAAGCGGTCGAGCATCCGAGAGCAGCAGCGTCGACTGCGCAAGGGACCTGCGTAGGTCTCGATACGCGGCTGCGCCGCTACTCGACCGGCGAGGGCACGCGGCTGCGCCGCTACTCGACCGGCGAGAGCACGCGGCTGCGCCGCTACTCGACCGGCGAGAGCACGCGGCTGCGCCGCTACTCGACCGGCGAGGGTCTACTTCTTGTTGCGACGCTGGTGGCGCGTCTTGCGCAGCAGCTTGCGGTGCTTCTTCTTCGCCATCCGCTTGCGGCGCTTCTTGATGACTGAGCCCATGAGGAACCTCTTGTCTGGTGTACGAACCGATCCGGACGGTTCGTTATCCAAGAACCGCGGAAGCCTAACCTGCGAGAGTTTAGCCGAATTCAGCCGACGTCGGCGATCGGGGTCTCGATGGCGGCCGCGACGGCCGACTCGGGGATGCGGAACGAGCGTCCGAACCGCACGGCCGGCAGCTCACCGGAGTGCACGAGGCGATAGACGGTCATGTTGGAGACGCGCATCATCTCGGCCACTTCGGCGACCGTGAGGAAGCGCACATCCGACAGATCGCGTGCCATGGTGCGGGTCCACCCCTCGAGTGCGTGATGTCACCCCTGTGACTGGAGTGCTAGACGGTAACATTAGGGGCTGTTGTGACCTGGTGTCCAGCCCGATGCCCCGGCCATCACCTTCGTGCGGCGACGCGGATCAGCGGCGGAATGGCCGGCGACGCAGCGGCCGAGGCAGGCGCTTGCCGACCTGCTCGACCAGCTGGCGCGCCTGATGAGCGCCCTCCGCGGCGCGACGTCCGAGCTCCTCGCCGACATCTACGCCCGACCACGCGGCGAACACCGTCGATCCGCCGTCCGCGTCATCCGCGTCCGCGAAGTCGGCGGTGTCGAAGTCGGCGCTGAGGAACGGAATGAGCCAGTCCTCGACGACCTCCAACGGGGTCGCATCCAGCCGGTAGTAGCGGTGCTGGCCCTCCTCGCGCACGGTCACGACACCGTGATCGCGCAGCACGCGGAGATGCTTGGAAACGGTCGGCTGGGTGAGCCCCAGCCGATCGACCAGTTCGCCCACGCTCAGCTCGCCCGTCTCGGATTCGGTCGAGACGTACTGGTCGAGCAGGGCCCCCAGCACCTCTCGACGCGTCGGGTCGGAGATCACGTCGAAGATGTCGGCCATGGGAAGAGGCTACCGGCGGGGGTGCGGGGAGTACCATGGCAAGCTGTCGAACAGGACGGCGAGAACGTGACGATGCAGACGGCGCCGGGCCGACGGACCCAGCGCCCCGGCCCGCTCGGATGGCTGAGACTCAGCCTCGATCGGTTTGCCGCATCATCGCCGGCCCGATTCGCGATCGTCGTCTTCACCGGCCTCATCGTGCTGTTCACGACGGTGCTCGCCTTGCCGATCTCCTCGGCGTCCGGCCAGCCGACCGACTTCGCCGACGCTCTGTTCACCGCGGTGTCCGCCATTTGCGTCACCGGTCTGACGACCGTCGACATGGCCACCCACTGGTCGGCCTTCGGTAACGGAGCAATTCTGCTCGCGCTGCAGATCGGCGGCATCGGAGTGCTGACTCTCGCGAGCATCCTGGGGCTCATCGTCTCGCGAAAGCTGGGACTTCGTCAGCGCTTGATCGCGGCCAGTGACACCAATCCGTCGCGAATCCATGTCGGGCCGATCGCCGAGTCCCAGGCCGTGCGGTTGGGTGAGATCGGCGGGCTGCTCGCGACCGTCGCGCTCAGCGCACTCGTCATCGAGGCAATTCTCGCGGTCGTCATCTTCCCACGGCTGCTGCTTCAGGGCCTGGACCCGTTCGCCGCCGCCTGGCAATCGTTCTACTTCGCGGCGTCGGCCTTCACTAACACCGGGTTCGTGCCCTACGTCGGCGGCATGGCCCCGTTCGCCGGCGACCCGTGGATGCTCGGCACGATCGCGGTCGGGGTGTTCTTGGGCAGCCTCGGCTTCCCCGTGATCTTCGCGGTCGCGCGGCGGCTCAAGGATGGCGCGCGACTGTCGGTGCACGCCAAGCTCACGCTCCTCACGACGCTCTTGCTCATCGCGCTGGGGGCCATCGCCACGCTCGCGCTCGAGTGGAACAACCCGGCCACGCTCGGCCCTGAGGGGCCCGTGGCAAAGCCACTCACGGCCAGCTTCCTCTCGGTAATGACGAGGTCGGGCGGCTTCTCTCCTGTGGATATCGGCGAGCTCAACAGTTCGACGAAGCTCGTCTACGACATGCTCATGTTCGTCGGCGGGGGCTCGGCATCCACCGCGGGCGGGATCAAGGTGACGACCCTCGCGGTGCTCTTCCTCGCGGCCTTCGCGGAGGCGCGCGGCGACAACGACCTGCACGCCTTCGAGCGACGCATCCCGACGGACGTCCTGCGGCTGGCGGTGAGCATCACCCTGTGGGGCGCTACGATCGTCGCCGCCGCGTCGATCGCGATCCTCGAGATCACCAAGGCCCCCCTGGACGATGTGCTCTTCGACGTGATCTCCGCTTTCGCCACGTGTGGACTCAGCACGGGCCTCACAGAGACATTGCCGGACGCCGGCAAGTACGTGCTCGCAGCGACGATGTGGGCGGGGCGGGTCGGTACCGTGACACTTGCCGCCGCACTGGCAGCGAGTCAACGACGCCACCTGTTCACTCGACCGGAAGAGAGGCCCATCGTTGGTTGAGAAGATTCCTCATGACGCGCCCGTGCTGGTGATCGGCCTCGGACGTTTCGGAGCGGCCACAGCGGGTCAGCTGCAGCGGCTGGGACGCGAAGTGCTCGCCGTCGACGAAGACATCGCCCTGGTGCAGAAGTGGTCCGAACGGGTCACCCACGCGGTGCAGGCCGACGCGCGCCAGATCGACGCACTGCGCCAGATCGGTGCGCAGGACTTCTCCATCGCCGTCGTCGCCGTCGGTTCGTCGATCGAGGCGAGCGTGCTCATCACCGCGAACCTCGTCGACCTCAAGGTGCCGCAGATCTGGGCGAAGGCGATCAGCCAATCGCACGGCAAGATTCTCGCCCGCATCGGCGCCAACCACGTCATCTACCCGGAGGCGGAGGCCGGCGAGCGCGTCGCGCACCTCGTGAGCGGGCGGATGCTGGACTTCATCGAGTTCGAGAACGACTTCGCGATCGTCAAGATGTACCCGCCGAAGCCGATCCGCGGCATGTCTCTGGCCGAGTCGCAAGTGCGCAAGAAGTACGGAATCACCGTGGTCGGCGTGAAGTCGCCCGGCCAGGACTTCACCTACGCCACACCCGAATCGGTGGTCTCCAACCACGACCTCATCATCGTGAGCGGCCGATCCAAAGACATCGAGCGATTCGCGTCGCTCGCCGGCTGAGCGCCGGGAGCGTCCGGACCGCTGACGACCCGGTCCCGCGCGTGTGGTGCGCGGGACCGGGTCGTCGAGCCTGACGCTACGGGGTCGTCGAGCCGGTGTCGTCGGCGTCGCCGTCGGTGTCGCCGTTCATGTCACCGCCGGGGCCCGGCAGTCCGCCGTCGCCCGGAACGGGCGGGAGGCGGTCGTCGCCTCGCGGCGCGTGACCCTGTTGTCCGCCGGGGCCGTCCGGGCGGCCGCCTTCCGGGCCGAGGCCTTGGCCGCCCTCCGCCGAGGATGCGGGCGGTCCCCCGGCGGGTCCGTTCGGCAGGTGGGCTCCGAGCAGCACGCCCCCACCGAAGAGCAGCCCGCCCGCGAGCGCGCCACCCGCGATGAGGCCGGCGAGCGCAACACCCCCGAGGCGCCGAGCCGGGGCCGCCGAAGGCGGAGCCGCGGCTGCCGCCGGGGCGGCGGATGCGGGGGCGACCTCGGTCGTGTCCGCTGTCGCGTTGTTGTCTGATGATGTCGTTCGTGCCACTGTGCACTCCTTTCGTGCACACACGGTCCCGCGCGAGGCTATGAGCCGACTATGCCCGGGCTTTCCGATCGCCCTGCAACGATCGGGTGCCGGGGTCGCAGCGCGGGGCTCACGCCCCGGCGGCGAGTTCCCGTGCCCGCGCGAGCGCGGCATCCATCGCACGGCCGAAGAGCCCCGTGAGGTCCGCGGCCGAGAGCACGGCGATCGCCCGCTCGGTCGTGCCGCGGGGGCTCGTGACCTGCAGGCGCAGCTCCTCGGGCGTCGACTCCGAGGCCGCGAGCAGCTCGACGGCCCCACGGAACGTGCCGCGCACCAGTTCGTCGGCCTCCGCGGGCGTGAAGCCCATGCCGACGGCCGCGCGAGTCATCTCCTCGATGAGCAGGAACACGTAGGCGGGACCCGACCCCGACACCGTGCTGAGGGCGTCGATGCGGTCCTCCCCCACCTCCAGAACGGTACCCACCGTTTCGAACAGGGCACGGCCCAGAGCAACCTCGGCATCTCCCGCGCGCGAACCGCGCGCCAGACCGGTGACCGCAAGACCGACGAGGGCGGGCGTGTTGGGCATGGCCCGCAGCACCACCTGCGGGATGACGGCCTCCATCGTCGCCGTCGTCACTCCTGCGGCGACGCTCACCACGACCGCATCCGGGTCGAGGTCGTGCGCGATCGACGCGAGCGTGTCGGGCACCATTGCGGGCTTGACTCCGATGAGCACCAGCCGAGCGCCGCGCACGGCGCGTGCGTTCGCATCCGGCTGATCCTCGAGCGCCCACGACTCGACGCCGGGCCGGCGAACGCGCGCCGCCTTCGCCTCCGTGCGGTTCGTCACGCGGATGCCGCCCTCGACGGACACACCGGGAGCTAGGAGTCCGCCGAGGATCGCTCCACCCATGGAGCCGGCACCGATGATCGCGATCGACGGAAGAGAGGTCACGCGACCATCCTAGGATTGGCCCATGAGCACCGAGGGTGGAACCAGGGCCGTCATCGCCGCACTGATTGCGAACCTCGGCATCGCGCTCGCGAAGTTCGTCGCCTTCTTCTTCTCGGGGTCGAGCTCGATGCTCGCCGAAGGGGTGCACTCACTCGCCGACTCCGGCAACCAGGTCCTCCTGCTGCTCGGCGGTCGGCGGGCGCGACGCAAGGCCGACCGCGAGCACCCGTTCGGGTACGGCCGCGAGCGCTACGTCTATGCGTTCGTCGTGGCCATCATCCTGTTCTCCGTCGGTGGCGTGTTCTCCATCTACGAGGGCATCGACAAGCTCCAGCATCCGCACGAGCTCGACCTCATCTGGGTGCCGATGATCGTGCTCGTCATCGCGATCGGCCTGGAGTCGTTCTCCCTCAGCACCGCGGTGCGCGAATCGAACCGGTCGCGGGGCAAGCTCGGCTGGGTCGCGTTCGTGCGCCGGGCGAAGCAACCGGAGCTGCCCGTCGTGCTGCTCGAGGATGTCGCGGCGCTCATCGGGCTCGTGCTCGCGTTCGTCGGCGTCGGGCTCACGTGGCTGACCGGCAACAGCGTGTGGGATGCGATCGGCACGCTCGGCATCGGCGTGCTGCTCGTGCTCGTGGCGATCGTGCTCGGCATCGAGACGAAGAGCCTGCTCGTGGGTGAGGGCGCCTCGGACGACGACGACCGGCGCATCCGCGAGGCGATCAACGCGCATCCGCGGGCCGAGGCGCTCATCCACATGAAGACGCTCTACCTCGGACCGGACGAACTGCTCGTCGCGGCGAAGGTCGCCTTCGAGTCGCAGACGCGCATGAGCGATGTCGCCGCCGACATCAACGCGCTCGAGGTCGCGATCCGCGAGGCGGTGCCGGTCGCCCGCGTCATCTACATCGAGCCCGACATCTATCACGGGCCGACCGAGGCGAACCCGTCGACCGACGCGATCGTCATCCGCGGCGCCGACTGACTGGCCGCCGGCCCGCCGGCCTGCGCGCCCGCCCGCCCCGCCCGCCCGCGTCGCGGGTTAGGGCAGACTGCCTAGCCTTGCGGGAGTGGGCACGGGCACACTGAAGACATGGACATCCTTCATTCGATCCTCGTGGCCGCACACCTGCTCGGTATGGCGGTGATCGTCGGCACGTTCCTCGTGCAGATGCGCAAGAAGTCCGACTTCGCGGTCGTTCCGGTGCTGATCGCCGCGATCGTGCAGCTCGTGACGGGACTGGCGCTCGTCGGACTCGCCGAAGCGGGCGACTTCGACCTCAACTACGCCAAGATCGGCACCAAGCTCGTGATCGCCGTGATCGTGCTCGCCGGCGCGATCGGTGCGTTCGTCGCCCAGCGCCGCGGCACGCGCGTCGCGCCGTGGTTCCACGTCGCGGGCGGGTTCGCGACGATCAACCTGCTCGTGGCGGTCTTCTGGCGCTAGCCCTTCGGCTCATGCCCAAATGCAGGAACGTTCCGCCCAAGTGCAGGAACGACCGCGCCGTCAGCCGCGGACTTCCGCGCGTTAGACCAGCGCGACTGCCGCCGCTTCCTGCATTTGGGCAGCCAGCTCCTGCATTTGGGCATCTGACGAGGAGAGAGGGCGGCGGCGTCAGCGCAGCGGGTCGAAGAAGTCCGTGAGCAGCGCCGCCGCCTCCTGATCGCGCACGCCCGCGACCACCTCGACGCGGTGCGGGAGGCGGCGATCGCGCAGCAGGTCATACACGCTTCCCACCGCGCCCGCCTTCTCGTCCCACGCGCCGAAGACGACGCGGCCGATGCGGGCCTGAAGTATCGCACCGGCGCACATCGCGCACGGTTCCAGGGTGACGACGAGCGTCAGGTCGTCCAGGCGCCATGTGCCGCGGCGCCTCGCCGCCTCCCGGATGGCGACGATCTCGGCATGCGCGGTCGGGTCCGCCTCATCCTCACGCCGATTCCGGCCGGCGCCGAGCACCTCTCCGAGCTCGTCGACGACGATGGCGCCCACGGGCACGTCGCCCGTTCCCCGGGCGAGCGCGGCCTCGGCGAGCGCGAGACCCATCCACTCCTCGAAGCGCTTCACAGTAGATTGAGCCTATGCGAGTGCACGTTGCCGACCACCCCCTGATCACCCACAAGCTCACGGTGCTGCGCGACGCGACGACGCCTTCGCCCACCTTCCGCGATCTCGCCGAAGAGCTCGTCACGCTGCTCGCCTATGAGGCAACCCGAAGCGTTCGCGTCACCGAGGTGACGGTGCAGACGCCCGTCGCCTCGGCACGGGGCGTCGTCATCAGCGACCCGCGGCCGCTTGTCGTGCCGATCCTGCGGGCGGGGCTCGGGATGCTCGGCGGCATGGTCAAGCTTGTACCGACCGCCGAGGTCGGCTTCCTCGGGATGGTGCGCAACGAGGAGACGTTGCAGCCGTCGATCTACGCGGAGCGGCTGCCCGACGACCTGGCGGGCCGCCAGTGCTTCGTGCTCGACCCCATGCTCGCGACGGGTGGGTCGCTCATCGCGGCGATCGAGTACCTCTTCGAACGCGGTGCCGACGACGTCACCGCGGTGTGCCTGATCGGGGCGCCCGAGGGGCTCGCGGCGGTCGAGAAGGCGACCGAGGGCCGGGATGTGACGATCGTGCTCGGGGCGCTCGATACGAAGCTCAACGAGGTCGGCTACATCGTGCCGGGGCTCGGCGACGCCGGCGATCGGTTGTACGGCACGGTCTGAACGGTTTCGGCTCGGGGCGTGATCCGCGAGGCGGGCTGAACGCCCGTGTGTTGTCGCTGCTCGGCGCGTGTGGCATCATGTGACGCATGACTGTTCGCGCGCTCGTCCCGACCACCCGTGAGGTGATGGGTCTTCGCGCGGCCATGTGTTGTCGAATGTGTGCGTAATTCGGCCTCTCTCGCCGAGTCACCGTTCGACACGTGACTCCACGGTCTGCGCCCTCATCACGGCGTAGATCCGCTCGCAACACTTGCAGTACCGAAGGATCACAACCCCATCATCAGGGGCCCTTCACCCGCCAGAAGGATCACACTCACATGTCTCTTGCACCCCTCGACCGCGCCGACTTCGCTCCTGCGACGGCCGCGTCCTCCGCAACCGGCGGCACTGCCGCATCCGAACCGCGCCGCCTGCGCGCGGTTCCTCCCGGCACCGAGGCCCGCGGCTTCGTGCTCTACGTCGGCATCGATGAGGCGAAGGCCGAGGCGGCCGGAACCTCGCTCGGCGCTCTCGTGGAACGCCTCAAGACCGCCCTCGCCGACGCCGCTCCTGACGCCGAGACCTACGCCGCGGTCGCCCTCGCCCCGGTCGGTGCCGGCGGACGTGACGTCGATGTCGTGCGGCTCGCCCTCCAGGATCCGTCGGCGCTGGCTCAGCACCGGCAGGTCGACGAGGTTCCGACGCCGCGCAAGCGCACGGGAGTCGTCGTCGACATCTCGCGCAAGCGCGTCATCCTCGACGGTGATGCCGCACCGCTGACCTACAAGGAGTTCGAGCTGCTGCAGTACCTGGTGCTGCGGGAGGGTCGCACGATCGACCGCTCGGAGCTGATCGGCTCGCTGTGGTCGGCGACCGATGCGGAGGCGCCGAACGAGCGCACGATCGATGTGCACGTGCGCCGCCTGCGGGCCAAGCTCGGCGACTACGAGGACATCGTGCGCACGGTCCGCGGCATCGGCTACCGGTTCGACCGGCACGCGGACGTGTCGATCCGTCAGGCATCCACGCCGAGCCCCGATTTCTTCTAGACCCCGTCGGGCGCGCCCATCCGTGCAGCAGCACGGGTGGCCCTGCCGCTCGCATACCTAGATGTGCTATACCTTGTTGCTCTAGGTAAGCAGCGGAAGCGAAGGGGTGACCCGTGGTCGACAAGGATCTCGTCGCGGCGATGGCCGCGCCCCTCGTGCTCTCGATCCTCGCGGAGGGCGAGAGCTACGGCTACGACATCCTCCGCAAGGTCAAAGAGCTCTCGGGCGGCGAGCTCGAATGGACCGACGGCATGCTCTACCCCCTGCTGCACCGCATGGAGCGAATGGGCCGGGTGAGCACGCGCTGGGACCAGTCCCCCCAAGGCCGGCGGCGGCGCTACTACGCGATCACCGACGACGGACGGCGGCATCTTGCCGACCAGCGCCGGCAATGGGAGACCGCCACCCGCACGCTCGGCGGCATGTGGGGCATGTCCGCGATCGCACCGACGGGGGCCTCATCGTGACCGACCTGACGACGAGTATCGCCGAGTGGCGGGCTGCCCTCGAAGGCGACCCGGCGCTCACGTCCGACGATCTGGATGAACTCCAGTCGCACCTCGAGGAGCAGATCGAGGAGCTCCGCGGCGTCGGACTGACCCCCGACGAGGCGTTTCTCATCGCGGAACGACGACTCGGTGCCGACGACCGCCTCGCCGGTCAGTACGAGCGCGAGCACAGCGAGCGGCGCTGGGGGCGGCTCGAACTGCCGTCGGCTTCCGACGCGCGATCCGGAGTCTGGACGATGGTCGGCTTCGCGATCGTGTCGGCGGCCGTCATGCTCGCACTCTTCCTTGCGGGGCTCTACCTCGACCCGAGTCAGACCCTGTTCGTCAGCAACGCCGGCTCCGTGGTCTTCCTCGCCGTCGCGTCGTTTCTCGCGATCGTGCACCGGGTTCCGTGGCGCGGGCTCGCCCCGGTTCTGGCGATCGGGGTCGCGCTCGTCATCGTCACCAATCTCTATCGGCTGACCCTCGCGGGTTCGCCGACGGCGGACTGGCCGGACTGGGTGCTGCTCGTCGCGCTGCATCTGCCGGTCGCGTTGTGGGCGCTCATCGCCGTGATCTACCTCCACGACCCGAATGGCCCGCGCTCGGGAATCGAGTTCGTGCGCTTCACGGGTGAATGGGTCATCTACCTGCTGCTGCTCGTGGTCGGTGGCGGGGCGTTCGTGGCGCTCGCGTCGCTTCTGCTCATCCCGGTGACCTCGTTCGAGGCGTTGCCCGGGTGGCTCATGTCGGCCGGATTGGGCGGCGCCGTCATCGTCGCCGCCTGGCTCGTGGAGGCGAAGCGGCGTGCGCTGGAGAACATCGCCCCCGTGCTCGCAGCCGCGTTCACCCCGCTTCTGGCGGCGCTCGCCGTCGCCGCGGCGGTCGTCTACCTCACCGGGGACCTGTTCCGGAACTTCGACCGCGACCTGCTGCTCGTCTTCGACCTGCTCTTGCTGGCCGTGTTCGCGGTCGTCGTCTTCGGACTGTCGGTGCGGGGCCCGTCGACACGAGCGACGGTCGGCGACCACCTGCGCACCGTCGCGGTTCTGGCGGCCGTGCTGCTCGACGTGCTCGTGCTCGTGTCGATGCTCGCGCGCATCGGCGAGCTCGGTCTCACCGCGAACCGCACGGCGGCGCTCGGACTCAACGTCATCCTCGTCGTGTCGCTCGCGGTCACCGGTTGGCTCTCGGTGCGTGCGGCGTTCGGACGCAGCACGCCCGCGATCGTGCAGGCCTGGCAGGTGCGCACCCTGCCCGTGCTGGCCGGCTGGGCGGCGGTCGTGAGTCTCGCGATTCCGCCCGTGTTCGGCTTCGCGTGAGCGCCGCCTGAGGCGTTCTCGCGAATCTCAGGACTTTCTCAGGAAAATAACGAATCGATAACTAGACACCGTTACCGTTCCGTTATACATTCTTAGAGCAGAAGTTGTTTGCTGTGGCAGCTTCAGCGGAATGTGATTGCAGGACACTCTTGGTGCAAGGGAGAGGGCCGGTTCCGAGCCTCTGGAACCGGCCCTCAATCCTGTCCGGCCTCAATCCTGTCCGGCGCTCGTCGCCTCCCCGCGTCGCACTCCCGCCCTCCCGTCCTCCCATCGCCCTCCCGTGGCCGTGTCTGCACGCGCTTGCGCAAAATAGGCTGGTCGGGTGAGTGACCGTTCCGCCTCCCTCGCCGCCTGGGAGGCCCTGTTCCGGGCGCAAGTCGCCGTGCTCCGCGAACTGGGTGCCGAGTTTCCCGCCGGAGATCTGTCGCTCAACGAGTACGACGTGCTGTTCAACCTGAGCCGCCAAGACGGTCACCGCGCGCGCATCCGCGACCTCAACAAGCATCTGCTGCTGAGCCAGCCGAGTGTCAGCCGACTCATCGACCGGCTCGCCGCCCGCGGACTCGTGGCCAAACATCCGGACCCGGCCGATGCACGCGGCATCATCGTGATGCTCACCGATGATGGATACCGGCTCTTCCGCACGGTCGCCGTGGATCACGCCGCCTCCATCCACCGCCGGGTCGGCGGCGCGCTCACCACCGAAGAACTGCACACCCTCACGGTGCTGTGCGACAAGCTGCGGCTCGCCGACGGCGCCGCCGGATGAGCCGGCCGACCATCGTCTGGGTGCGGGACGATCTGCGCCTCGCCGACAATCCGGCCCTGACCGCCGCCGTCGAACTCGGCGCACCGATCGTCGTCGTGTATGTGCTCGACGAAGCGAGCCCCGGCCGTCGGGCGCTCGGTGGCGCGAGCCGCTGGTGGCTCCACCACAGCCTCGCCGCATTGCACGCGTCGCTCGACGGCCATCTCGTGCTGCGGCGGGGTCCGGCAGAAAGGGTCATTGCCGAGCTCGCCGATAACCTCGACGCCGGGGCCGTCGTGTGGAACCGCCGCTACTCGTCGGCTCGCGACATCGACGCACGCCTCAAGGAACGGCTCCGCGCGGACGGTCGCCAAGCGACCAGCTACCATGCCAACCTGCTCGCCGAGCCGTGGACGGTCACGACCGGCGATGGAGGTCCGTACCGGGTGTTCACGCCGTTCTGGCGGGCGGTGTCCGCGCGTCCCGTGCGGTCGCCGCTGTCGGCGCCCCCACTCGAGAATGTCTCGTGGGCGACCGCCGCGAGCGACCGGCTCGACGACTGGGCGCTGCTGCCCAGCCGACCCGATTGGGCGGCGGGCCTGCGCGAGACATGGCGACCCGGTGAGGCCGGCGCCCACGAGCGGCTCGAACGATTCCTCGCCGACGGCCTCGACCTGTACCACCGGCGCGACGAGCCCGCGGTGCCCGCGACGAGCCGCCTGAGCCCGCACCTGCGATTCGGCGAGGTCAGTCCCTTTCAGGTGTGGCACGCGGTCGAGGGACGGTCCGCGAACTCGCCGAAGTTCCTCAGCGAGCTCGGCTGGCGCGAGTTCAGCTGGCACATCCTCTACCACTGGCCAGACCTCGCGACCGAGAACTTCCGGCGGGAGTTCGACGCGTTCGGCTGGAGCGCCCCGGACTCCGCCGTGCTCGCGGCGTGGCACCGTGGTCGCACCGGGGTGCCGCTCGTCGACGCGGGCATGCGGGAACTGTGGCACACCGGCTACATGCACAACCGCGTGCGCATGGTCGTCGCGAGCTTCCTGGCCAAGAACCTGCTCATCGATTGGCGGGTCGGCGAGCGGTGGTTCTGGGACACCCTCGTGGATGCCGACGAGGCCAACAACCCCGCGAGCTGGCAGTGGGTCGCCGGCTCCGGCGCGGATGCCGCCCCCTACTTCCGTGTGTTCAACCCGGAGCTGCAGGCGGCGAAGTTCGACCCGGACGGCGAATACCTGCGCCGCTGGCTACCCGAGTACGGCACCCCGGAGTATCCGGATCCGATCGTCGACCTCGCCGCATCCCGCCGCGACGCGCTCGCCGCGTACGAGGCCGTGAAGGCGTCCCGCTCCTAACGGCCCGAGGGACTCAGGGCCGCGCGCCGAGCCGCGCGACCGCCTGCGCGGCGACGGCGGCCCCCGCCTCGGCCGCGCCCCGCGCATCGCCCGTCGCGACCCATTCGGCGAGGAACCCCGCCGTGAATGCATCGCCCGCGCCGGTCGGGTCGACGACGTTCGAGGCCGGCACCGCCGCCACGTCGTGCACCGCACCGTCGGCGACCACGACGACCCCGTCTCGACCGCGCGTGAGCACGGCGACCTCCACTCCGAGGGCGTTGCCGATCTCGTGCGGATCGGTCAGCCCGGTCAGCAGTCGCCCCTCGTCGAGACTGGCGATGATGATCGTCGCGCCCGCGAGACGCTCGGCGACCACCGTCGGCCCGAGGTCGGCGATGAGCCCCGCCGAACCGGGCGCAACGCACACCGCGACACCGGCCGCGCGGGCCCGCGGGATGAGGTCGCCGATGCCGAGCTCGTTGCGCAGCACATGCCCGGTCACGTGCAGCACGCGCGCGTCCGCAAGCACCTCATCGGTGACCGCGGCCGGGTCGAGAGCCGCGTTCGCGCCGCGCTCGGTGAGCATGCTGCGTCGCTCCCCGTCGACGAGCACGACGATGGTGCCCGTCGGCAGGTCGGGATGCGTGGTGAAGCGCGTGCGCACTCCCGCGAGCGCCTCGGCGTGGCGGTCCGCATCCGCCTCACCGACGCACGCCACCAGCTCCACGGCGGACCCGACGTGGGCGAGCCACGCCGCCGTGTTCGCTGCCGAGCCGCCCGGCCGGAACCGGATCGTCGACCACGTGTCGGTGTCGTCGCGGATGGGACCGCGCGGGATCACGACGATGTCATCGATGACATCGCCGAAGCACACGATGCGGTCAGGCAAGCGCACTCCAGGCGGTGGCGATGCGGCCGGCGACGCGCACGTTGTTGCGGGCGAGATCGAGATTGACCTCGAGGCTGCGTCCCCCCGAGAGTTCGACGATCTTCAGCAGGAGGAACGGCGTGACCGCCTTGCCGGTGACGCCCGCCTCGACGGCGAGCGATAAGGCCTCCGCGAGCACGCGGTCATGTTCGGCCGGGTCCCACTGCTGGTCGAGCGGGATGGGATTCGCCACGACGATGCCCTGACCGTGACCGAGCTCGTCCTGGGCGCGCATGATCGCGGCGACCTCCTCCGGGGTGTCGACCGCCCAGTCCAGGGTGAACGCCGACTCCCGCAGCCAGAACCGCGGGAACACGCGCGTGCCGAATCCGACGACCGGAATGCTCAGCGTCTCGAGTCGCTCGAGCGTCGCGGCGATGTCGAGCACCGACTTGACCCCCGCGCTGACGACGGTGACGGGCGTGTGCGCGAGGGTGGAGATGTCGGCTGATTCGTCGAACGTCTCGCTCGCGCCGCGGTGAACCCCGCCGAGTCCTCCCGTCGCGAAGACGCGCACGCCCGCGAGCGCGGCCAGGTGCGACGTGGCAGCCACGGTTGTGGCGGCGCTCGCCCCCCGCGCGGCGAGGATCGGCAGGTCGCGCACGCTCGCCTTCGCGAGATCCTCTTCGGCGATCCGCCGCACACCGACCGCATCCAGTCCGACGTGCGGAACGCCGTCGAGCACGGCGATCGTCGCGGGCGTCACACCCTGCTCGCGCAGGATCTGCTCGAACTCCACGGCCGCCTCGAAGTTGCGGGGACGCGGCAGGCCGTGGCTGATGATGGTCGACTCGAGGGCGACGACGGGGCGATGCTCGGCGAGCGCCGTCGCCACCTCGTCGGAAACGCGGATGGGGGTGGTCACCTCACGATCCTAGAAGGGTGACCGGGCGGGCGCTGCTGCCTGCCGAGCCGCCCGCCCGCCCGGAGAAGGGGAGGTCGGGCTACATCGCGCGCAGGAGGATCGCCGAACCCTGGCCGCCTCCGCCGCAGATGCCGGCCGCACCGAACGAGCCGGGCCCGAGTTCGGCGAGGCGCCGGGCGAGGTGACCGACGATGCGCGCGCCGGACGCACCGATGGGATGCCCGAGCGCGATCGCGCCGCCGTTGCTGTTGACGATGCTCGCATCGACCCCGAGTTCGGCGACCGACTGGAGTGCGACCGAGGCGAACGCTTCGTTGATCTCGACCGCCGCGAGGTCGGCCGCGCTCGCGCCCGCGCGCGCGAGCGCGGCCAGGATCGCGCGGGCCGGCTGCGAGTGGAGTCGCACATCCGGACCGGCGACGAATGCGTGCCCCTCGATGCGGGCGAGGGGCCTCAGACCGCGCGCGACGGCCTCCTCCTCGCTCATGAGGACGAGCGCTGCGGCGCCGTCGGTGACCTGCGACGAATTGCCTGCCGTGATGGTGCCGTCGCGGGCGAAGGCGGGTCGCAGACCCGCGAGCACCTCGGCGGTCGTCTCGGCCCGCACGCCGTCGTCACCCTCGACCACGGTCGTGCCGCGCTTGGATTCGATCGGGTACGCCTCGATCTCGCCGGCGATGAACGCGGCCGAAGCGGCGGCGCGCGCGTGCGAGGCGGCCGACCAGGCATCCTGATCCTCGCGCGTCAGCCCGAGGGCGGCGTTGCCCTCCTCGGTCGAGGCCCCCATCGACCGCTTCTCGAAGGCGTCGGTCAACCCGTCGTGCTCGAGGGTGTCGACCAGTTCGATGGCGCCGTACTTCTGGCCGGCGCGCGATCCGCTCCAGGCGTGCGGGGCGAGCGACATCGACTCCTGGCCCACCGCGACGGCGACGGCGAAGTCGCCCGCGGCGATGCCGGCCGCCGCGGCGGCGATCGCCTCGGTGCCCGAGAGGCACACGGCGTTGAGCGTCATCGCGGGAACGGTGAGGGGGATGCCCGCTGCGACCGCGGACTGCCGCGCGGGGTTCTGACCGGCCGCGCCTTGCAGCACCTGACCGGCGAAGACACGCTCGACCTGGTCGGGCGCGACGCCCGCGCGAGCGAGCGCGGCGCGGATCGCGTGGGCACCGAGCGCGGTCGCCGGTTCCCCGGCGAGCGCTCCCGTGAACCGGGCGAACGGCGTGCGTGCGTATCCGACGATGACGGCGGCCATGTCAGTCCTCCTCCAGGTCGACGGTGAAGTCCGCGCCTGTCGACTCCCGGATGCTGTCGACCGTCTCGCCCGGTGCGAGACGCCGCAGCACGAGCCCGTGGTCGACGACGTCGAAAACGGCGCGGTCGCTGATGATGCGATCGACGACCTCGACCCCGGTCAAGGGCAGGTCGCACTCGGCGACGATCTTGGGAGCGCCGTCCTTGGCGACGTGCTCGGTGACGACGATGACGCGCGGCGTGCCGGCGACGAGATCCATCGCCCCGCCCATGCCCTTGACGAGTTTGCCGGGGATCGTCCAGTTGGCGAGGTCGCCGCGCTGCGACACCTGCAGCGCGCCGAGAACGGCGGTCGCGACGTGCCCGCCGCGGATCATCCCGAACGAGACGGCGGAGTCGAAGATGCTGCCGCCCGGGAGGATGGTGACCGTCTGCTTGCCCGCGTTGATGAGGTCGGCGTCTTCCTCGCCCTCCCACGGGAACGGGCCCATGCCGAGCAGGCCGTTCTCGCTCTGCAGGGTCACCCTCACGCCCGCGGGCAGATGGTTGGCGACAAGGGTGGGGATGCCGATGCCGAGGTTGACGTATTGGCCGTCTTCGAGCTCGGAGGCCGCGATCGCGGCCATCTCGTCACGAGTCCACATCTCACGCCTCCGCTCGCGTGCGCACCGTGCGCTGTTCGATGTCCTTGCTCAGGTCGTCGGCGACGACGAGCCGCTGCACGAAGATGCCGGGGGTCATGACCGCATCCGGGTCGAGGTAGTCCTCCTCAAGCACCTCCGTCTCGGCGACGGTGATGCGACCGGCCGTGGCCACGAGCGGGTTGAAGTTGCGTGCCGTGCGCCGGTAGACGAGGTTGCCCTCCCGGTCGGCGCGGTGGGCACGAACGAGTGCGAGGTCGGCGACGATGCCGCGCTCGAGGATGGCACGCACGCCGTCGAACTCCGCCTCGGGTTTGCCTTCCGCGATGACCGTGCCCACCCCGGTGGGGGTGTAGAAGGCGGGGATGCCGGCGCCTCCCGCGCGCAGCCGCTCGGCGAGGGTGCCTTGCGGCACGAACTCGACCTCGAGCGACCCGGCAAGGTACTGCTCGGCGAAGAGCTTGTTCTCTCCCACGTACGAGGAGAGCACCTTGCGCACCTGACCGTTCTCGAGCAGCAGCCCGAGCCCTTTGCCGTCGACGCCCATGTTGTTGGAGACGACGACGAGGTCGCGCACCCCCGTGTCACGCAGGGCCCGGATGAGGTTGGTGGGGTTGCCGCTCAGACCGAACCCGCCGACGGCGACCGTCATGCCGTCGCGCACGATTCCGGCGAGCGCCTCGGCGGCGCTCTGCCACAGCTTGTCAGGCATCGGGGCTCCTTTGCGTCCACTATGTGAGCAGGAACCACGGTAAGTCGACTGCTGCTAGTGCGGCAATCCGGAGGGCCAGATCGGTCAGATGGTGAGAGCCTGGGGCGAGAGCGTCCATAATATGAACATGGCCGAGATCGCGGGCACGCAAGTCGTCGGCCGTGTCGCGCTCGTGCTCCGCACGGTCAGCACCGCGATGCCGAACGGGCTGAGCACCACCGAGGTCGCGACTCGCACGGGGCTCGCGCGGCCGACGGCGCATCGGCTGTTGAGCGCCCTCGCCAGCGAGGGCTTCCTCGACCACGATCCGCGTTCGGGTCGGTGGTTGCTCGGACCCGAGCTCTACATCATGGGCACGGTCGCCGCCGAACGCTACGACATCACGGAACTGGCCCGCGACAGCGTGCGCGCCCTCGCCGTCGCAACCGGGGAGAGCGCCTTCTTCTCCGCTCGGCGCGGTGACGAGACGGTGTGCCTGCTCCGGGAGGACGGCAGCTTTCCGGTGCGCTCCCACGTTCTCTACGAGGGTGTGCGGTTCCCGCTGGGGGTCGCATCCGCCGGCATTGTCATCCTCTCGTTTCTGCCCGATCGCGACGTGGAGCAGTACCTCGCTCGCCACGACCTCACGCGCGAGTGGGGCGACCAGTACACGGCCGAAGCCCTGCGCGGGCGTGTCGCGCGGACTCGAGCGATGGGCTATGCCGTCAATCCGGGTCTGGTCGTCGAAGGCAGCTGGGGCATGGCCGCCGCCGTCTTCGACAATTCGGGCCGTCCGGCGTGGGCGCTCAGCCTCACCGGCATCGAGTCCCGTTTCGCGCCGCCCCGGCAGGCCGAGCTCGGGCGTTTACTGCTGAAGCACGCCCACCGCATCACGCAAGGGCTCAGTCGCACCTGACCGCGGACGCCCGCCTAGCATGGGGGCATGGGCGTGTCATTGGTGACGGGAGCCAGCTCCGGGCTCGGAGCGGAGTACGCTCGGCAACTCGCGGCGGCAGGCGATGATCTCGTGCTCGTCGCCCGCGACCGGGCCGCGCTCGAGACGGTCGCCGCGCAGGTGCGGGAGCGCAGCGGCGTCGACGTCGAGGTGCTTCCCGCCGACCTGACCGACCCGTCCCAGCGCGACGCCGTCGTCGCGCGGCTCGCCGACCGCGAGCGCCCGGTGACGACCCTCGTCAACAATGCGGGCTACGGCCTTCCGCTCGCCTTCGAGAGCAACGACGTCGAGGACGAAGTGCACCACCTGACCCTGCACAACGAGGTGCCGCTGCGGCTCACCCACGCCGCGCTGCAGACGATGCTCGCCGAGGGACATGGTCGCATCCTCAACATCGCGTCGGTCGCCGGGTTCATCCCCCGTTCCACCTACAGCGCGTGCAAGGCGTGGCTCATCAACTTCAGCCAGTGGGCCAACGCCGTCTACCGGCCTCGCGGAGTGACGGTGACCGCGGTGTGCCCCGGGTTCACCCACACCAACTTTCACGAGCGCGCGGGGCTGCCGCCCGGTCAGGAGGGCGTGCCCGGGTGGATGTGGCTGAACGCCACCGACGTCGTCGCCGAATCGTTGCGGGCATCCGCACGCGGACGTGCCGTGTCGATCCCGTCGCTCAAGTACAAACTGCTCGTCGGGCTCATCCGCATCGTGCCCGCATCGTGGGCCGCGCGGGGCGGCGAGCGCGGTCGCTGACCCGACGCGAGCGATGCTCGCGACCCCTACGATGGTGCGCATGACCCCGTCGAGGATGCGGAACGCCACCATCGCCGCGATCACGGTGACGATGCTGGCGCTCACCGGATGCATCACCGCGCCCGGTCCGTCGCCGACCGCCTCCCCCACCGCGACTGCCGCACCGACACCGCCGTGCGAAGGACCGGACGGCGTCGGCGGTACCGTTCCCGCCGGGCTGGGACCCGGCGACCTGGTCGCCGCCGTCGACCTCACCGCCGACAACGCCTCCAGCCCCGGCTTCCCCACCGACGCGCGCGCGTGGCGGGTGCTCTACGTCACCACCGGGGTCGACGAGACCGACCTGCAACTCGTGTGCGGCACTGTGGTCGCCCCCGAAGACGGACCGCAGCTGTTCGGGTCGCGCGGGCGCATCCTCAACTGGTCGCACGGCACCGTCGGCATCGCCCAGGACTGCCTGCCGTCGAGTGACCCCGCGGTGGGCATCTGGGGGCCCATGCCGGGCGGCATCAACGCGATCGCCTGGGGCACGGGTCTCAGCAAGCGCGAAGGCGACCCGTCGGGCGGTCTGCTGCAGTACGCGCTCGATGAGGGCTGGGTGGTCGCCTCCGCCGACTACCAGCCGGATGTGACCTACGTGGTCGGCAAGATGGAGGCGTCGGCGATCCTCGATGCCGCGCGCGCCGCGACCCAGCTGATGACCCAGGAGTACCCCGACCTCGCCCCCGACAACTATGACGCGGTGATCTGGGGACACTCGCAGGGCGGCCATGCAGCGCTGTGGGCGGGGCAGCTCGCCGAGAGCTACCTCGCGGGCACCCGGCCATCGCAGCCGACCGCCGGTCTCACCCTCGTGGGTGTTGCTGCGCTCGCCCCCGCGAGCAACTTCATCACCCAGCAGGGTCAGCCGAGCGTCGCCCCCGGCGACGGACTCGCCGACTGGGAGATGCACAAGAACATCGGCCTCGACCTGCCCGATCCGGCGCTGCAGATGCAGATCGGCCCCGCCCTGTTCTCGTACATCTTCGGCGCCTGGGAGTCGCTGTCGCAGGGCCGGCAACCGGCCGAGGATGCGGCATTCCCCGCCTACCCGCCGACGGTGGGACCGGTCGACCTCTCCGATATCGCCACCGAGACCGGCGAGGGCACGGTCGACACCATCAAGGCGCTGTGCCTGCGTCGCTCCTCTGCCACGCCCGTGCAGGAGGCCGCCGAGAAGTATGCGGATGCCGCCGAGTACCAGATGGTGGTGCCGCAGATCTGGAACCTGCCGCCCGACTACACGCCCGGCGAGTACTTCCGCGGCGGGCTCGATGCGACGTGCGCGACGACCGCGGAGGCGGGCCTCATCGCGTGGTGCGAGTGGATGCGCTGGAACCTCCCCGGCCCGCTCGGCCTCAACCCCTACCCGAAGGCGCCGATCGTCGAGGACACCCCTGTACCGCTGTTCATCGCGCAGGGCATCGACGACAACATCATCCACTGCCAGCCGGTGGTCGGCGAGTCCGGTGAGGAGATCCCGAACCCAGCCAACTGCATGTCGCGCGCGCTGTACGAGTCGCTCGAGACGGGCATCTACTGCCCCGACGGCGACCCGGTGGGGAGCCTCGACCTGGTCGGGGTGCGCAGTGTCGGAATCGGCGGAGTGGACTCTCCCGCGTCGCACTTCTCGGTGCCGGGCGAGATCTCGGCGAAGTCGATCCTCGACGACGAGCTCGTGTTCGCGGGGTCGCCGCTGCAGAAGTTCTTCACCGCCGCGTTCGAAGGCAACACGGAGGCCGGCTGCCGCGTGACCATGGTGGGGTAGCGCGGGCGCCGACCTCGCACCCGCTCCCCGTCGCCCCTTAGGTGCGCCGGTACGACGCCACGAGCGGGCAGTTGAACGGGTCGGTCGCGGCGAGCCCGACGCGGTGCATGTGGCGCACGACCGCGACGTGCGCGCGGGCCAGTGAGGTCTCCGTGTAGGGCACGTCGTTGGCGCGGCTGTGCTCGCGCACGAGGGTGCGCGCCCGCGCCAGGAACGGCCGGGCCATGTTCGGGAACAGGTGGTGTTCGGCCTGATAGTTGAGGCCGCCGAGGAGGGCGCTCGCCCAGAATCCGCCCGCGATGTTGCGCGAGGTGCGCACCTGCTTGGCGAAGAAGTCGAGGCGGGCCTCACGCGGGATGATCGGCATGCCCGTGTGGTTCACCGCGAACGACGAACCCATGTAGAGGCCGAAGACGGCCAGCTGCACGCCGACGAACGCGAACGCCATGCCGAGGGGGAGGAACCAGAAGACGGCACCGAAGAGCAGCGTGAAGCGCAGGGCGAGCAGTCCGAGTTCGAGCCAGCGGCCGTCGACCTTACGGCGTTCGACGAGGGAACGCACGGAGAGGAAGTGCAGGTTGAGGCCTTCGAGCAGGAGGAGCGGGTAGAACAGCCAGCCCTGACGGCGGGTCACCATCGCGAGGAAGCCGCGCTGGGCGGCCGCCGACTCTTCGGTGAACGCGACGACATCCACTTCGATGTCGGGGTCGCGGCCGATCTGGTTCGGGTTGGCGTGGTGGCGGGTGTGCTTCGTCATCCACCACTGGTAGCTCATGCCCACCCCGAGCACGCCCACCCAGCGGCCGAGCCGGTCGTTCGCCGGACCCGACGCGAGCACCTGACGGTGCGAGGCTTCGTGCGAGATGAACGCAGCCTGCGTGAAGATGATGCCGAGCGCACCCGCGATGAGCAGCTGGAACCAGCTGTCCCCGAGCAGCACGAAACCGGCGATCGCACCACCGAAGGCGAGCAGCAGACCGGCACCGAGCAGCACGTAGAACCACTGCGCGCGGCGCAGGAGCCCTTCGTCGCGCACCGTCTTGGCGAGTGCGGTGAAGGTGCTCGTCGCATCGACGGCGGGGCCGACACGAGGCCGGGTGGGGATGATGCGCCCCAGTGCGGGTGCAGGGAGAGACGTCACAGACGTGCTCCGTTTCGATCGACGGCCTCACGGCCTTGGTGCGGAAAGCCAAGGGCGGACGCCGATCGCTACTGCCACCCTAGCTGGCCAGGCTCCGCGGCCGCTGGGAGTCCTGACGACGCCGCGAGTCCCGCATTCGGGGATGCTCCGGAGGCCATCTGCTAGCGTTGAGTCATCGCCCGGATCTCGGGCTGCGTCGTAGAACGCTCTTCTCCCCCGCATCCGCTTCATTCGCGTGGGCGGTGGTTGAGAACTCTCTTACGGCGAACGGACGTGCCGATCGGCGCGACCGTCACCGAAACAGTGCCGCATGCGTGCGGCCGCAGAAGGAACTTAAGCATCACCATGACCAACAACGACTTCGGCGCGCTCGGCGTGCCTTTCCCCCTCATCCAGGTGCTCGATGCCCAGGGACTGACCACGCCGTTCCCCATCCAGACGGCGTCGCTTCCCGACTCGCTCGCCGGCCGGGATGTGCTCGGCCGCGGCCGCACCGGCTCCGGCAAGACCATCGCGTTCGGCCTGCCGCTCGTCGCGCGCCTCGGCATGCGGCGCGAGCGCGCCGCGCGACCCGGACGGCCGCTCGGGCTCGTGCTCGCGCCCACGCGTGAGCTCGCCACCCAGATCGAGGCGACCCTCATTCCGCTCGCGGCCGCCTACGGGCTGACCACGACGACCATCTTCGGCGGTGTCTCGCAGGCCCGTCAGGTGGCGGCGCTGCGAGCTGGCGTCGACATCGTCGTCGCGTGCCCCGGCCGCCTCGAAGACCTCATGAAGCAGAAGCATCTCGCCCTCGACGCAATCGAGATCACCGTGATCGACGAGGCCGACCACATGGCCGACCTCGGCTTCCTGCCGGTCGTCACGCGCATCCTCGCCGCGACTCCCGCGAACGGGCAGCGCATGCTGTTCAGCGCCACCCTCGACGGCGGGGTCGACAAGCTCGCGAACCGCTTCCTCAGCAGCCCGGCTCGCCACGGCGCGGACGCCCCCGAGGTGCCCACCGGCAGCATGGAGCACCACGTGCTCTCGGTGTCGGATGTCGCCGCGAAGCGTCGCCTCGTCGACCAGCTCGCCTCCGGCTCGGGCCGTCGCGTGCTGTTCGTGCGCACCAAGCACACGGCCAAGCGCTGGGCGCGTGACCTGACCGCGGCGGGCATCCCGTCTGCGGACCTGCACGGCAACCTCAGCCAGGGTCAGCGCGACCGCAACCTCGAATCGTTCTCGTCGGGCCGCACGCGGGTGCTGGTCGCGACGGATGTGGCCGCTCGCGGCGTGCACGTCGACGACATCGAGTTGGTCGTGCACGTCGACCCGCCGGCCGAGCACAAGGCCTACCTGCACCGTTCCGGTCGTACCGCGCGAGCGGGCAAGGAAGGCGCGGTCGTCACGATCGTGCTGCCCGAGCAGCGTCGCGACGTGGATGCGCTCATGCGCAAGGCGGGCATCCGTGCCGAGTCCCACACGGCGGACGCCCCTGTCGTCGCCGAACTGGTCGGGGATGTCGCGGCACGCGTGACGCCCTCGGCCACCGCGGTGTCGGCGCCGGGCCAGGGTCAGCGCCAGGGCCAGGGCCAGCGCCAGGGCGCCAGCGGCGGCCAGCGTTCGGGGCGCGCGCAGCAGTCACGCGGGCAGGCTCGCTCCGGTCAGGCGCCTCGCGTCGGTAGCGCCGAGGCCGGAACCTCCGCGGGCACGCGGGACCGGTCCGGTGCCGGTCGCTCGCGCCGTCGCCGTTCGGGCTCTCGCGCGGCCGGCTCGCGCGCGTAGGCTTGGAGGTGCGGGTGGCGCGACGCGAGGGCCTCGACGCCCCGCGGTGCGCGCCCACAGTAGGTCCCGACAATGCGTAAGGCCCCGCCGAAGCGGGGCCTTACGCATTGGTGCGCCCGAAGGGACTCGAACCCCTAACCTTCTGATCCGTAGTCAGATGCTCTATCCATTGAGCTACGGGCGCAGGTGCCAGAACGGCAACTACAAGACTATAGCAGCGATCCGCGGTCGGTTTCAGGGGGTCAGCTCGTCGGTGAGCGGCGCCTCGTCGATGCCGTCGTCCGGGCCGTCGTCCGACCGCTGGCCCGCCCGCTGGCCCGACCGCTGGCCCGCCGGCGCCGTGCCGCCGGGCGCGCGGTGCGCCTCCCGTTCGGCGCGCGCCGCCGCACGCACCGCCCCCATCGATGCGACGACGACGAGCACGATGCCCGCGGCATCGGCCCACGACAGCGCCTGCCCGAGAATCAGGAAGCCCGCGACAGCGGCGAGCGCGGGCGCCAGGCTCAGCAGGATGGAGAACGCCGCCGCGGGCAGCCGCCGCAACGCAATCAGCTCAAGGCCGTACGGGATCGCCGACGAGAGGATCGCGACCGCGAGCCCAAGGGCGAGCACCCACGGCTGCAGAAGGGCCGCGCCCGCGGTCGCCGCCCCGAACGGAAGGATCGCGACCGCGCCGACCGCCATCGCGATCGCCAAGCCGTCGAGGCGGCCGAATCGGGAGCCCGTGCGCGCCGCCAACAGGATGTAACCGGCCCAGGCGGTTCCGGCACCCGCGGCGAGGACGACGCCGAGCGGGTCGAGTTCGCCTGCCCCGCCCCATCCGACGATCGCGACGCCCGCGAAGGCGAGCACCGCCCACAACCACGCGGATGCGCGCCGCGCGACGATCACCGACAACACGAGCGGGCCGAGGATCTCGATCGTCAAAGTCGTTCCGAGGTGGAGCCGCTCGAGCGCCAAGTAGAAGAGGGCGTTCATGGTGGCGAGCACGAGGCCGAAGCCGACAACCGTCAGCCAGTCCGCGCGCGTGCGGCCGCGCATCCTCGGCCGGAATACGGCGAGCAGAAGCACCGCCGAGAACACGAGGCGCAGCAGCACCATGCCGATCGGCCCGGCCTGCGGGAACAGGGTGACGGCCACGGCGGCGCCCACCTCTTGGCACACCAGTCCGAGCACGACGATCGTGGCGGAGCCGACGACGCCTCCGCGCATCACGTTCACCGGTCCAGCGTACGGGGGCTGCCGGGGCGCGCTGAGGTTTGCGCCGCTCGCGGCGGGGAGAGGATGCGCGCGGCGTGCAAAGTTCCGCGCACAGGGGGCACACCTCCGCGCCCGCCACGGCGCTCAGCGAGCGGCAGATATCGATCGCGTAACGGGTGGGGGCGACATCCCGCCGCGGAGGTTGCGGCGCGCTCGACGCACCCGCTACGGTGATCGTCGCGCCACAGACAAGAAAGGGGACCGGCCATGATTTCAGCAGCAACGGGAATGTCCCGCTTCACACCCGCCGGCTTCTTCGGCGCCCTCACCGCCTGATCGGCTGACGACCCCCGCCACCGATCACGACGGTGGTGGCGTTCGATGAAGCCTCGGCTCTCGCGCATTCGCGCACGCACCACCGAAGGATCGAAGGTTCGCCCGATCCTTTCCACCCGCCGCTACGAGCGGCCGTCAGGCCGCGGCACCGTCCACCCGACGGATGCTGCACCCACCGTGAGGAAACCATCATCATGAACACCACGCTCGAGACCCGTTCGTCTCAGCACAGCCATCCCCCGTCCACCCCCGAGGAGCTCGTGACGTTCGAGCGGTTCGAGGCCCGACCGGTTCGCCGAGTCGGTCTCGTCGACCGGGTCGCGCTGCGTGTCGGCGTCGCACTCGTCACCTGGAGCCGGCGTCCGCTGCGGCTCGAAACCCGCGAGCGCCGGGCCAACCGCGTCGAGCAGCACCTCGCGCGACTCGCGCGCGAGCGGGCCGCCGAGCGCACGCTTCGGCTGACCACGCCGCTGCGGTGAACCCCGGAACCGCCGTCACCCATCCACCCCTCCACCGCGCCCCTGCCCAAATGCAGGAGGCGCCGATCCGAATGCAGGAGCGCCCGCGCCTCAAAGGCCGCCTTTCCGGGCACCCCTCGCGGCAAGGCGCGGGACGCTCCTGCATTTGGGCATCCGGCTCCTGCATTCGGGCATCCGGCTCCTGCATTCAGGCAGCGAGGGGATGCGCCTACCAGGCGTCGGCGGGAGCCTGAACGACCGGCACCGGAGCGTACGACCAGTGGGCCCCGTTGTTGTAGTGGCCTGACGCCCACGGCGACGCCCAGATCGCCGCCTCGGTCACCTCGGTCGGCGAATCGGCGGCGAACGCCGCCACGATGCCCGCGTAACCCGCGTTGGTGAGCAGCGCCTCCGCTGCGTTCTCGGCCGCGATGACGAGGTTGTCGTAGCTGCCGAGGCCACCACCACCACCAGAACCCCACCCGTTGTTGAGCGGGTTGTTGCGGTTCCACCAACTGTCGACGTAGTTCTCTTGCCGCATCCACCGCGTAAACACGGTGACGTTGTTCTCGGTCATCGGCAGACCGGCGAGCAGCAGCACGAGCTTGGCCCAGTCGTGGTTGGTTCCGCCCGCGGCGAGAGTCTGGATGCCGGGAGTGGCACCGTAGCCGTCGCGCGTGACCGGTGCGACTGCGGCGCTGTCGTGCACGGCGAAGGTTTGCGCGTGCGCGTCGACATAGGCCTGGAGCTCTTCGGCGGCGCTCGGCTGCGGAGGCGGCGCGACGGCCGCGATCACCGCGAGCGAGAACGCCATGATGCCGGCGCCGAGACCGATCCGGTCGCGGGTGCGGCGGGGCCAGTGCGGCTCGGGGAGGGGATGAACGGGCTGGAAATGTATCGGAGGAGTCATAGAGCTAGCGGTCCTCACCGCTGATCGCGCTTGTCTCGGGCGTCGGGCCCCCAGCGCGCGAGCCAGGGTAGCAACCTCCCTCTGACAGTGGCTGGGAGATTCCTCCGCGTGCCGAAAGTGACCGTCGGCCGATAATCAGGCCAGCGGGCCGCGCACGATCGAGTCGCCGGAGTGTCCCGGGTCGCCGTCGACGTGCTCGAGCGAGACGTCGACGAGGGAGAACTCGCCGAGGTCCACGCCCGCGGGAAGCACGAACGTCGCGGTCTCCCCGTCGACGACCCCGAGGCTGATGAGCTTGGTTCCGTCGGAGGAGATCAGCCACGCCTCGCGATAACCGTCCCCTTCGATCGGGGCCCGGAGTTCCAGTCGCAGTTCGCGCGTGCCGTCCGGCAACTCGACCACGGTGGCGCTGCCGCTGGAGGTGGACCAGTCGGGGAACGGTTCGAGCGTCGCACTGGCCAACTGCACGGTCGGCAGGGGGCGCAGCGTCTGCCACGCGAACAGTCCGCCCACGATGAGCACGACGGCGGCGGCGGCCGCGATCAGGGCGGGCAGGATGCGGCGGCGCAGCGTGACGACCGGGCGCGGTGCCGTGGGCGCGACATCCGCCTCCGTCGGCGCGGGCGCGAGCGCGGGCGCCGCGTCCTCCGCAGGGGCGGCATCGAACTCGAGCTCGTTGCGGATGCGGTCCCACACACGGCCCGCGGGCGCCTCGAGTCCCTCGAGGGCTACCGTGGACCGGCCGACGTGCGCCGCGGCGGCGAGCATGGCCAGTTCGCTTGCGCACTCCGAGCACTGGGCGAGGTGTGCGCGGTCGGCGTCGTCGCCCGCATCCTCGCCGAGGGCGGCGAGGGCGAGGATCTCAGGATCGATGTGAGCCATCGGGCACCTCCAGCCGGTTCCTCATCTTCTGCAGACTGCGACGAATGTGGCTCTTGACGGTGCCGAGCGGCAGACGGAGCCGGCGGGCGATCTCGTCGTGAGTGAGGTCATCGTAGAACGCGAGCTTCATCACCGCTCGCGCGTCGGGGTCGAGGCGCGACAGTTCGTCCGCAACCAGCACGGTGTCGGCCAGATCCGGTTCGTCGGCCGCCTCATCGGGGCGGGTGCGTTGCGCGAGCGCCTCGTGCAGCCGGCGCACGCGCGTGCGCGCCTCGTGCACGTCGGCGATCTTGTTCTTCGCGATCGCGATGAGCCAGGTCGACAGCCGCGCGCGGCTCGGGTCGAAGCGCTCCCGCGACGTCCACGCGGCGACGAACACCCGCTGGGTGACATCTTCGGCGTCGCCCACGTCGCCGAGCGAGCGCAATGCGATCGTGTAGACGACGGGAGACCATCGCTCATACGCGGCTCGAAGCGTCTGCTCGTCGCCGCGCGCGAACGCCACCTCGATCCGCGCGTCCTCGATTGCCCGATCGTCCACGGGGTCCTCCCGAACCTCTGTCGCAGGATATCCGGTCCTCATCGTCACGGCAGCGGCTCCGCGATCGCGACGATGTTGTCGGAGTAGGTCAACGTCTCGGTGTCGAACTGGCCGCCGCATGTGATGAGCACCAGGCGGCGCGGGCCGGACCGATCGAACAGGTCGCCCACCGGGAGTTGCTGCTTCTGCACGGAAACGATCGAGACGATCGCGTACCGGTGAAGCTCGCCGGCGGCGTCCGTGACGACGACCTCCGTGCCGGCGGGGAGAGTCTTGAGCTGAGCGAACGGCCCGATGCCGTACTCCAGGGAGTCCACGTGCGAGGCGAACACGGTCGTGCCGGTCTCGGATGCCGGGGCGGGGCCGAAGCGGTACCAGCCCGCGACCGCCACCTCGACGGGCAGCTCCATGAGCCCGTCCGGCTGGATGCCGACCGGCTGCACGCTCATCGCGATGCCCGCGGCGGGAATCTCCACCGACGTCGGCTGGGGGATCGGCTCGACGGGAACGAGTTCGGCGCTGCGCGCCTCCACCACGCTTTCGCGCGGGGCGGCCGTCACCGCCGGAGACGGCTGAGTCTCCGGCGGTGCGGCCGTGCACCCGACCAGAAGGAGGGCGACCCCGATCACCAGCAGCCCCATTCTGCTCATGTCGCCCTCCTTCGTTCTCGGTCGTGTGCTGTGCTGTGCTGTGTTACTGCGTTGCTGCTGCGTTCGGACTAGCGGGAGACGCGCTCGGCGCGCATCCACAGACCGAAGGCCGCGGCGGCGAGCAGGGCGAGAACGCCCGCCGCACCGGCCACGAGTGCCGGGTTCGGGTCGGCGACGAGGCCGGCCTGACCCGAGTTGACGCCACCCGGGTTGGAGTGCAGGCCGCTGATGGTCTGCACCGCGAGTGCGAGGTTGTCGTCCTCGAGGCTGCCCCACGCGTAGACGATCGTGTTGACGCCTTCCTGAATGGTGACGTCGGCCGGGCCGATCACCGGGTCGGTGGTTCCGGTCGCCGCGACGGCGGCCGAGATGGTTCCGACGGGCAGGTTCGCCTTGACCTCATCCGGGTTGGCGAGGTTCGTGAACGCTGCCGCTCCGTTGGCGAGGATGTCCACGGCGGGAGCCGCAGCCGTGTGACGCACGGTGAGCTTGCCCTGGCCGGCGGGGATGGTGCTGAGGTCGTTGGTGAACAGCGTCGCCGTCGGCGCGCCCGACGCGTCGAGGTGGGCGACCGCGGTGTAGCTGTTGCCCGCCGCGAGCGGAAGCGTCGCGGGTCCGATGACCGGGGAGGTGATCGGGTCGTTCGGCAGGGTGATGACGACCTCGTAGTCGCCTGCAGGCAGGTCGAGCGGGTCGGTCAGGGTGCCGGGGGCGAAGTCGGGGAGCAGAACCTCACCGTTGACCCAGACGTCGACGACCGTGTCGGGCACCGCGTGCAGAACGTACAGGTCGGCAGTGCTGGCGGAGATGGCGTGAGCCGGGGCCGCGAAGCCGAGCGTCGCCAGGGCGGCGACCGCGGCTGCCGCGGCGATCTTCTTCGTGCGCATGATGTCCTCTCGTGCGAGCGATCGTTTCGCTCGTCAGGGAGTACTTCCTGCACAGGGGCGGGTTTGGATGCAGCGGCGGAGAAGTTTTTCCTTCACGCCCTAGTCGACGGGGGCGGTCAGTGCCGCGCGGTGCAAGGCGATCCGCGCATCCCCCGGCCGGCGGTCGTCGGCGTGGTGGGTGACGAGCACGACGATGCGATCCGCGAACGCGGCACGCACATCCGCCATGAGGTCGTGGGCGGTCTGCTCGTCGAGGTGGGCGGTCGGCTCGTCGAGCAGCACGATTCCCGCGCGCGACAGCACGGTGCGGGCGACCGCGAGCCGTTGACGCTCGCCGCCGGAGAGGCGCGCCCCTTGCGACCCGATGGGGGTGTCGAGGCCGTCGGGGAGGGCGTCGAACACGCGCCCGAGTCCGGCGGCGCGCACGGCGTCGATCAGTTCGGCGTCGCTCGGCCGGTCGTCGCGCGGGCGGCCCAGCAGCAGGTTGGCCCGCCACGTCGAGTCGAACAGGTGCGACTCCTGCGGGCACCACGCGACCGTGCCGCGCAGGTCGAGGCCGGCGGCGTCGCGCTCGTTGATGAGCACCCGGCCCATCGTCGGTTCGAGGCTGCCGAGGAGGGCGGTGAGCAGCGTCGACTTGCCCGAGCCCGACGGTCCCTCCACGACGAGCCATTCGCCGCGGGTGACCGTCGCCGACAACCCCCGGAACACGTCGTCACCGCCCGGCCACGCGACCGCGAGTCCGTCGAGGGTGAGCGCCTCCACGTCGGCGCCCGGACCGCGAACCTGCGACCGGCGCGCGGGCGCGTCGTCGAGTTCGCCGACGTGGGCGAGCGCGGAGGCGAGCGCGGGGGCGTGCGCCAGCCCTCCCAGCAACCCCAGGAGCGGGTCGATGAGCGCCACCGGCAACAGCACGAGCACGGCGGCGAGCGCCACGGGAATCGTAGATCCGGCGCTCACCGCAAGCATGCCCATGGCCCCCGCGCACGCGGAGAAGACGACGATCGCCGCGCCCAGTCCGCGCGACAACGCGATGCGGCGGCTGGCGCGGCCGGCATCCGCATCGAGCTGGGCGAGTTCGGCGCGCACGCGCGCGTCCGCGTCGTTGGCCCGGATGTCGTCTGCGGCGTCGAGCGCGGCCGCGAACCGGCGCAGCATGCCGGAGCGCGTGCGCAGGCGATCGGCTTCGGCGGCACGATCGGCCAGTAGGGCCATACTCGGGGCGACGATCGCACCCCCGAGCACGACGAGCGCCATCACGCCGGTCGCGGCGGGCAGGATGAGCCACGTCGTCAGCAGCGACAGGGCCGCGACGCTCGCGCCGACCGCGGTCGGCACGACGATGCGGGGCACAAGGTCGCGCACGTCATCGGCGGCCCCGACGAGGTAGTCGAGCGCGGTGCCGCCGCGCTGCAGCACTCGGGAGCTGGCCCCACGCGCGGCGAGCGACGCCCACAGGCGATGACGCAGGGCGGTCGTGGAGGCGAACACGGCGTCGTGGGTCACGAGCCGTTCGCAGTAGCGCAGCACCGCGCGGCCGAGACCGAAGAACCGCACGCCCACGATCGCAACAAGCAGGTACATGATGGCCGGCAGTTCGGAGGCCCGCACGATGAGCCAGCCGGAGACGGCAGTGAGAGCGATCGCGAATGCTGCGGCGAGCGTGCCGAGCGCGACGGCCGCGAGGTAGCGGCCCCACGCGGGCCGCACGAAGGCAAGGAGGGCGGCGCGCACATCGCCGCGTCGCGGCCGCGCGTCCCACATGGTGGGGGCGTCGACGGGGTCGCCGGACGGCTCGAAGCTGGAGCGACCGCGACCGGCGCGCGACGCCGCGGACGCGCCGCCGAGTTCCACGAACCGGGTCGCGAGCGCCGTGACGGCGGCATCGTGCGATGCGACGAGCACGCTCGCCCGTTCGCCCGCCCAGCGGATGAGGGAGACGACGGCCGCCGCGGACTGGTCGTCGAGGTGCGCGGTCGGCTCGTCGAGAAGCACGACGGTCGCGCCGTCATCGACGCGGAGCATGGCGCGGGCGACGGCGACGCGGCGCAACTCGCCGGGGCTCAGCCGGGACGGGTCGGCTTCGGCGACGCCGAGCAGGCCGAGGCGGGCGAGCATCCATTCGACGGCGAACTCGTTGTCGGAGTACACGGCGAGCTCGTCGCGCACCGTCGACGCGACCGCGTGCGGGTGCTGGGGCGCCCACGCGACGAGGGTCGGGTCGACGCCGGCGATGCGCCCGGTGGCCTCGGCGTCGAGTCGCCCGGCGAGGGCGCGCAGTACCGTCGACTTGCCCGCACCGCTTGCTCCGACGATCGCGGTGACGCCCTGGGCGGGGAGGGTGAAGCCGAGGTCGCGCACCACCGGGTCGCGTCCCTCGTACGCGATCGTCAGGTGGGCGACCTCGACGGCGACCCCCGCGCGAGCCAGCGGCTCGGGCACGCGCAGGTCCGGGCGGGCGGGCGCGTCGATCGTCGCCTGCGCTGCGGCGAGCGCCGCGGTTCCCGCACGGGAGGCGTGGAAGGCGACCCCGAGGTCGCGGAACGGCTGGTAGCACTCCGGCGCGAGGATGAGCACGAGCAGGCCGGTCGCCAGCCCCAACTGGCCGTCGAGCATACGCACGCCGATGAAGACGGCGACGACGGCGACCGAGATCGTCGCGATGAGTTCGAGCACGAGCGCGGACAGGAATGCGGTGCGCAGCGTCACCAGGGTGGTGCGCCGGTAGTCGTCGGAGATGCGGTCGAGCGCCGCCGACTGCTCGTCGACCCGGCCGAGACCCACCAGTACGGGCAGCCCGCGGGCGAGCTCGACGACATGGTCGGAGAGGCGCGCGAGCGCGGCGGTGGCCGCATCCGTGCGCTCTTTCGTGTACTGCCCGACAAGGATCATGAACACGGGGATGAGCGGAACGGTCAGCACGATGACGAGCGCGCTGACCCAGTCGGCGAACAGGATGCGCGCACCGATGATGAGCGGGATGACCGCGACGGCCGCGACGGCCGGCAGCACCTTGACGAAGAAGTCGTCGAGGGCGTCGAGCTCCCGAGTGGCGAGCGTGGCGGCCGAGCCGGCGCGCGGGCTGCCGCTCAGGAGGGTGTCGGCGAGCTGTGCGCGCACGCGCTCTTTGGTGCCGATCGCGGCGCGTGCCGCAACCACCTGAGTGGCCCATGCGGCGCCGGCGCGCACGAGTGCGGCCGCCACGCCCAGCACGAGGGCGTCGCGCCAGACGGAGTCGCCCGCCGCGAGCGAGGCGACTCCGCGGGCGATCGCCTCCGCGAGCAGCACGAGGCTGCCCGCGGTGACGGCTGCGAGCACCCCGACGATGTACACGCCGGGGGCACCCGCGAGCAGTGCGAACTCCGGCCGACGGGCCGGCCGCCCGCCGGACCGTCGTGCCGGAGCCGCGCGGCGCATCACTTGCTGATGGCCGCAGTCACGTCGTGCGCTTCAGGGATGTGGTGCTCGGCGAGCCGGCGCCGGAACACCCAGTAGCTCCATCCCTGGTAGAGCAGCACGAGCGGCAGGCCGATGGCCGTCACGATCGTCATCACCATGAGCGTGTAGTCGCCGCTCGAGGCGTTGGAGACGGTGAGGTCGTAGGCCCGGTCGATGGTCGACGGCAGCACCACGGGGTAGACGGCGAGGAAGATCGACGCCGCCCCGAGTCCGAGGAAGGTGGCGAAGCCCGCGAAGGCGCGCCCCTCCCGTCCGGCGCGGGCGCTCAGCCACGCGAGCACCACGGCGACGACGGCGAGCACGACGAGCGCCCAGCTCCACAGGTCGCCGGTCTGGAACTGCACGATGAGCACCCAGGCGACGATCGGCAGCAGCAGCACGGGCGTCCAGCGCACGAGGATGCGCCGCGCGCGATCGCGCACCGGTCCGTCGGTCTTGAGGCCGAGGAAGGCGGCGCCCTGCACGAAGCAGTAGCCGACCACCGCGAGCCCGCCGATGACGGCGTAGATCGTCAGCCACGCGAACGGTCCGCCTTCACGGTCGCCGTTCGCGTTGATCGGCAGGCCGGTCGTGGTGAGGGCCAGTGCCGCACCGACGCCGAAGGCAGCGACGTACGAGCCGAGCCCGAACGCGCGATCCCACCAGCGCCGCCAGCGGTCCGTCGAGCCCTTGCCGCGGTACTCGATGGCGACGTTGCGGAAGATCAGGCCGAGCAGCACGATCGTCAGCGGGATGTAGAGCGTCGAGAACAGTGACGCGTACCAGAGCGGGAAGGCGGCGAAGGTCGCCGCCCCCGCGGTGAGCAGCCACACCTCGTTGCCGTCCCAGACGGGTCCGATGGTGTTGAGCATGACGCGGCGCTGGGTGTTGTCTCGCGTGGTCGACAGGAAGTGCATCCCGACCCCGAGGTCGAAACCTTCGAGGATCAGGTAGCCGACCCAGAGCGCCGCGATGGCGACGAACCAGATGGTGGGCAGCAGGTCCATGGGAGTGTTCCTCTTCCTTGATTCGTGCGGCTCAGTAGGCGAACGCGAGAACGTCGTCGGACTTGGTGGGGTCGTCGGGCTCGTCGTGCTTGGCGGCGAGTTCGGGCATGACCCCGGCGACTCCGGCGCGCACGAACTTCACCATGAGGGTGATCTCGACGACCATGAGGGCGAGGTACACGAGCCCGAGGGCGACGAGCGAGAAGACGATCTCGAAGCCGTTGACGCCGGGCGAGACGGCGGCCGCGGTGAACATGAACACCCCGTCCACCCCTCCCGGTGTCGGGTTGGGTGCGACCACGAACGGCTGGCGGCCCATTTCGGTGAACACCCAGCCAGCGATGTTCGCGCCGAAGGGCGCGGCGATGCTCGCGACGGCCACCCACATCATCCACTTGGGCGCCGGCACGGTGCCCTTGCGGGTGAGCCACAGGGCCAGCAGCGCGAAGCCCGCGGCGAGCGCTCCGAAGCCGATCATGAGGCGGAAGCCCCAATAGGTGACTTCGAGGATCGGCACGTACTGGATCTCGGCTCCGGCACGCTCCCCGAGGATCGGGTCGTCGGGCAGGTTGGTGCCGTAGAGCTCCTGGTAGATCGGAACGAGCGTGTTGATGCCCTGCACCTCGGTGGTGAGGTCGCCGTGGGCGAGGAACGAGAGCGCTCCGGGGATCGTGATGATCGCCTGCACCTGGCTGCAGTCCTGGGAGCCGAGCTGGCCGATGGTGAGCACCGAGAAGTCGGCGGTGTCTTCGCACGCGCCTTCGGCGGCGGCCATCTTCATGGGCTGCTGCTCAAACATGAGCTTGGCCTGCACGTCGCCGGTGACGGCGACGCCTCCGAATCCGATGATCCCGACGACTGCGCCGATGCGCAGGCTGCGGATCCAGACGCTGTGGTCGACCTTGTCGCGGCCGGCGATGCCGGCGCGCTCGCCGACGATGACGCGACCCTTCGCGTCGACCGTGTCGATGCCGTCGCGCCGGCGCTGCCACAGCTGGTACCACGAGATGCCGACGAGGAAGGCGGCTCCGACGGCGAGCGCCCCGAAGAGGGTGTGCGTGTAGGCGGCGATCGCGGTGTTGTTGCCGAGCACCGCCCAGATGTCGGTCATCACGGGTCGGCCGTCGACGAGTTCGACCCCGACGGGGTGCTGCATCCACGAGTTGGCGACGATGATGAAGAAGGCGCTGACGATGCTGCCGAGCACGGCGATCCACAGGGTCGCGAGGTGCAGTTTCTTGGGCAGTCGGTTCCAGCCGAAGATCCACAGGCCGAGGAAGGTCGACTCGAAGAAGAAGGCGAGCAGGCCCTCCATGGCAAGCGGGGCGCCGAAGACGTCACCGACGAACCGCGAGTATTCGCTCCAGGCCATGCCGAACTGGAACTCCTGGACGATGCCCGTGGCCACGCCCATGATGAAGTTGATGACGTAGAGCTTGCCCCAGAACTTGGTCATCCTGAGGTAGCGCTCGTTGCCGGTGCGCACCCACATCGTCTGCATGATGGCGACGACGGGGCCGAGGCCGAGGGTGAGCGGAACCATGACGAAGTGGTAGACGGTCGTGATGCCGAATTGCCAGCGTGCGATCTCCAACGGATCCACAGGGACGCCTTTCTCAAGCGGGTGAGGGACGGTTACACACTGGCGTGGGCCAGGGGGACCGAGTAGGGCCGAAGGTCCCGAGTCCCGCACCAATTCTACGTCGCGTAGAACTCGACTTCTACACTGCGTAGAAGTCAGCGCGGCCACGATCTCGAGGTCGGGACCTTGGGCCCTGGGTTTGCGTCGTCGCGCGCGGTTGGCTGGACGCATGACCGTCATCGAGCACCTCTCCGACGCCGAATGCTGGACCTTGTTGGCCAGCGAATCGTTCGGCCGCATCGCCGTCGCCACGGCCGACGGGCCCGACGTGTTCCCCATCAACTATGTGGTCCACGATGGCGCGCTCTACTTCCGCAGTGCGCCCGGCACGAAGCTCGCCGAGGTCGCGGCCGACGGTCGGGTCGCCTTCGAAGTGGATGGGCGGTTCGGTGACTTGACGGCGCCCGGCCGGCATTGGAGCGTCGTCGTGCGCGGCACCGCCGCACGTCTCGACTCGGACGCGGACATCGAGGCATCCGGCGTGCAAGAACTGCGCACCGCCGCCGGCGGGGAGCAGTACAACTACGTGCGCCTCACGCCCAGCGCTGTGACCGGCCGCCGGCTGTAGGAGGCACCCGTCCGCAGGGTCACTGGCGCTAGGCCGCGCGCGCGGCTGTGCCGCGCAACGGGGTCCACTCGAACACTCCGGGACCTCTCACTTCGGGGAGGCCGTCGACCATGCGGTACTCCCATGGCCCGTCATCGACGCGGCGATGGTGCCAGAAGCACAGGAAGATTCCGTTGATCGTGTGAGTCGGGCCGCCGTGCCGTGCGGCGGTCACGTGGTGGGTCTGAAGCATGTAGTGCGGGCTCGTGCAGCCCGGCGTTGCACACCGAGCGCCGTCGCGCGCCGCGATCGCGAGGCGTTGGGCTGCGGTGAAGCAGCGCTGCACCGAGCTGATGCCCGCGATCGCTCCCGACCCAGTAAGGCCGGCGAGACGGAGTCCGTTCGCGTCGATGAACCGCAGCACCTGGGCGCGCGACACCGGGAAGCGCGAGCCGGCCATCGTGCCGATCGCGTCGCCGTCGCGGCCGTCGGCGGCGAGGTCGGCGAGTGCGACGGTGACGATGACCGTCGCGGGGAGTCCGTCGAGCTGGGGTGCATCGCTGGAGCGGCTCGCGGCCGCGATGATCTCGGCGAGGGCGTCGTGGCGGCGCTGGTCGGGCAGACGGGGGTCGTGGTGCGCGGCACCATCGAAGGCGGCGTCGTTGCCGTCACCGAGCGCCGACTCGGCCGGGTCGAGGGCTGCGTCGCGGAATCGCGGCGAACGCCGGTGGGCTTCGATCATCGACGCGAGGAGCCCGCCGACCTCAGGGAGAAGGCGCCCCGAAACGGGGACGAGTCCGTCGGCATCCTGCGCGCCGATGCGGAAGGCGCGGCGGCGCACGGCGCGCTCCTCACGCGGACGAGCCCCGTCGGGGTCGATCGTCGCCGTCACCTGGTGCACCTCGACGGCGAGCGCATCCACCGAGACCGACGCCGCGAGGGAGCCGTCCACGACGTCACCGATCGCACGCTCGACGACGAGCGCCTCGGCCGCGCCGAGCGCCTGCGGGGTCACGCGGCCGCGCACCGAATCCAGCTCGCGGGTGAGAAGCTCGGCCGCATCCACCCCGAGGTCCCCGCGGACGAGCGCGTGCGCGATGAGAGGGTAGGCCGGCGGGATCGACGCGCCCGTGATCGCACGGTTCTCGGTGACGGCCGCCGCGATCCGCAGGCGGGAAGCCGCGGCGCGCTGAGAGATCCGGGCAAGGGCGGCAATCGCGTCGCGAGCACTCGCGAAGCCCAACCGCTCCGCCGCGACCGGATCGTGGGCGAGCAACCCCACCGCCTGCACGCGCAGCGCATCCGCCAGGCGACCGAGCTGCTCGGCCGCGGTGATCGCCGTGAGCGCATCGGAGCCCGTGCCGAGGATCGCCGTGGAGGCCGCCTCGATCGCCTCGCGGGCAGCCGCGAGGGCTGCTGTAGCGGGGGTCTCGGTGGGCATGATTCCACGCTAGTGGCGGAACTCGTTCATAGGTACGAGTATCGTGCGCTTGCGTAGCTTCTGCCATCGAAGATAGGTACGCACGGCCCATCCCGCTGGGCACCGGTCGGGCGGGGTGGTCTCGATACGCCGCTGCGCGGCTACTCGACCGACGACAGAGGGACCGCTGGGCACCGGTCGGGTGGGGTGGTCTCGATACGCCGCTGCGCGGCTACTCGACCGACGACAGAGGGACCCCGCCGCGCCAGTCCGCGTATTGAGACCACCGCACCGACGACAGAGCTACCCCGCCGGTCGAGTAGCGGACGCAGTCCGCGTATCGAGACCACCGCACCGACGACCACCGCTGCGCGGCTACTCGACCGACGACAGAGGGACCGCTGGGCACCGGTCGGGCGGGGTGGTCTCGATACGCCGCTGCGCGGCTACTCGACCGACGACAGAGGGACCGCTG
>VFQP010000374.1_pt1 | contig 95335 bp, 87 predicted proteins | sample 3512351 | NCBI WGS metagenome assembly VFQP01 (sample SAMN10412372, study PRJNA504923) | tailings metagenome | isolation source: Relicate 1 Philex TSF1 revegetated site | place: Philippines: Tuba, Benguet | collected 2017-08-29
GCCGTCGCGCCCGCCGGGCTGCCGCTCGTGGTGGAGCACTGCGACGCGCCCCGCCCGTGGGGCGTCGCGGAGAAGGGCTTCCTCGCGCTCGACGACGAGATCGCCGCCGTCGCGCGCGCGGCCCGGGACACGGGCCACCCCCTGCACGTCGGGCTCAACTGGGGTCGGTCCGCCATCGAGGGGCGCAGCGCCGCGACGCCCGTCGAGCACGCGCGGGCGGCCGCCGGCGCGGGCCTCCTCGCGAGCGCGATGCTCTCCGGTGCCGCCGGCCGGCCCGGCCGGTGGGGCGCGCCGTGGGCGGACGCGCACGTGCCGCCCCACGGCCCGGACCCCGCGCTCCCCGGCCCGGACGAGTCGATGCTCGGCCCGGCCGAGGTGCGCGAGTTCCTCGCCGCGGCCGGGCCGGTCCCGCTCGTCGGCGCCAAGGTGACCACGCGGCCCGCGGACGCCCCGCCCGCGCAGCGCCTCGCCGTCGCGCGCGCGACGCTCGCCGTGCTCCGCGACGCGCTGGCCGATCTCGACACCGACCGCGGAGTCGGCCGCAGGGCCGACCACGCACCGAGCCGCCCCACGGCCTGAGCGCGTCCCGCGGGCCGGGGCCAGGCACGTCGCAGCAGCCCGGGCTCGGCCGGTCGGCCCAGGCTCAGCCCCGCCGCACGGGCGCCGAGCGGTGCAGGTGGTCCACGGGCCCCCGGCCCGTCCCCACCCGCAGCGCGGCGCCGGCACGCAGCGCGCCCGTGAGCCACTCCTTCGCCTCGCGCGCGGACTCCTCCCAGCTCGCGCGCTGCGGCCGCAGCGCCGCGAGCGCCGCCGAGAGCGAGCACCCCGTGCCGTGGGTGTGGGGCGTGTCGACGCGCTCGGCGTCGAACGTCGTGACGGTGACCGCCCCCGGCGCGCGGCCCGTCGTCGGCCCGGGCGCGGGGACGACGAGCGCGTCGGGCGACGTGCGTCCGGTGAGGTGACCGCCCTTGAGCAGCACGACGGCGTCGCTCGCGGTCGCGTACGCCGTCGCCTGGCGCAGGGCGTCGTCCCACGTCGTCGCGGGCTCCTGCCCGCCGAGGACGGCGAGCTCGGGCAGGTTCGGCGTGACGACGTCGGCGCGCGCCGCGAGGTCGCGCACGGCCTGCTCGGCACCCGCGTCGAGCAGGCGGTGGCCGGACGTCGCGACCATCACCGGGTCCAGGACGACCCAGGGCCGCGGAGCACCCGTGGCGGCGCGCGCCGCGGCGAGGTCGTCGAGCCACTCCCCGACGGCGCGGGCGTTCGCCTCGTCCGCGACCATGCCGATCTTCACGGCATCGACGTCGACGTCGTCGGACACGGCGTCGAGCTGCGCGCGCAGGAACGCCGGCCCGGGGACGTGCACCGACCGCACGCCGTGGGTGTTCTGCGCGACGAGCGCCGTGGTGACGGCCATGCCGTAGGCGCCGTGCGCGCAGAACGCCTTGAGGTCGGCCTGGATCCCGGCGCCGCCGGTCGGGTCGGTCCCCGCGACGGAGAGCACGCGGGGGCGGGACGGTGCCGGGTCGGGCCCACGGCCCGGGTCGGGTCGGTGATCACGGTCCGCGGGGGCGGGGACCGGGTCGGAGGTGTGCCGAGGCAGGGCGAGCGTCATCGCGCGGACATCCCTTCGCTGGTACGAGCCAGATCAGGTTCGACGGGTCTCATCTCAGCCCCGGTGCGGGGCACCCCGTGTCGCGGGCCATGCTACGCGGCGACCCGTGCGCTTTTCACCCGCCCCGACGCGTGAGACGACGCGCGTGCGCGCGTCTTTCCGGGTATGACGCAGCACGTCGCCCCCGCGACCCGCCCCTTCCTGCCGGACGCGCCCGTCCCGGTCCAGGTGCCCGCCCTCTGCACGACGTTCGACCGCGACGGCCGGCGGGTCGTGCTCACGGGCGTCGTCACGCACGACGCAGGCGGGCTCGTGGCGTTCGAGTACGAGCACCCCGAGCGGGGCCTGTGGCACGTGTGGGTCGACCGGGACACGTGCGTCCCGCTGTGACCCGGTGCCCGGACGCGCGGACGCCGCCCGACCGGGGGGGTCGGGCGGCGTCGGCCGTGCGGGGTGCGTGCGCTCAGCGGGCGGGGAGCTCTCCCGGCATCGGGTCGTCGGAGCCCCAGCGCGTGACGCGCAGCCGACGGCCGTCGGGACCGGGCAGCGCGACGCCCGCGCGGGCGGCCTCCTGGGCGGCCGCGCGGAGCGACCCGGGCGAGTCGTGCGTCACGCGCACGAACGACCCCGAGAACGCGTCGAGCTCGCCGCGGGCGATCGCGACGACCATCTCGACCGTGCGCTCGACGGGCGTCCACTCCGTGCGGCCCTCGTGCATGACCATGGACGCCGTCATGTCGGTCTGCACGACGCCCGGCGACACCTCGAAGGTCCGCAGCCCGAGCGCGTGGCCCGAGCGGTGGAGGTTCGCCCCGAGACGCAGGAGCGCCGTCTTGCTCGCGTTGTACGCGCTCGCGCCCTCCATGTCGTGCGAGCCCGCGCCGCTGTTGAGGTCGACGACGCGGCCGCCGCCGCGCGCGAGCATCCCGGGGACGACGGCGCGCGCGAGCAGGAACGGCCCGCGCACGTTGGTCTCCAGGACGGCCCACCACTCGTCGGGGTCCGCCTCCCAGAGCGGCACCTCGGCGTCGACCCGGCCCGCGTTGTTGACGAGCAGGTCCACGCTCCCGAGCGTGGCCTCGGCCTCGCGGACGGCCGCGGCCACCGCCGCGGCGTCGGTCACGTCCGCCGTGACGACGACGGCCCGGCCCGCGCCGGCGAGCGCGGCGATCTCGTCGGCCACCCCGGCGAGCCGGCCCGCGTCGCGCGCGAGGAGCGCGACGTCGAGACCGGACGCGGCGAGCCCGACGGCGACCGCGCGGCCGATGCCGCGCGACGCCCCGGTGACGAGCGCGGTGCGGGCGGGCGCGACGTCCGGCGTCGTGCCCTCCCCCGGTGCGCCGCTCATGCGCGCAGCTCCGCCCCGACGCGCTCCCGCGCGGCGGCCACGGCGCCCTCCCGGACCCGCGCGACGTCGTCGGCGGTGAGGGTGCGGTCCGCGGCGCGCAGCCGCAGCGAGAACGCGAGCGACTTGCGCCCGGCGCCCACCTGCTCGCCCGTGAAGACGTCGAACAGCACGACCTCCTCGGCGAGCTCGCCGGCGCCCTCGACGACCGCGGCGCGCAGCGCCTCGGCCGGCACGTTGGCGGCGACGACGAACGCGAGGTCCTCCTTCGCCGCCGGGAACCCGGAGACCGGGGTCGCCTGGACGGGCTCGTCGGACGCACCTGCGACGAGCGCCGACAGGTCGAGCTCGAACGCTACGGAGCGGGCGGGCAGGCCGACGTTCTCGAGCACCTTGGGGTGCAGCTCGCCCGCGTGCCCGACGACCGTCCCGTCGGCGAGCTCGAGGCGCGCGCAGCGCCCGGGGTGGAACGGGGCCCGCGCGGTGTCGGCGACCACGCGCACGGCGTCGTCCCCCCGCAGGCCGGCGCGGTCCGCGACCAGGCGCGCCGCGTCGAGCGCGTCCGTCCAGTCCGCCGGCCGGCCGGGGCCCCACCAGCCCGCCCGCTCGCGACGACCGACCAGGACGCCCGCGACGTGGCGCGGCTGCGCCGGGAGCGCGGCCTCGATCGCGGCGAGGTCGTCGTCGGAGGGACGCACCCCGCCGGGCAGCGACGGCGCGGCCGGGGCGCCCGGGCGCGGGTGCGTCACGAGCCCGACCTCGAACACGGCGACGTCCCCGAGCCCGCGGCCCACGTTGCGGCGCGTGGTCTCCAGGAGCGTGCTCAGCACGTCCGTGCGCATCAGGGGGCGGTCGTCGGCCAGCGGGTTGAGCAGGCGCAGCGCCCGGCGGCGCTCGTCGTCCGCGGGGATCCGCAGCGCGTCGAGCTCGCCCTCGCCGACGAACGGGTAGCTCAGCGTCTCGACGAAGCCGTGCTCGGCGAGCGCGCGAGCGACCGAGCGGCGCACGCGCTGCTCGCGCGTGAGCCCGCGGCCGCCGGGCGCCGCGGGGAGCACCGACGGGATCTCGTCGTACCCGACGAGGCGCGCGACCTCCTCGACCAGCTCGGCCGGCTCGGTGAGGTCGGGGCGCCACGACGGCGGGGTCACGACGACGACGCCCGTCGCGGCGGCGTCGTCCGCGTCGACCGTGCACCCGATCGCCCCGAGCGTCCCGACGACCTGCTCGAGCGTGTACGGCACGCCGACGAGACGCTCGGCCTCGCCGACGGGCAGGTGGATCGGCGTGGGCGCGGTCACGCGGTCGAGGTCGCTGACGGCCGGGTCGGCGGTCCCGCCGCCGAGCTCGACGAGCAGGTCGACGACGCGCTGCGCCGCGACCGCGGGCAGCAGCGGGTCCACCCCGCGCTCGAACCGCTTCGCGGCCTCGCTCGACAGCTTGTGGCGGCGCGACGTGCGCGCGACCGTCACGGGGTCGAAGTGGGCGGCCTCGACGAGCACCGCCGTCGTCTCCGGCCCGACCTCCGACGAGGCACCGCCCATGACGCCGGCGAGACCCAGCACGCGCGCGCCGCGCGCACCGTCGGGGCTGTCGGTGATGAGCAGGTCCTCCGGGTCGAGCGCACGGTCCACGTCGTCGAGCGTCGTGAGCCGCTCGCCCGGGGCGGCGCGCCGCACCACGACGGGAGCCGCGACCTTCTCGAGGTCGTACGCGTGCAGCGGCTGCCCGAGGTCGAGCATGACGTAGTTCGTCACGTCGACCGCGAGCGAGATGGGCCGCATGCCCGACGCCGTGAGGCGGCGCTGCATCCACGCCGGCGTCTGCGCCGCGGGGTCGAGCCCGCGCACGACGCGCGTGACGAACCGGTCGCACCCGACGACGCCGTGGACCGGCGCCGCGTCGTCGACCTCGACGGGGAAGCCGTCGGGCGTCGCCGCGGGCGGGGGCGTGGGCAGGGAGCCGGGCAGGCCCGGGTCCGTGAAGCGCGCGCCCGTCGAGTGCGAGAACTCGCGCGCGACGCCGCGGTAGGAGAACGCGTACCCGCGGTCGGGCGTCACGTTGATCTCGAGCACCTCGTCGCCGAGCCCGAGCAGCGCGACCGCGTCCTGCCCCGGGGTGAGGTCCTCGGCTGCGTACCCGAGCCGCGGCAGCACGATGATGCCGTCGTGGTCCTCGCCGAGGCCGAGCTCGCGCTGCGAGCAGATCATGCCGTCGGACACGTGCCCGTACGTCTTGCGGCTCGCGATGGGGAACGGACCGGGCAGGACGGAGCCCGGCAGCGCGACCACGACGAGGTCGCCCGGCGCGAAGTTGTGCGCGCCGCACACGATGCCGCGCGCACCACCCGCCGGCATGTCGGCCGGCTCGACGCCCTTGATCTCGGCGGCGTTGTGCTCCGGCCCGACGTCGACCAGGCACCAGTTGATCGTCTTGCCGTTCTTCTGCGGCTCGGGCGTCATCTCCAGGACGCGCCCGACGACGAGGGGACCCGTCACGGCCGCGCCGTGGATCGCCTCCTCCTCCAGGCCGACGCGGACGAGGTCGGCGGCGAGCCGCTCGGCGGTGAGCCCCGCGGGCAGCTCGACGTGGTCGCCCAGCCAGTCGATGGCGACGTACGGCATCAGATCTCCGTTCCGAACTGGGCGGAGAAGCGCACGTCGCCCTCCACCATGTCGTGCATGTCCGCGATCCCGTGGCGCAGCATGAGCGTGCGCTCGATGCCCATGCCGAACGCGAAGCCCGAGTACTCGTCGGGGTCCACCCCGACGGACCGCAGCACGTTCGGGTTGACCATGCCGCAGCCGCCCCACTCGATCCAGCCCGGCCCGCCCTTCTTCTGGGGGAACCACAGGTCCATCTCGGCGCTCGGCTCGGTGAACGGGAAGTACGCGGGCCGCAGGCGCGTGCGCGCGTCCGGGCCGAACATCGCGCGCGCGAACGCGTCGAGCGTGCCGAGCAGGTGCGCCATGGTGAGGCCCTTGTCGATCGCCAGGCCCTCGACCTGGTGGAAGACGGGCGTGTGCGTCGCGTCGAGCGCGTCCGTGCGGAACGTCTTGCCCGGGCACGCCACGTACAGCGGCACGCCGCGCTCGAGCAGCGAGCGGGCCTGGACCGGCGACGTGTGGGTGCGCAGCACGAGGTTCGACGGCTCCGCGCCGTCCTCGCCGTCCGGGCCGGCGACGTAGAACGTGTCCTGCATCTGGCGCGCGGGGTGGTCCACGCCGAAGTTCAGGGCGTCGAAGTTGAACCACTCCGCCTCGACCTCGGGGCCTTCGGCAATCTCCCAGCCCATGCCGACGAAGAAGTCCGCGACGCGCTCCTGCAGCGTCTCGAGCGGGTGCCGCGCGCCCGCGGGGACGCGGTCCACGGGCAGCGTGACGTCCACGGCCTCCTCGACGAGGACGCGCTCGTCACGCTCGGCCTCGAGCTCGGCCTGGCGCGCGGCGAGGGCCTGGTTGAGCCGGCCGCGCAGCGGGCCGAGGAGCTTGCCCGCGGTCTTCTTGTCCGCGGGGGCGAGAGACCCGATCTGGCGGTTCGCGAGCGCGAGCGGGCTGCGGTCGCCCGCGTGCTCGGTGCGCACGCGCTTGAGCGCGTCGAGGTCGCCGGCCGCGGCGACGGCGGCGAGCGCGGCGTCGAGCGCGCGCTGCAGCGCGTCGGCGTCGAGCGGGGACGGGGCGGAGGGGGTGTCCGGTCCGCCGTCGCCCGCGTGGGGGGTGACGACGTCGGCGTCAGGGCTGGACATGCGTGCCTTCCTGGCGAGGGCGGGACTGCGGGGAGCGGACGACGGCCGGCGTCGACCCGCGGCACGCGCCGCTCGGGGCGGGGCGTGCGGGGCGCGCACGTGCGCGCGTCGCCGTCATTCTAGGGCGCCCGTCCGGGCCAGGACCCGTCCCGCCACGAGGCGGGCGGGGAGCACGCGTCAGTCGCGCGGGCCCGTGACGGGCCCGGGAAATCGTCGACCACCGCGCAGGCTCATGCGGCCCATCCTCGCACAGGCGTCTCCGGGCGCGGCCGGAGGGTGGTCCGCTCAGCGCGCGGCGGGCCCGAGCGGCAGGGTCCGCAGCGTCCGGTGCACCGGGTGCCCGGACGCGTCGCCGAGGTCGGACTCGACGAGGTGCAGCGCGTCGGCCGTCCACCCCGGGCCGGCGTACACGGCGAGGGCCGCGGCGGGCGCGGCGAGCGGGTCGCCCGCGGTGCGGTCGGGCCGCGTCGCACCGCGACCGCGCGCCCGGCGGTTCGCCTGGCGCGCCCCGGCCGCGGCCCGCGCCACGGTGAGGTGCGCGCGCTGCCGGGGACGGCGGTCCACCCGGACGCCGGCGTCGCCCGCCGCCTCGGCGACCGCGGCGCTCAGCGCGCGCAGGGCGTCGGCGCCGTCCCCGCCGACGCCGACCCACAGAACGCGCCGGTCGAAGACGCCCGCGCCACGGAGCCGGAGGTCGAGCGGTGCGGCCCCGTGCGCGACCGGCTCGAGCGCCGCCGCGAGGTCCGGGACGGCCCCCTCGGGCACGTCGCCGAAGAACGACACCGTGAGGTGCCACAGCTCGGGCGACGTCCAGCGGACGAGCGGTGCGCCGTCGGGCCGGCGGGCCTCCTGGGCGTGCGCGTCCGCGAGGGCGAGCGCGAGGTGGTCGAGCGCCGCGGCGCTCGGGTAGAGCGCGGCGAACAGCCTCACGCGCCGCCCTCCGGGACGGCGCCCGGGCCTCGGGCGGGCCGGTGCGCGCGGCTGGAGGCGTAGAGGCAGACCGTCGCCGCGGTCGCGAGGTTCAGGGACTCGGCCCGGCCGCGGATCGGCACGCGCACGACGGCGTCGGCCAGCGCGCGGTCCTCCGGGGGCAGCCCCCACGCCTCGTTCCCGAAGACCCACGCCGTCGGCGCGGCGAGGTCGACCGGGCGCTCCGTACCGGCGCCCGCGGTGCCGGCCACGTCGAGCAGGTCGTCGAGGTCGAGCTCCCCCGCGCCGTCTGCAGCGAGGACCGTGAGCCCCGCGCCGCGCAGCGCGGCCACGGCCTCGGCCAGGCTCACGCCCGTGACGACCGGGAGGTGGAAGAGCGACCCGGCCGTCGACCGCACGACCTTCGGGTTGTGCACGTCGACGCTCTCGCCGGCGAGCACGACGGCGTCGGCCCCGGCGGCGTCCGCCGCGCGGACCACGGTCCCCGCGTTGCCCGGGTCCCGGACCGTCGCGAGCACCGCGACGAGCGCCGGGCGGTCGCGCCGCGCGAGCGTCGCGACGACGTCCTCCAGCCGCGGCGCGTCCGCACGCACGACGGCGAGCACGCCCTGCGCGTCGGCGCTCATCGCCGCCAGCACCTCGGGCGTCGCGCCGTGCACGTGCAGCCCGGCCGCGCGCGCGTCGGCGACGATCTCCGGGTGCCGGTCCGCCGCGGCGGGCGTGACGTAGACGTCACGGACCTGGTCGGGGGCGTGCCGGACCGCCTCGCGGACGCCCTGCGGGCCCTCCACGAGGAGCTGTCCGTGCCGTGAACGCGCCGGACGCCCGGCCAGCGCACGGACCGCCTTGACCCGGTCGCTGCGAGGGTTCGTCAGCGTGGGGTCGAGCGGGCCGGGCGCCGGACGGGCGTCCGTGGCCGACGGGCGGCCGGGCGAGGCGCTGGTCAGGCTGCGGCCTTGGGCGCGTTGACGTCCTCGGGGAGCGCGTCCTTCGCGACCTGGACGAGCGCGTTGAACGCCGCCACGTCGTTGACCGCGAGCTCCGCGAGCAGGCGACGGTCGACCTCGACACCCGCGGCCTTGAGGCCCTGGATGAGGCGGTTGTACGTCAGGCCCTGGGCGCGCGACGCAGCGTTGATGCGCTGGATCCACAGCTTGCGGAAGTCGCCCTTGCGCGCCTTGCGGTCACGGTAGGAGTAGACGAGGGAGTGGGTGACCTGCTCCTTCGCCTTGCGGTAGAGGCGCGAGCGCTGGCCGCGGTAGCCGCTGGCGCGCTCGAGGGTCGTACGGCGCTTCTTCTGGGCGTTGACCGCCCGCTTCACGCGTGCCACGTGATGCTCCTTGCAGTTCGGGGCTCAGGGGTGAGCCGGTCGGTGGCGGGTCCCGCCACCTGCCGGGTCACTTGCCGAGCAGCTTCTTGATGGACTTGACGTCGGCGGGCGAGACCACCTGGTCGGCAGCGAGGCGGCGCTTGCGCTTGGTCGCCTTGTGCTCGAGGTAGTGACGGGCGTTGGTCTGCTCGCGCATGACCTTCCCGGAACCCGTGATGCGGAAGCGCTTCTTGGCACCCGAGTGCGTCTTGTTCTTCGGCATGACTGCCGTCTCTCCTTGTGTCCGGTCAGCCACCTCGCGGTGGCCGACGTGTTCGGGTCCGGGCCGGTGGGCCCGGACCCCGAGCAGGGTCCGTCCGTGGTGCCGGTGTCAGCCGGCCTTGCCGCGCGGTGTCGGCTTGGGTGCCGGCTTGGGCGCGGGGCGCGGGGCGCCCGGCTTCGGCGCGGCGGGCCGGGGTGCTGCGGGCTTCGCGCCGTCCGACGACGCGGGCGAGGCCGCGGGCGTCGGGCGCGGCGCCGCCGGCTTCGAGTCCGCGGCCGGCCGAGCCGCGGGACGCGGGGCAGGAGCCGACCGCGGAGCCGGAGCAGACCGCGGAGCCGGAGCCGACCGCGGAGCCGGAGCCGACCGCGGAGCCGGAGCGGAGCGCGGAGCCGGAGCGGCCTGCGCCGGGGCCTCGGCCGGGGCGGGCTCCTCGACCGGGGCGGCGGCCTCGACCGCGGCCGTGGTCTCCGTCGCCTCGACCGCGCCGGTGGCCTCGACGGTCTGCGTCTCGACCGTCTCGGGCTCGTCGGTCACGTCCGCGTCGTCGCCGGAGCGCGCAGCGGCGCGCTGGGCGGACTTGGTGAGACGCGGCTCGGCCTCCTGCGCGCGCTTGCGCTGCTCGCTCTTGGCGTCGGCCTTCTTCTTCACCGGACCGAGCACCATGGTCATGTTGCGCCCGTCCTGCTTCGGCATGGACTCCACGAAGCCGAGCTCCGCGACGTCGTCCGCGAGGCGCTGGAGCAGGCGGACACCCATCTCGGGGCGCGACTGCTCACGGCCGCGGAACATGATCATGACCTTGACCTTGTCGCCCGCCGCGAGGAAGCGCTCGACGTGGCCCTTCTTGGTGCCGTAGTCGTGCGGGTCGATCTTCAGGCGGAAACGGATCTCCTTGAGGACCGTGTTCGCCTGGTTGCGCCGCGCCTCACGCGCCTTCATGTCGGACTCGTACTTGAACTTGCCGAAGTCCATGAGCTTGGCGACGGGGGGCCGGGCGTCCGGGGCGACCTCGACGAGGTCGAGGTCCGCGTCCTGGGCAAGGCTCAGGGCAACCTCGGTGCGGACGACGCCGACCTGCTCCCCGCCGGGACCGATGAGCCGGACCTCGGGGACGCGGATCCGATCGTTGATGCGAGGCTCGCTGATGTGATGCTCCTAGGAAGTCGTCGGTAGACCGCCCGGGCACGAAGAAGGCCTCCGTCCCTGGCGCAGGGCGGAGGCCATCAGGTCGGGACGTCACGCGAACGCGACGACCACGGCGGAACGGTCCCCGAGGGGCTCGCTCCGGACCAGGACCCGGCCTCTGTCGCGACGTGAGTCGGCGGTCGAAGCCCGGGTGGGATGTCATCCACTTGCGCACCCGCACGCCTTCCCCACCACCCGGAACCGGGCAGTACGGACACGAACGGGTCGGTCAGCTGTCAAGGATAGCAGAGCGGGCGTGCAGGTCGAGCCGACCGCACCGGTGGACATCTGATCCGATCCATCAATGGAACTCTTCCAGAATAGAGGGGTAGAGTGGGAGCCATGACCACAGGAGCGACGTCGACCGCGGGCACCGGCCTCGAGGACGGGCCCCGCCGCGCACGCCACGAGAGCGAGCTGCGCGACCACGGCCTGCGCGTCACCGCCGCACGCCTCGCCGTGCTCGACGCCGTCGAGGTGCAGCAGCACGCGGACGCCGACGACGTGCTGCGCGCCGCGCGCACGGCGCTGGGCTCCGTCTCCGTGCAGGCCGTCTACGACGTCCTGCACACGCTCACCGACAAGGGGCTCGTGCGCCGCATCGAGCCGGCCGGGCACCCGGCCCGCTACGAGCGCCGGCTCGGCGACAACCACCACCACGTGGTGTGCCGGGGCTGCGGCGCCGTCGCCGACGTGGACTGCACCGTGGGCCACGCCCCGTGCCTCACCCCCAGCAGCACCGCGGGGTTCCGGATCGACACCGCCGAGGTGACGTTCTGGGGACTCTGCCCGGACTGCGCCGACTGACCCCGCACCACCCGCTCCGGGGCCTCGTGCACCCGGAGCGCGTCCGTTTCCTCACGGATGCACTGTTTGAGAACGCCATACGAGCCGTACCCGCGGCTCACGGAAGGAGACCCATGACCGCCCCCTTCACCACGACGAACGCCGGCGCGCCCGTCGCCTCGGACGCCCACTCGCAGTCCGTCGGCGCCGACGGCCCGATCGTCCTGCACGACCACTACCTCGTCGAGAAGCTCGCCCAGTTCAACCGCGAGCGCGTCCCGGAGCGCGTCGTGCACGCCAAGGGCGGCGGTGCGTTCGGCACGTTCACCGTGACCCAGGACGTCAGCGCCTACACGCGCGCGGCGCTGTTCCAGCCCGGCACGACGACCGAGATGCTCGCGCGCTTCTCCTCCGTCGCCGGCGAGCAGGGCTCGCCCGACACCTGGCGCGACCCTCGCGGCTTCGCGCTGAAGTTCTACACGACCGAGGGCAACTACGACCTCGTCGGCAACAACACGCCCGTGTTCTTCCTGCGCGACGGCATCAAGTTCCCCGACTTCATCCGGTCGCAGAAGCGCCTGCCCGGCTCGAACCTGCGCGACAACGACATGCAGTGGGACTTCTGGTCGCTCTCCCCCGAGTCGGCGCACCAGGTGACCTGGCTCATGGGTGACCGCGGCCTCCCGTCGAGCTGGCGCCACATGGACGGGTTCGGCTCGCACACCTACCAGTGGATCAACGCGGCGGGCGAGCGGTTCTGGGTCAAGTACCACTTCAAGACCCAGCAGGGCATCAAGAACCTCACCGCGGACGAGGCCTCGCAGCTCGCCGGGTCGGACTCGGACCACCACATCCGCGACCTGTACGAGCACATCGAGGGGGGCGACTTCCCGCGCTGGACGCTCTCGGTCCAGGTCATGCCCTACGAGGACGCCAAGACCTACCGGTTCAACCCGTTCGACCTCACGAAGGTGTGGCCGCACGCCGACTACCCGCTGATCGAGGTGGGCGTCATGGAGCTGAACCGCAACCCGGAGAACTACTTCGCGCAGATCGAGCAGGCGACGTTCGCGCCGAGCAACTTCGTGCCGGGCATCGCGACGAGCCCGGACAAGATGCTCCTCGCGCGCATCTTCTCCTACGCCGACGCCCACCGGTACCGCGTGGGCACGAACCACGCCCAGCTCCCGGTGAACGCGCCGCACGCCGCGGCCGAGGCCGGTCACTCGTACGCGAAGGACGGGTCGATGCGCTACTCGTTCTCGTCGGCGACCACGCCGGTGTACGCGCCGAACAGCCGGGGCGGCGCACACGCCGACCCGGCCCGCGCCGCGGAGTCCGCCGGCTGGGAGGCCGACGGCGAGCTGACGCGCAGCGCCGCGACGCTGCACCCGGAGGACGACGACTTCGGCCAGGCGGGCACGCTCTACCGCGAGGTCTTCGACGACGCCGCACGCGCGCGCTTCCTCGAGACGATCACGGGCCACGTCGGCGCCGTGCGCAGCGAGGACATCCGCGAGCGCGCCGTGCAGTACTGGACGTACGTCGACGCGAACCTCGGTCGCGACCTGCGCGCGGCCCTCGCCGCCGCGGACGCCCCGCTCGAGGGCGGCCAGCCCGGGACGGCCGCGGAGCCGGTCCGCGTCTGACCCGTCGTGGCCGCTCTGCGGGGCGGTCGCACCCCGTCGGCCGTCGCCCCTCGCCGGGGGCGGCGGCCGACGTCGTCCCCGGCCCGGGGCGCGTCGGCCGTACTTCTCGCGCACCGGGCCACCGCTCCCCCCGCCGGATGGAAAGATGGTCGCCATGAGTACCGAGAACGCCGCCGTGCCCGACCCCACCACCGACGCGGTGCGCGACATCGCCGACGTGGCCGCCGTGGAGGTCATCACGTCCGCGGCCGTCCACCTCATGAGCGCCGCCGCCGTCAAGTGCGGGCTCGCGGAGGACGCGCAGGAGCAGGGCCACCTCGACCTGGACGAGGCGCGCAAGCTCATCAACGCGCTCGCCGCGCTCGTCACGGCGAGCGCCCCCGACATCGGCAACCAGCACGCCCGCTCGCTCCGCGACGGGCTGCGCTCGCTCCAGCTGGCCTTCCGCGAGGCGTCGGTCTACCCGGACGCCCCGGGCGAGGGGCCGGGCGAGAAGTACACGGGCGCCGTGAGTTGAGCACGCCCCCGGTCCCGCCCCCGCACGGCGGTCCCGCGGGCCCGCCGCGTCCGCCCGAGAGCGTGCCGCGGGGCACCCCGGCCGACGCGGTCCCGACGGCCCGACCGGGCGCCGTCGGGCCGCCGTCGTTCGCGCCCGCGGCGGCCGGCCCCGGGGGTGCCGCCCCCGGGGCGGCGTCCGCCACGGCGACCGCGCCGGGCGACGGCGCGCCGTCGAGCGACGACGCCGCGGCGGCCCGGCCCCGACGGCGTCGCGGGGCCGTGGTCGCGATCGTCGTGCTCGCGCTCGCCCTCGCTGCGGCGCTGGGCGTCGGCGCGTACCTGTGGCTCACCACGACGCGCTGGCAGGAGACGAGCGCCGGGTGGGAGGCGCAGGCGCGCGGACTGGGGCAGGACGTCGCGCAGCTGCGCACCGAGCTCGACGGCGCGAACGCGGAGCTCGAGTCCGCGCGCACCCAGCTCACCGCCGCCCAGGACCGCATCAGCGACCTCGCCAACGAGAAGGCCCAGCTGGGCGACGAGAACGAGGCGTCCCAGCAGTACCTGGACTACCAGAGCCGGGTATCGGACGCCGCGGGCAAGGTCGCGGCCGCGCTCGGGCAGTGCACGACGGCGCAGACGCAGCTCATCGGGTACCTCAACAACCGGGACGCCTACGACCCCGCGGACATCGACCGGTTCGCGGACCAGGTCGGGGTGCTCTGCCAGGAGGCCACCGACGCGAACGCCCAGCTCCAGCAGGAGCTCGCCGGATGACGCGCCGCCCGTCCCGGCGCGCGACGGTGCGCGTCGTCGGCGCGCTGCTCGGGCTGTCGCTCGCGGGCGGCTCGCTCGGCGCGTGCGGCGTCCTGCCGGAGCTCCCCGAGCCGGTGCCGGGCTCGGTCGTGCCGTCGCTCGTGGCGCCCGACGACCCGGCCGGCTCGGAGAACCTCTCCCCCGACGGGTTCGACGCCGTCCAGCGCATGGCCGTGCGTATCCGCAACGTCCGGTGCGACGGCCTGTCCACCGGGTCGGGGTTCGCCGTCGACTCCCGGACCCTCATCACCAACAAGCACGTGGTCGACTCGTCGCGCTCGCTCCAGCTCCTCACCTACGACGGGCGCGACATCGCCGCCCAGACGGCGAGCGTGGCCGGCCTGGCGGACCTCGCGATCGTCCGGACCGCGGAGGACCTCCCGTCCGCCCCGACCCTCGCCGCCGCCGACCCGGCGCCCGGCGACGCGGTGACGGTCGTCGGGTACCCCGAGGGCGGGCGGCTCACCGTGACGCAGGGGTCGGTCATCGGCACGACGACGGACCCGCTGCACGAGAACCTCGGCGAGGTGCTCGTCACCGACGCCCCCGTCGAGCCCGGCAGCTCCGGGTCCGCCGCGCTCAACGAGGCGGGCGAGGTGATCGGCGTGGTCTACGCGAAGACGTCGACGGAGAAGTCGCTCCTCGTGCCCGTGAGCACCCTCCAGACGATGCTCGGCGACGAGTCCGCGTTCACGGCCCTCCCGGAGTGCGACGCCTGACCCGTCCCGGCGTCCACGCACCGACGGCCTCGACGGCGAGGCGGTGCGCGCGGTTCCCGCGCGCACCGGGGGCCCCAGGTCTACCCTTCGTGCCATGAGCACACACGCGAGCTCGGACACGCCCCCCGTCGACCCGGCGCACATCACCCACGCGGCACGCGACACGCTCACCGTGCGTCGCGTCTTCGGGGAGTCGTACGAGCGGGACGGCACGCTCGTCATCCCCGTCGCGACGGTCTGGGGCGGCACGGGTTCGGGCTGGGGGTCCGGCACGGGCGAGCTCTCCGGAAAGGGAGCCGCGGACTGGCGGCGTCGCGTCGGCGCGGCGGCCGCGCGCGGGGCGGACGCCGGTCCGGACGACGCCACCGCGGACGGCGGCTCGACGTCCGACCCGGGCTCCGGCAACGCCGGGGGCGAGGCGGGCGGCGAGGGCTCGGGCGGTGGCGGCGGGTTCGGGGTGCGCGTCGTCGCGAAGGGCGTCTACGTCGTCGACGACGCGGGCGTGCGCTGGCAGCCCGCCCTCGACCTCAACCGCGTGATCCTCGGCGGGCAGGCCCTGGGCGCGGTCGTGGCGTTCTCGGCCGCGCTCGCGTGGGGCCTCAGCCGCCTGCGCCGGCGCTGAGCCCGGGCAGCGCTGCCCGCCGATCCGTTTCGGCCGGCGCGTCCGCGCGGGCGGTCCGGGTCGGAGGGCCGCCTCAGTCGGCCCGGCCGACGCGGAGCTCGAGCCCGTCGACGCGCTCGGACACCACCGCGTCCGTCGCGAGCGCGGCGTTGACCTGCCCGAGCACGGCGTCGAGACCGGCGCGGTCGAGGCCGGCGTCGATGCGCAGGACCACCGCGACCTCGGCCCGGCGGCCCGGCTCGGCCCAGACGCGCGCGACGTGCGGCACGCCCGCGAGCGACCCCTGCACGGCGGCGAGCACCTCCGACACGACGACTCCGTCGACGACCGCGGGCGACCAGTCCTTGCCCTGCGCGAGCGCCCACACGGCCGGGCGCGGCACGAGCGCCGTGACCGGTCCAGCCGGGTCGAGCACGAGCAGCGACCAGTCCTCGCTCACGGCGGACAGCGCCGCGCGGCGCGCGTCCACCGGCACCGGCCGCGCGCTCGCGCGCCACGCCGCCATCGCCGCGACGGACGTGAACACGGGCAGCGCGCGGCGCCCGTCCGGCGCCTCGATGGCGACGACCCCGGCCGACGCCTCCTTGTCGACCGTGTGCCCGTGCTCGCCCTCGCCCGCGCTCTCGAGCTCGGCGAGGATCGGCACGAGCACGCGCGTCTCGCCGAGGCGCGCGACGACGTCGGACAGCGAGGCCGAGCCCGCGGCGTACGCGTCGAGGAGCGCGGCGAGCGCGGGGTCGGCCGATCCGTCGTCGCCCGCGAAGCCGGAGGACGGCGGGAGCGCCTTGCCCGGGCCTGCGGCCTCGTGGTCGGTCGTCACGGCCGACCCGCGACGTCGAGCGCCTGCGGGAGCGTGAACGCGCCCGCGTAGAGGGCCTTGCCCACGATCGCGCCCTCGACACCGGCCGGCACGAGCGAGCGCAGCGCCTCGAGGTCCTCGAGGCTGGAGATGCCGCCGGACGCGACGACGGGCGCCTCGGTGCGCGCCGCGACGTCGCGCAGCAGGTCGAGGTTCGGGCCGCGCAGCGTCCCGTCCTTGGTCACGTCGGTGACGACGTACCGCGCGCACCCGGCGGCCTCCAGGCGGTCGAGGACCTCCCACAGGTCGCCGCCCTCCTGCGTCCACCCGCGCGCGGCGAGCGTGGTGCCGCGCACGTCGAGCCCGACGGCGATCGCGTCGCCGTGCTCCGCGATGACCTTCGCCGTCCACTCGGGGTTCTCGAGCGCCGCGGTGCCGAGGTTGACGCGGCGCGCGCCGGTGGCGAGCGCGCGCTCGAGCGACGCGTCGTCGCGGATGCCCCCGGACAGCTCGACCTGCACGTCGAGGCGCGCGACGACGTCGGCGAGCAGCTCCGCGTTGGAGCCGCGGCCGAACGCGGCGTCGAGGTCGACGAGGTGGATCCACTCCGCGCCGCCGGACTGCCAGTCGAGCGCGGCGGCGAGCGGGTCGCCGTACGAGGTCTCGGAGCCCGCCTCGCCCTGGACGAGGCGGACGGCCTGGCCGTCGGCGACGTCGACGGCGGGGAGCAGCACGAGGCGGTCGGTCACGAGGGTCTCCATCGGTGTAGGCGGTGGCGCGTCGCTCGCGCCGGGTGGTGCGCGCCGGGCGGTCTGCCTCGGCGCGCGGACGGTCAGAGCGAGCGGACCCAGTTCTCCAGCAGGGTCGCGCCGGCGTCGCCCGACTTCTCGGGGTGGAACTGCGTCGCGGACAGCGGGCCGTTCTCGACGGCCGCGACGAAGCGGCCACCGTGCTCGGACCACGTGACGAGCGGTCGCCGGACGGGCGAGTCCGCCGGGAGGTCCTGGCCGGTCGTGAACGACCGGGCCGCGTAGGAGTGCACGAAGTAGAAGCGCTCGTGCTCGACCCCGCGGAACAGCACGCTGCCCTCGGGCACGTCGACGGTGTCCCAGCCCATGTGCGGCACGACGTCGGCCTCGAGACGGTCGACGAGGCCCGCCCACTCCCCGAGCCCGTCGGTGAGCGTCCCGTGCTCGTCGCCCTGCTCGAACATGACCTGCATGCCCACGCAGATCCCGAGGACGGGCCGCCCGCCGGCGAGCCGCCGGCCGACGATCTCGTCGCCCCGCACGCCGCGCAGACCGGTCATGACCGCGGCGAACGCGCCGACGCCCGGGACGACGAGCCCGTCCGCGTCCTGCGCGCGCGCCCGGTCCGCCGTCAGCTCGACGTCCGCGCCGACGCGCTCGAGCGCGCGCACGGCCGAGCGGACGTTGCCGAACCCGTAGTCGAGCACGACGACGGACGGGCGGCGGGCGGTAGACGCCGCCGCGGTGGGCTCGGTCATGCGCCGTCCTTCCGTGCGCGCCGCGCCGCCGACGTGAGCAGGCGCATCGCCTTCCAGCGGGAGATCGACGAGCTCGCCACGACGCCGTCCTGGTCGGCGAGCGTCGTCGTGCCGGTGAGCAGGTCCTCGAGCGACTCGGGCGCACCGCCGAGCACGAGGCCCGGCGCGAGGGTGTCGCCCTGCACGCCGTCCGCCCAGCGCGTCATCGTGAGCTGCTCGCCGCTGCGCTCGACGAGCACGAGCGGCACGCCCTTGACGAGGGTCGTCAGGGCGGCGGCCGCGTGCGCGGGCGCGTCGCCCGCGGGGTCGCGCAGCACCGCCACGGCACCGACGTCGGTCGGCACGACGTCCGCCTCGACCTGCGCGAGCGAGCACGCCGCCGCGAGCGGCTCCGCGCCCGCGATCTGCGTGATGAGCGCCACGAGGTCGGGGACCGCCGAGGCCGTCAGCGACGAGAGGTCGTCGGGGATCTCGACGCCGTCCAGCGCGTCGTCGTCGTGCGTGCTCACAGGGCTCCCTTCGTGGACGGGACGCCCTCGACGCGCGGGTCCGGCGCGACGGCGGCGCGCAGCGCCCGGGCGAGCGCCTTGAACTGCGCCTCGACGATGTGGTGCGGGTCGCGGCCCGCGAGGACGCGCACGTGGATGCAGATGCCCGCGTGGTGGGCGATCGACTCGAGCACGTGCCGCGTGAGCGACCCCGTGAAGTGCCCGCCGATGAGGTGGTACTCCTGCCCCTCCGGCTCGCCCGAGTGCACGAGGTACGGCCGCCCGGACACGTCGACGACGGCGAGCGCGAGGGCCTCGTCCAGCGGGACCGTCGCGTCGCCGAAGCGCCCGATGCCCACCTTGTCGCCGAGCGCGACGCGCAGCGCCTCGCCGATCGTGATCGCGACGTCCTCCACCGTGTGGTGCGCGTCGATGTGGGTGTCCCCCGTCGCGACGACCTTGAGGTCGATGAGCGAGTGCTTGCCCAGCGCCGTGAGCATGTGGTCGTAGAACGGGACGGTCGTCGAGATCTCGGTCCGTCCGGTCCCGTCGAGGTCGAGCTCGACGAGCACGCTCGACTCGGACGTCGCGCGCTCGATGCGCGCGGTGCGCTTCACAGTCCTGCCACCTCCACGAGGGCCTGACGGAAGGCCCTCATCTCGTCGCCGGTGCCGATCGACACCCGCAGCCAGCCGTCGGGACCAGTCTCCCGGATGAGCACGCCCCGCTCCAACAACGCCGCCCAGACCGCGTGCCGGTCCGCGAACGTGCCGAACAGGACGAAGTTGGCGTCGGACTCCGCGACCTCGACCGGACGACCGTCCGGGTGCCGCAGCGAGCGCAGCCACGCGACGGTCTCGTCGCGGCGCTCGCGCAGCGCGGAGACCTGCGCGAGCAGCTCGCCCGAGTGCGCGAGCGCCGCGCGCGCGACCGCCTGCGTCACGGCCGACAGGTGGTACGGCAGGCGCACGACGCGCAGCGCGTCGACGAGCTCGCGCGACGCCGCGAGGTACCCGACGCGGGCGCCCGCGAGCGCGAACGCCTTGGACATCGTGCGCGTCACCGCGAGGTTCGGGTAGCGCTCGAGCAGCTCGAGCGCCGACGGCGTCCCGGCGCGCCGGAACTCGCCGTACGCCTCGTCGACGACGACGACGGCGGGCGCCTCCTGCCCGCCGGGGAGCGGGACGCGCACCGCGAGCGCCGCCTCGCACACCGCCTCGACGGTCGCGGCAGGCAGCGCCGTGCCGGTCGGGTTGTTCGGGCTCGCGAGCAGGACGACGGACGGCTGCTCGCGCGCGATCACCTCGCGGGCGTGCTCCGGGTCGAGCGTGAAGTCCTCCGCGCGGCGCCCGACGACCCAGGCCGTGTGCGTGTCGCGCGCGTACTCCGGGTACATCGAGTACGTCGGCGCGAAGGAGACGGCCGTGCGCCCCGGGCCGCCGAAGGCCTGCAGCACGTGGAGCATGATCTCGTTCGAGCCGTTCGCCGCCCAGAGCTGCTCCGCCCCCAGCACGACGCCCGCCTCCGTCCCGAGGTAGGCGGCGAGGTCGGTGCGCAGGCCGAGGAAGTCGCGGTCGGGGTAGCGGTTCAGCCCGGTGGCGGCGTCGTGCACCGCGCGCGTGATGGTCGCGACGACGGCCTCGCTCGGCGCGTGCGGGTTCTCGTTGACGTTGAGCAGGACCGGGACGTCGAGCTGCGGCGCACCGTACGGCTCGACGCCGGCGAGCTCGGGGCGCAGCGGGAGCAGGGGTCGTCCCGCGACGGAGGGTGGGGTCACCCCGACAGTCTACGAAGCGTGGGCGCGCGGCCGCCCGTGACGTCCGGCACGCGGGCACCCCGGGGCGACCTTCTGACGGCGGCCGCCCGGGACGGTCGGCGCGGTCGGCGCGCGGTCGACCAGGACGGTCGGCCTCGCCGACGAGAGGCGGAGGTCCCGACCTGGACGGACGTCGGTCGCCGGTCCGGCCGTCCGGGGCGCCGGAGCGGCGGCGCACGCGTAGCGTCGAGAGGGAAGGGAGGACCGTCGGCACGGTCCCCCGGCCCCTCTCCCCGAGAAAACGAGGTGATCTCCGTGCCCGCCATGCGTGCCGCCGTCGTCCGCTCGTTCACCGACCCGCTGGTCGTCGAGGAGCTCGACGTCCCGTCGCCCGGGCCCCACGAGGCCCTGGTCAAGGTCGACTACACCGGCGTGTGCCACACGGACCTGCACGCCGCGCACGGCGACTGGCCGGTCAAGCCCGCTCCCCCGTTCGTGCCGGGCCACGAGGGCGTCGGCACGGTCGTCGCGGTCGGTGACCAGGTCACGCGCGTGCGCGTGGGCGACACGGTCGGCAACGCCTGGCTCTGGAGCGCGTGCGGCGAGTGCGAGTACTGCGAGACGGGCTGGGAGACGCTGTGCCCGCAGCAGAAGAACGGCGGCTACTCGGTCGACGGCTCGTTCGGCCAGTACATGCTCGTCGACTCGAGGTACTGCCCGGTGATCCCGGACGGGGTCGACCTCTCCGCCGTCGGGCCGATCCTGTGCGCCGGCGTCACCGTCTACAAGGGGCTCAAGGTCACGGACACCCAGCCCGGCGAGTGGGTGCTGGTCTCGGGGATCGGCGGGCTCGGGCACATCGCGGTGCAGTACGCGGTCGCGATGGGCCGCCGCGTCGCCGCGGTGGACGTCGACGACGAGAAGCTCGCGCTCGCGCGCAAGCACGGCGCGGAGGTGACGGTGAACGCGGCGACGTCGCCCGACGCGGCGGCCGAGATCCGCGAGCAGACGGGCGGCGGCGTCCACGGCGCGCTCGTCACCGCCGTCAACGCGCACGCGTTCCCGCAGGCCGTGGAGGCGCTGCGCCGCGGTGGCACGGTCTCGCTCGTCGGCCTGCCGCCGGAGAAGTTCCCGCTCGACATCTTCACGACCGTCCTCTTCGGCCTGACCGTGCGCGGGTCGATCGTCGGCACGCGCAAGGACATGGCCGAGGCGCTCGACTTCTTCGCGCGCGGCAAGATCACCCCGACGTACACCGTGCGTCCGCTCGACGACATCAACGCGATCTTCGCCGAGATGGAGGAGGGCCGGATCGACGGGCGCGTCGTCATGGACATGCGCTCCTGACGTCGCGCCGCTGCCGCTCGCGTCGTCCCGGCCCGTGACCCCCGACCGGGTCGCGGGCCGGGGCTGTGCACGACGGCCCGAGGGTCGGCGGGTGCGCCTACGATCGTGCGGGTGAGCCCCACCGACCCGTACGCCGACCTGCCCTTCGATCCGGCCGACGAGCCGCCGCTCGACGAGCCCGCCGACCCGTTCGGCGACCCGTGGGCGGGGACGGCGCCGGAGGCACCGGCGACCGCGGCTCCCGCCGCGCGCACGGCCGGCGGCGCGGGCGCGGACGCTCGCGGCGGCGACCCCGCGCCCGACCCCGCGCCCGTTCCGGCGGCCGGCGGCGGCGAGGCCGCCAAGCGCGCCAAGCTCGCCATGCTGCGCGGCCTCCTCGACGGGCAGTCGCTGCGCGAGGACGCCGAGACCGCGCTGCGCGCCCTCGTGGGGCGCGACGACGCGACGCTGCGCGAGGACCAGTGGCGCGCGATCGAGGCGCTCGTGGCGTTCCGCCGTCGTGCGCTCGTCGTGCAGCGCACCGGGTGGGGCAAGTCGGCCGTGTACTTCGTCGCGACCCGGCTGCTGCGCGACCGCGGCGCCGGCCCGACGGTGATCGTGTCCCCGCTCCTCGCGCTCATGCGGGACCAGATCTCGGCCGCCGCGCGCGCCGGGATCAAGGCGGTGACGATCAACTCCGCGAACGTCACCGAGTGGGACGACGTCCACCGCGCGATCGCGGACGGCGAGGTCGACGTGCTCCTGTGCTCGCCGGAGCGGCTCAACAACCCCGGCTTCCGCGACGAGGTCCTCCCCCGGCTCGCGGCAGACGCGGGCCTCGTCGTCATCGACGAGGCGCACTGCATCTCGGACTGGGGCCACGACTTCCGGCCGGACTACCGGCGCATCCGCACCCTGCTCGCCGACCTGCCGCCCGGCATCCCGGTGCTCGCGACGACCGCGACGGCGAACGAGCGCGTGACCGCCGACGTCGCGGAGCAGCTCGGTGTCACGGCGGCGCACGCCGCGGGCCGGGCCGCGGGCGATGTCGCGGGCGGGACGGCCCACGAGGACGTGCTCGTCCTGCGCGGCGGCCTCGACCGCGAGTCGCTGCACCTCGCCGTGCTGCGCCTGCCCGACCAGCCGACGCGCGTCGCGTGGCTCGTCGAGGCGCTCCAGGACGTCGACGGCTCGGGGATCGTGTACTGCCTCACCGTCTCCGCCGCCGAGCAGGTCGCGAGCCAGCTCCGCGCCGCCGGTCTCGCCGTGGCGTCGTACACGGGCCAGACGGACCCCGCCGAGCGCGAGCGGCTCGAGGAGGACCTCAAGGAGAACCGCGTCAAGGCGCTCGTCGCGACCTCCGCGCTTGGGATGGGCTTCGACAAGCCGGACCTGGCCTTCGTCGTCCACCTCGGGGCACCGAGCTCGCCGATCGCGTACTACCAGCAGGTCGGGCGCGCGGGCCGTGGCGTGGACTCGGCCGTCGTGGTGCTCCTGCCGGGCGAGGAGGACCGCCGCATCTGGGAGTGGTTCGCGTCCACCGCGTTCCCGCCGCAGGATCAGGTGCGCGCGACCCTCGACGCCCTCGGCGCGGGCGGCACGCAGTCCGTCGCGCAGCTCGAGACGCAGGTCGACCTCAAGCGGTCACGCCTCGAGGGCATGCTCAAGGTGCTCGACGTCGACGGCGCGGTCCGGCGCGTCAAGGGCGGCTGGGAGGCCACGGGCGAGCCTTGGACGTACGACGCCGAGCGCTATGCGCGCGTCGACGCCACGCGCTCGGCCGAGCAGCAGGCGATGCTCGACTACGAGGCCACCGACGGGTGCCGCATGGCGTTCCTGCGCGCCGCGCTCGACGACCCGGAGCTCGAGGACGGGTGGCGGTGCGGCCGCTGCGACACGTGCGGCGGCGTGACGCTGCCCGCACTCCCCGACGCGGAGGCCGTCGCCGCCGCGCGCGCCGACATGGACCGCCCCGGCGTCGAGGTCGTGGCCCGTCGGCAGTGGCCGAGCGGCATGGACCGTCTGGGGCTCGACCTGCGCGGGCGCCTGGGTGCGGACGAGCTCGCCGAGACCGGGCGCGCGGTCGCGCGCCTCGACGGGCTCGGCTGGTCCGCGCCGCTGCGCGAGCTCTTCGCGGCCACGACGCCCGACGGCGACACCCCCGTCGCGCTCCGGCGCGCCGCCGCGCGCGTCCTCGACGACTGGGCGGAGCTCTACGAGTCCGCCCCGCAGCCGGACCCGGAGACCGGGGTCGATGACAACTCTCCTGACGGCACGGCCCCGGCCGAACGGTGGCTCCTCGTGGACGGCGTCGTCGCGGTCCGCTCCGCGACGCGTCCGCGGCTCACGTTCCACCTGGCGAACGGGCTCGCGAGCTACCTCGGCAAGCCGCTCATCGGCGCGGTCGGGCCGGTCCCGGGCCGCGAGGAGCCGGGCCGGCACGACGTGAACTCCGCGACGCGCCTCGCGGGCGTCGCGGGCCGCCTCCAGCTCGAGCTGTCGGACGCCGCGCTCGCGGGACTCGCCGGGCGCCGCGTGCTGCTCGTCGACGACTACACCGAGTCGGGCTGGACCCTCACGGTCGCGGCGCGCCTGCTGCGCCGCGCCGGGGCGGCGGCGGTGCACCCGTTCGTGCTCGGGGTGCGCTGACGCGGTCGCACCCCGGGACCAGGCGCGTCACCAGCGCAGGCGCAGCTCGGTGTACGTCGTGTCCACGAAGCCGAGCGAGCGGTAGAGCGGCTCGCCCTCCGGCGTCGCGTGCAGGGACACGGAGTCCGCGCCCGCCGTGCGGGCCCAGTCGAGCGCCGCTCCGACGCACGCGCGCCCGAACCCCCGGCCGCGGTCGGCCGGGTGCGTGCAGACGTTCGACAGGTGCGCCGTCGTGCCGCGCGGGTTGCGCGCCGACGGCGCGGACCGGTGCAGCTCGACGAGCGCGCACGCCGCGAGGCGTCCCGGTGCGTCGACGACGAACGCGACGACGTCGGGAGTCCCCAGACCCGCGGCGAACCACGCGCGCGCCCGGCCCTGCCACGTCGGGTCCTCCGCGCCGGGCTCGCCCATCGCGCGCATGAGGTGCACACGCAACGACACGAGGTCGGCCGCGTCGCGCGGGACGGCACGCCGCACCCGCACGACGGCGTCCCGCGCGGAGACGCCGTGCGGAGCGCCGGCGAGCGGTGCCTGGTCGCGCGAGGCGCCGCCGTGCGGGGCCTCGTCGTGCGGGCCGCCGTCGTGCCGCCGTGCTTGGTCGTGCGGGCCGCCGTCGTGCGGCGCGCCGGACCGACCGGCGGTCACAGGAACCGCGCCCGCACCGCCTCGCCGTGCGCCGGGAGGTCCTCGTCGTTCGCCACGGCGACGATCCGGTCCGCGAGGTCCTCGAGGGCGTCGCGGTCGTACTCGACCACCTGGACGGCCTTGACGTAGCTGTGCACGCCGAGCCCGCTGGAGAAGTGCGCGCAGCCGCCCGTCGGCAGGACGTGGTTCGAGCCGGCCATGTAGTCGCCGAGCGAGACCGGCGACCAGGGCCCGACGAAGATCGCCCCCGCGCTCGTGACGCGCTCGGCGAGCTCGGCCGCCCCCGCGGCCTGGATCTCCAGGTGCTCCGCGCCGTAGGCGTCCACCACCTGCAGCCCGTGCTCGAGGTCGTCGACGAGCACGATCGCGGACTGCGGGCCCGCGAGCGACTGCGCGACGCGCTGCGCGTGCTTCGTCGCGGTCACGAGGTCCGCGAGGCGCGCCTCGACCGCGGCGGCGAGCTCGACCGACGGGGTGACGAGCACCGCGGCGGCCAGCGGGTCGTGCTCCGCCTGGCTGATGAGGTCGGCCGCGACGTGCCCCGGGTCCGCCGAGGCGTCGGCGAGGACTGCGATCTCGGTGGGGCCCGCCTCCGCGTCGATACCCACGACGCCTCGCACGAGCCGCTTGGCCGCCGCGACGAAGACGTTGCCGGGGCCCGTCACCACGTCGACCGGCTCGCACAGCACGTCGCCGTCCTGCGGCTCGCTGCCGGCCGCGCCGTACGCGAACATCGCGACCGCCTGCGCCCCGCCGACGGCGTACACCTCGTCGACGCCGAGCAGCGCGCACGCGGCGAGGATCGTCGGGTGCGGCAGGCCGCCGCTGTCCCGCTGCGGCGGCGACGCGACGGCGAGGCTCGGCACGCCCGCCTCCTGCGCCGCGACGACGTTCATCACGACGGACGACGGGTAGACGGCCAGGCCACCGGGGGCATAGAGCCCGACGCGGCGCACGGGCACCCACCGCTGGCGGACCTGGGCGCCCGGCGCGACCTGGACCGTGAAGTCCTGCGGGCGCTGCGCCGCGTGCACGAGCCGGACCCGGCGGATCGACTCCTCGAGCCCTGCCCGGACCTGCGGGTCGAGCGCCGCGAGCGCCGCGGCGATCTCGTCGGCCGGGACCCGCAGGTGCTCCGGCCGCACACCGTCGAAGCGCTCGGCGTACTCGCGCAGGGCCTCGGCCCCGCGCGTCCGCACCGCCTCGAGGATCGGCGCGACCCGATGCGCCGCGTCCTCCACGCCGACCTCTGCGCGCGGCAGGGCCTCGGCGAGCTCGCGTGCGGACAGGGAACGCCCTCGGAGATCGATGCGGGAGATCATGCGACGAGTCTAGGAGCCCGGGAGGTCCGCGACGAGCGCGTTTCGCCCACCGGTCGTCCCGGCGGCCGCCCTGCGCCGGCGCGTTCTCGTCGGGAGTCGTGTCGTCGCGGCACGCGGCGCCGGGGAGAATGGCGTCATGAACGCCTCCGACGACGCCCGCCCGGTCGAGATCTCCGACGACGTCATCCGCCTCGGCCAGTTCCTCAAGCTCGCCGGGCTCGCCGAGTCCGGCGCGGAGGCGCGCGAGCTCGTCACCGAGGGCGAGGTGCGCGTGAACGGCGAGGTGGACACGCGCCGAGGCCGCCAGCTGCACCGCGGCGACGTCGTCACGGTGGACCGGCCGCAGGGCGGGGAGAGCGCGACCGTCGCCTGAGCGGCGGGTACGACTCGTCGGGCGAGGTCAGGCCATGTACGTCGAGGCCATCACCTTGTCCGGCGTGAGGCGCAGCACCACGCGCTCCGGCTTGGGCGTCAGCGGGCGGTAGCGGCGGGCGTAGCGCGCGACGGCGTCCGCCACCTCGTCCGCGTCCTCGACGACCTCGATCGTCCCCTCGAGCGTGAGCCACCGCCCGCCGTCGACCTGGCACACCGCGGCGCGCGGGTGCGCCCCGTCCGGGCCGGTCCGGCGGGCGTTGCGCGCCTTCACCGACCCGCGGTTCGTCGTGATCCGCACGACGCCCGCGTCCGGGTCCCAGGTGAACGCCACCGGGACGACGTGCGGGCTCCCGTCCTCGCGCAGGGTCGTGAGCGTGGCCAGGTGCCGCTCGGTGACGAAGACGCGCTGCTCGGGGTTGAGTCGGATCACGCTCGCGAGTCTAGGCGCGGCCGCCCGGCACCGGCCGGAGCCGTCTCGTGCCGGTGGTCACACGACGCCGCCGACGAGCCGCCGCGGGTGCGCCGTCCTGCGTGCGCCGCAGCGCGGGCAGGACGGCACCGCCCGGGCGGTGGCACCGCCTGCGCGGCGGGACCGTCTGCGCGGCGGGACCGTGCGCAGTGCCGGACCGACGGCGTCGGCGTGTCAGAGCAGGCAGGACGGCCCGAGCAGCGCCTTGAGGTCGCCGAACAGCGCCGGCGACTTCTCGACCCGCAACCCGTCGCCCGCGCGGACGACCGTGGTCTTGCCGGGCTCGAGGACCTGGACGTGCACCTCGGCCGAGCCGGGGTGCGTCGCGAGGACCTCGCGCAGGCGCAGGATGATCGGCTCGACGCAGCGCGTGTGCGAGACCTTCACGGCGAGCGGCGACTCGGCGCCCACGGTGATGTCCGGGAGCGAGACCTCCATCGCCTGGAGCTGCATCGTGTCGTCGCGCCGACGCACGCGCCCGCGCAGGACCACGACCTGGTCCTCGGCGAGGACGGTCGAGTACGCGAGGTACGTCTCGCCGAAGAACATGACCTCGACGGCGCCCTCGAGGTCCTCGATGGTCACCGCGGCCCACGGGTTGCCGTTCTTGCTCATCTTGCGCTGGAGCGACGTCACGAGGCCGGCGATCGTCACGGTGGAGCCGTCGGGCCGGCCCTCGTCGGCGAGGAGGTTCGCGATCCCGGTGTCCGCCGCACGCGTCAGCACGTGCTCGAGCCCGGACAGCGGGTGGTCGGACACGTACAGGCCGAGCATCTCGCGCTCGAACGCGAGGCGCTGCTTCTTGTCCCAGTCCGGGAGGTCGGGCACGTCGACGGAGAACGACATGCCGTCCTCGGCGTCGGCGCCCCCGAAGTCGGCGAAGAGGTCGAACTGGCCCTCCGCCTCCTTGCGCTTGACGCTGATGACCGAGTCGACGGCCTGCTCGTGCACGACGAGCAGGGCGCGCCGCGCGTGGCCGAGCGAGTCGAACGCGCCTGCCTTGATGAGCGACTCGATGGTGCGCTTGTTGCACACCACGGCCGGCACCTTGTCGAGGAAGTCGGTGAACGACGTGAACGCGCCCTTCTCCTCGCGCGTGCGGATGATCGCGTCGACGACGTTTGCGCCGACGTTGCGCACGCCCGTGAGACCGAAGCGGATGTCGCCGCCCACCGCGGTGAACTTCGCCGCCGAGTCGTTCACGTCCGGCGGGAGCACGGTGATGTGCATGCGGCGGCACTCGTTGAGGTAGAGGGCCAGCTTGTCCTTGTCGTCGCGCACGCTCTGCAGGAGCGCCGCCATGTACTCCGTCGGGTAGTTCGCCTTGAGGAACGCCGTCCAGTACGCCACGAGGCCGTACCCGGCGGAGTGCGCCTTGTTGAAGGCGTAGCCCGCGAACGGGACCAGCGTGTCCCAGACCGCCTGGATCGCGGCGTCGGAGTACCCACGCTCCCGGCAGCCCGCCTGGAACGGCACGAACTCCTTGTCGAGGATCTCCTTCTTCTTCTTGCCCATCGCGCGCCGCAGCAGGTCTGCCTGTCCGAGCGAGTACCCGGCGAGGATCTGCGCGGCCCTCTGGACCTGCTCCTGGTAGACGATGAGGCCGTAGGTCTCGTCGAGGATCTCCGCGAGGGGCTGCTCGAGCTCCGGGTGGATGGGCTCGATCTTCTGCAGCCCGTTCTTGCGCAGCGCGTAGTTCGTGTGCGAGTTCATGCCCATCGGGCCCGGGCGGTACAGCGCGATGACGGCCGAGAGGTCGTCGAACTTGTCCGGCTTCATCTGGCGCAGGAGCGCGCGCATGGGGCCGCCGTCGAGCTGGAACACGCCGAGCGTGTCACCGCGCGCGAGCAGCTCGTACGACGCCTTGTCGTCGAGCGTGAGCGACTCGATCTCGATCGGCTCCTTGCCGTTCATCTCGATGTTCTCGAGCGCGTCGTCGAGGATCGTGAGGTTCCGCAGCCCGAGGAAGTCCATCTTGATGAGGCCGAGGCCCTCGGACGTCGGGTAGTCGAACTGCGTGATGACCGCGCCGTCCTGAGGACGGCGCATGATCGGGATGATGTCGATGAGCGGGTCGCTCGACATGATGACGCCCGCCGCGTGCACGCCCCACTGCCGCTTCAGCCCCTCGATACCCCGCGCGAGCTCGACGACGCGCTGCGCCTCCGGGTCGGTGTCGTGGAGCTGGCGGAACTCCGCCGCCTCGGAGTACCGCTCGTGCTTGGGGTCGAAGATCCCCGACAGGGGGATGTCCTTGCCCATGACCGCTGGCGGCATCGCCTTGGTGAGCTTCTCCCCCATCGCGAAGGGGAAGCCGAGGAGCCGCGCCGAGTCCTTGAGCGCCTGCTTGGCCTTGATGGTGCCGTAGGTGACGATCTGGGCGACGCGGTCGTCGCCGTACTTCTCCGTGACGTACCGGATGACCTCCCCGCGCCGACGCTCGTCGAAGTCGACGTCGACGTCGGGCATGGAGACGCGCTCGGGGTTGAGGAACCGCTCGAAGATCAGCCCGTGCTCCAGCGGGTCGAGCTCGGTGATGCCCATGAGGTAGGAGGCCATGGAGCCCGCCGCCGAGCCACGGCCCGGGCCGACGCGGATGCCCTGGTCCTTGGCCCAGTTGATGAAGTCGGCGACCACGAGGAAGTACCCCGGGAAGCCCATCTGGATGATGACCTCGGTCTCGTACTGCGCCTGCTTGCGCGCCGCGTCCGGGATGCCGTTCGGGTACCGGCGGTGCAGCCCGCGCTCCACCTCCTTGACGAACCAGCTCGTCTCGTCCTCGCCCTCGGGGACGGGGAACCGCGGCATGTAGTTCGCCTTCGTGTTGAACGACACCTCGCACTGCTCGGCGATGAGCAGCGTGTTGTCGCACGCCTCGGGGAGCTCCGCGAAGACCCGGCGCATCTCGGCCGCCGACTTCACGTAGTAGCCGGTGCCGTCGAACTTGAACCGGTCCGGGTCGTCGAGCGTCGAGCCGGAGTTGATCGCGAGCAGCGCCTCCTGGCTGGAGGCGTCCTCCTCGCGCACGTAGTGGAGGTCGTTCGTCGCGACGAGGCGCGCGCCGATGGTCTCCGCGAGGCGCAGGAGGTCCTTCGTGACCCGCGTCTCGATGTCGATCCCGTGGTCCATGAGCTCGACGAAGAAGTTCTCGCGGCCGAAGATGTCCTGGAGCTCGCCCGCCGTCCGCACCGCCTCGTCCCACTGGCCGAGGCGCAGGCGCGTCTGGATCTCGCCCGACGGGCACCCGCTCGTCGCGACGAGGCCCTTGCCGTACCGCTGGAGGAGGTCGCGGTCCATGCGCGGCCACTTGCCCATCTGCCCCTCGAGCGACGCGAGCGACGACGCCCGGAACAGGTTGTGCAGACCCTCGTTGTCCTTCGCGAGCAGCGTCATGTGCGTGTACGCACCGCGCGCCGAGACGTCGTCGGACTCCTGCCCCTGCTGCCCGAACCGCACGCGGGTCTGGTCGAACCGGCTCGTGCCCGGCGTGACGTACGCCTCGACGCCGATGATCGGCTTGATGCCCTTCGCCTGCGCCCGCGACCAGAACTCGAACGCCCCGAACACGTAGCCGTGGTCCGTCGTCGCGATGGCCTTCTGCCCCAGGCGCTCGACCTCGTCGAACAGGTCCCCGATCCGGGCCGCGCCGTCCAGCATCGAGTACTCGGTGTGGACGTGGAGGTGGACGAAGTCCTCAGTCGCGGTGGGCATGCACCGATCTTAGGCGTGCCCCACCGACACTCCCGCGAGGTCGCGGCGGGTCGTGCGGCACGTCACGTGGACGACCCGCGGCGCCCCGCCGAGACCGGTCAGACGTCGGTCGTGAGGGTCTTGGCGGCGTCGCGGTGGTCGATGCCCGCGTCGAGGTAGACAGGCCCGGACACGGCGTACCCGAGCCGCTCGTAGAAGCCGATCGCCTGGACCTGGGCGGAGAGGAGCACGCGCACGGCGCGGCGTCCGTCCGGTCCGGGGACCGCGTGCTCGGCGAGCGCGACCCCCTCCAGCGCGCGCATCACCGCGGCGCCCGCGCCGGTGCCCCGCGCGACCGCGGCGACCGCGACCCGGCCGACGTGCACCTCTCCCGGGTGCGCGGGGTCCGTGAGGAGCCGGCCCGTGCCGACGACCTCCCCGCCCCGCTCGCGGTCCCGCACGAGCACGTGCGTGGTCGTCTCCGCGGTGTCCAGGTCGTCGATCTCCTCCTCGACCGGGACGCCCTGCTCGTCGACGAACACCGCGAGCCGCAGCGCGTGCGCCGCGGCCAGCCCGGCGTCGTCGGACACGCGCTCCACGGCGAGCCGGGCGTCGCCCGGCCCCGAGGCGGCGACGGTCACGCGTACGCCCCGCGCAGCACCTCGAGCGCGTGCGCGAGGTCGTCCGGGTACTCGCTCGTCAGCTCGAGCCACTGCCCGGTCGTGGGGTGCTCGAACCCGAGGCGCATCGCGTGCAGCCACTGGCGCGTCAGGGACACGCGCGAGGCCAGCACCGGGTCGGCACCGTACGTGAGGTCGCCGACGCACGGGTGCCGCAGCGCGGAGAAGTGCACCCGGATCTGGTGCGTGCGTCCCGTCTCGAGGTGCACCTCGACGAGGGACGCGGCGGGCAGCATCTCGAGGACCTCGTAGTGCGTGACCGAGGGCTTGCCCTCCGCCGTGACGGCGAACTTCCAGTCCGCGCTGGGGTGCCGCCCGATCGGCGCGTCGATCGTCCCGGTCGTGGGCTCGGGGTGGCCCTGGACGAGCGCGTGGTAGACCTTCTCGACCGTGCGCTCCTTGAAGGCGCGCTTGAGCGCGGTGTACGCGACCTCGCTCTTCGCGACGACCATGAGCCCCGACGTCCCGGCGTCGAGGCGGTGCACGATGCCCTGACGCTCCGCGGCGCCCGACGTCGAGATCCGGTACCCCGCGGCCGCGAGGGCGCCGACGACGGTCGGGCCCGTCCAGCCCGGCGACGGGTGGGCCGCGACGCCGACGGGCTTGTCGACGACCACCAGGTCGTCGTCGTCGTGCACGATGCCCATGCCCGGCACGGGTTCCGCGACGACCTCGACGGCGGGCGCGGCGTCGGGCACGTCGACCTCGAGCCACCCGCCCGGGACGAGCCGGTCGGACTTGCCGACCTCGCGTCCGTCGAGGCGGACGGCGCCGCCCGCGGCGAGCTCGGCGGCCCGCGTCCGCGAGAGGCCGAGGAGCCGGGACAGCCCGGCGTCGACCCGCTCGCCGGCGAGGCCGTCGGGCACCGGGAGCGACCGGAGGCTCACCGCGCCCCCTCGTCGTCGGTCCGCGTGGCGGTCGGCTCGGGTGCGGGCCCGGACGTCGGCTCGATGGCGTCGTCGGCGCTCGTCCCGGGGTCCGCGTCGTCGCCGCCGTGGCGCGTCCCGTCCAGCCCGATGCCGAGCACCGACAGGACGGCGATCATCACGGCCGCGGCCACGATCGCGATGTCCGCGACGTTGCCCACGAACCAGTTCGCGTAGGCGATGAAGTCGACGACGTGCCCGCGCGCGAAGCCGGGCTCGCGGAAGAAGCGGTCGACGAGGTTGCCGAGCGCGCCGCCCAGCAGGAGGCCCAGCGCGACGGCCCACGCGCGCGAGCCGATGCGGCTCACCATGCGCACGATGACGACCACGACCGCGACCACGACGATGGTCAGGAGCCACGTCATGCCCGTCGCGATGGAGAGCGCCGCGCCCGGGTTGTAGATGAGCCGCAGGCCGAGCAGGGACCCCACGAGCGGGATCGTGTCGTCGCCCAGCGTGAGGCTCGACTCCGCCCACCACTTGGTGAGCTGGTCGAGCACGAGGACGAGGACGGCGAGGACGACGGTCCACACGACGAGGACGCGTCGCGGACCGCGCCGGACGGCTCCTGCGGAGGGGTCGGCGGGCGCCTGCGGGGAGGCGTCGGCGGGGTCGGTGGGCTCGGGGCGCGCAGAGGTGGACATCGGCGGCAAGTCTGCCACGTCGTCGCCCCGGTCGACGCGGCCCCGCGACGGCCCGGTGCTCAGCGCCGCTCGGCGCGCTGCTTGGCCTCGACGGAGAGGTTCGCGCGCGGGAACGCCTGCAGGCGCGCCTTGCCGATCGGCAGCCCGGTCTCCTCGCACGTCGCGTACGTGCCGGCCGCGATGCGGTCGAGCGCGTGCGACGTCTGCGCGAGGAGGTCGCGCACGTTGTTGACGAGCGTCAGCTCCTGCTCGCGCTCGAGGGCGCTGGACCCGGAGTCGGCCTGGTCGTCGCCGGCGCCGTCACCGGAGTGGCGCAGGAGGTTCGACAGCTCCTCGTCCGCGACGGCGAGCTCCCCCTCCAGCCGCTCCTTCTCGGCGAGCAGCTCCGCGGCGAGCTCCTCGGCCTCCCGCAGGGTCCAGGGCTCCTCCCCGTCGCGCACGGGGAAGGACTTGACGTCCTTCGCGAGGTTCGGGAAACGGTCGCGCACGGCCGAACGGGCCGCGGTGGTGAGCTTGGTCATGTCGCCCCTCCAAGTTCGAGTCACGCGAGAGTAGACGCAGCGGCCGGTACGCACAACACACCACGCCGGTCCGCCGAGGCGGGAGTGAAGGCGCAGGTGCGAGGCGTACCGGCCGCTGCCGGACGGTCGACGCAGGTGCTAGATGCCGGGAGCGAGGTCGCTCGTGCGGCTCGCCCCGCCGACGTTGCTGCGCGGCGGGAGGGCGCTGCCCCGGTTGTCCAGGTCGCCCAGCAGGTTCTGCAGGTAGCTCTTGAGACGCGTGCGGTAGTCGCGCTCGAAGATCCGCAGCTCGTCGATCTTGCGCTCGAGGAGCGAACGCTCCTGCTCGAGCTGCGAGAGCGTACGGTGCGAGGTCTCCTCGGCCTCGCGCACGATGCGCGAGCCCTCCTCCTTGGCCTCCGCGATGAGGCGGTCGCCCTCCTCCTGGCCGGAGCGCACGTAGTCGTCGTGCAGCTTCTGGGCCAGCTGGAGCATGCCCGTCGCCGACTCGGGCTCCGCCGCGTTCTTCGTGACGACGGCCTGCGAGATCGGGGCGGGGCGCACGGGCTCCGGCTCCGGCTCGGGCGCCTTCGGCGTCTCGACGACGGGGGGCTGCACCGCAGCGCTGGACGCGTCGGCCCGGCTGAGCTCGGCGAGACGACGCTCCGCCGCAGCGAGCTTCGACTTGAGGTCCTCGTTCTCCTCCTGCACGGAGTTGAGGGTCCTCACCACCTCGTCCAAGAAGTCGTCGACCTCTTCGACGTCGTAGCCCTCGCGGAACTTCGTCGCCGAGAACTTCTTGTTCAGGATGTCCTCTGCAGTGAGCAGTGCCATCGGTTCACCTCATAGCGTTTGCGTGTCGGTCCGGGCGACCTCGCGATCACCAGACTCCAAAGTAGCGGACATTGCCCTCAGGGGCGGGTGCAGCCGCGCCGTCGCGCGCCGTCGGAACCGTGCCGACGGCGTGCAGCGTGCGCGGGCGTGCGGTGGGGGTCGGGGCGAACCGGACGTAGCGGCCCGGTACGGGCCGTCCGGACACCCTGGTCGGGTGACGTGCGTCTCAGAGCGAGGACACGATCTGCGCCGCGATCGTCACCGCGAAGAACAGGATGATGAACGCGAGGTCGAGGCGCACCTGACCCAGCGAGAGCGGCGGGATGAGCCGGCGCAGCGCGCGCAGGGGCGGGTCCGTCGCCGAGTAGATCACCTCGGCGAGCACCAGCAGGACCCCCCGGGGCCTCCAGTCGCGCGCGAAGAACTGCACCCAGTCGAACACGAGCCGACCGATGAGCAGCAGCAGGTAGAGCCAGAGCAGGAATCCGACGATGCCTGTGATGAGGTCCCAGATCACGGGTCAACTGTGCCAGACGCACCGCCCCCGGCCCCGCCGGGGACACGCGCTACGCCCAGGGCGGACGCGCAGGAGGGACGGGCGCGTCACCGCGCCCGTCCCTCCGTGCGTGCGGCGCGTGCTCGGCGGGTGCACCGCGCCGCGCGCACGCTCAGCTCTGGTTGTAGAAGCCCGCGCGACCGGGGGCCGGCGCGGCGGCCTGCTCCTCGCCGGTGATCTCGACGTGCTCGGGCGAGAGCAGGAACACCTTGTTGGTGACGCGCTCGATGGCCCCGTGCAGCCCGAAGATGAGGCCCGCGGAGAAGTCGACGAGGCGCTTCGCGTCCGCGTCGTCCATGTCCGAGAGGTTCATGATCACGGGGGTGCCGCCGCGGAACGCCTCGCCGATCACGCGCGCGTCGTTGTACGACCGCGGGTGCACCGTCGTGATCCGCCGCAGCTCGGCCGCCGACATGCTCGTCTGCGGCACCTCGCGCGGCCCGAGCGCGCGGTGCAGCGGCGTCACCGGTGCCTGGTAGTCGTGCGCCACGTCCGCCCCCGTCTCGTCGAGCTCGTCGACGTACTCGTCCTGCTCGTCCTCGCCGCGATCATCAGCGAGGCCCAGATACAGCATGGTCTTGCGCAGCGCTCCCGCCATGGGCCTTGCTCCGTCCTCGATCGATCCTCGGTCCACCGGCCGTCGGACCGGTGCGTTCACGCTAACCGAGGGTGCGCGGCGAGCCCCGGACGACACGCCCGGCGTGCGCAACCTCGTGCGGAGGTCGGACCGAGCCCGCTCAGGTGCCGGTGAGCGTCACGAGCCCGGCGAACCGGCCGGTCGTCGTGCCACGACGCGCCGCCCGACGGTGCGAGAAGAACCGCTCGTCCTCGATCGTGCACGCCGGGACGCGCACGACGTCCGCCACGCCCGCCGCGACGAGGTCCGCGACGACCCCGGCGGGCAGGTCGAGCGCCGGCGTCCCCCAGGACGTCGTCGACCACGTGGCCGGACGCGCGAGCGCGACGTCGTCGCGCATCCACGCGGGCACCTCGTAGCACCGCCCGCACGCGCTCGGCCCGACGGCGGCCCGCACCCGGTCGACCCGCGCACCGGCGGCGACCAGGGCGGCCAGCGCCGCGTCGACCACCCCGTGCGCGAGGCCGCGGCGCCCGGCGTGCGCGACGCCGACGACGCCCGCCTCGGCGTCTGCGAGGAGGACGGGCACGCAGTCGGCCACGAGAACGCCGAGGCCCGCGCCGCGGGACGCGGCGACGAGGGCGTCCGCCTCCCCCACCGTGTCGACGGGGTCCGCACCGCGCGGCGCAGGCTCCACCGTCGCGACGCGGGTGCCGTGCACCTGCGTCGCGAAGGACGCCGGGACGCCGAGCCACGCGGCCGCGCGCGCACGGTTGGCGCGCACCCGGTCGGCGTCGTCGGTCACGTTCAGGCCGAGGTTGAGCGTGTCCCACGGCGCCGGCGAGAGCCCGCCGTCGCGCGTCGTGAAGCCGGCGCGCACCCCCGGCCCGAGGTCCACCTCGAGCACGACGGGAGGGGCGGCGCCGTCGGCACCGCCCCTCCCGTCCTTCACGGCCCCGGCGCTCACGCGGCCCCGCACCGCGCCACGCGGTCGCGCACCGTCACTTGAGGAAGTCGGGCACGTCGAGCTCCTCGACCTTGCGGCGCGGGGGCTCCTCGTCGAAGATCCGCGGGGGCACGTCGACGCCCTCGTTCTGGCCGCCCGGCACGGCCTCCGCGTTGTGGTTCCCGGCGTCGCCGGAACCGACCACGGTGAACGGCGCGGGGGCGACCGGCTGCACCGGCACCGGGCCGTGACCGCCGTCGAGCGTGACGGGGACGTCGTCGGCCTCCGGCTGGATCGGCACGACCGGCCGCGGCAGCGTGTGCGCGCCCGTCGTCGGTGCCGGCGGCACGGCCCGCGCGGCGGGCACGACCGGGATCGCGCTCGTCGCGGGGCGCTGGGCACCTGCCACCTGGCCGAGCGCCCGCGCGTCGCCCCGCACCTGCGGGGCACCGCCGTCGAAGCCGGCCGCGATGACGGTGACCCGGACCTCGTCGCCCAGCGCGTCGTCGATCACGGCGCCGAAGATGATGTTCGCCTCGGTGTGCGCGGCCTCGTGGACCAGACGCGCCGCCTCGTTGATCTCGAACAGGCCGAGGTCGGAACCACCCTGGATGGAGAGCAGCACGCCGTGGGCGCCGTCGATGCTCGCCTCGAGGAGCGGCGACGAGATCGCCATCTCGGCGGCCTGCACCGCGCGGTCGTCGCCCCGCGCGTTGCCGATGCCCATGAGGGCGCTGCCCGCACCCTGCATGACGGACTTGACGTCCGCGAAGTCGAGGTTGATGAGACCGGGGGTCGTGATGAGGTCGGTGATGCCCTGGACACCGGACAGCAGCACCTGGTCGGCCTGGTGGAACGCCTGCAGCGCGCTGACGTTGCGGTCCGACATCGACAGGAGGCGGTCGTTCGGGATGACGATGAGGGTGTCGACCTCGTTGCGCAGGTTCTCGATGCCCTGGTCCGCCTGGACCGAGCGGCGGCGGCCCTCGAACGTGAAGGGCCGCGTCACGACGCCGACGGTCAGCGCGCCGAGCGAGCGCGCGATGCGGGCGACGACCGGTGCGCCGCCCGTGCCGGTGCCGCCGCCCTCGCCCGCCGTGACGAAGACCATGTCCGCGCCGCGCAGCACGTCCTCGATCTCCTCGGCGTGGTCCTCGGCCGCCTTCTTGCCGACCTCGGGGTCGGCGCCGGCGCCGAGACCGCGCGTGAGCTCGCGGCCGACGTCGAGCTTGACGTCCGCGTCGGACATGAGGAGCGCCTGCGCGTCCGTGTTGATGGCGATGAACTCGACACCCTTGAGGCCGACCTCGATCATCCGGTTGACGGCGTTCACGCCCCCACCGCCGATGCCGACCACCTTGATCACTGCTAGGTAGTTCTGCGGAGTTGCCACGTCAATGCCTCTCGATCGGTCAGCCCTGAACCTTCACCCTCAAGTAGAGGGTTATAGTTATGTCAGGTCGTTCATGGGTCGACCGTAGGTGTCGACGTGCCCATCATCAACGACCGCCTCGCGCGTGTCGGGGATCGCCACGCGCGCATTCACCGCGTCACCGGGAGCCGCGGGGCCGAGACGTCGTACACGGTGACCCCCGCGTTCTCCGGGACGGCCCGAAGCGTCTGCAGGACGCGCACCTTCAGCGCCGCCTCCTCGGAGCTCCCCCACTCGACGACGACCCCGTCCCGCAGCGTCATGCGGACCGCGTCTCGCGTCGGCGCCGAGACCTCCGCGACCTGCGCGTGGAGGTCCGCCGGGAGCGCGTTGAGCAGCACGAGCGCGGCGTCGAGCGCCCGCGCTCCCTGGTCGTCGAGCGGCGCGTCGATCTCCGGCAGCCCCTCGGGCACCACCGGGTCGGTACGCACGCGGACACCGTCGGCGTCGAGCAGCGCGAAGCCGTCGTCCACGGGCACCGCCACGACGGGCTCGCGCGACTCGAGGAGCACGGAGAGCCCCGAGGGCCACGCACGCCGGATCTCGACGTCGCGCACGCCGTTGAGGTCGAGCACCTGCTCGCGCAGCGCGACCGTGTCGAGCCGCGGCAGCGGCACGCCGTCCGCGGGGGCGACGACGTCGCGCACCTGCTGCGGGTCGATCACCGTGCCCTCGCCGGAGACCGTGACCTTGTCGAGGTCGAGGCCGAGCACGGGCGAGAAGAACGCCACCCACGCGAGACCGGCGACGACGAGGAGCCCCGCGACCCAGCCGAGGACGCGCGTGCGCACGCGGTGGCGGCGCATCGCGTCGCGCTCGGCGAGCCGCTCGGCCATGCCGTGCGAGACGACCCCGATCGGGGCGGACGCGCCGCGCGGGACCGACGTCGTCGTGCCCGTGGCCCGGCTGCCGCCACCGCGCGCGGCCGGAGGACGACCCGTGCCGGGTCGGCCGCCCGACGAGCGCACGAGCTCGGAGCCCGGCGCCGCGACGCGGCGCACCGGTCGCGTCGGCGCGTCCTCGACCGGCGCCCGGCGCGCGCCAGCGGGCGGGGCCGGCTTCGCGGAGCTCGGGGCCGGCTTCGCGGGGTCCGGGGCCGCGGGCCGTCCGGCCCGCTCGCCCGCGCCCGACCGGCCCGGCCGCGGCGCGGCGGGACGAGGCTGGGGCGGCGGACGCATCAGGCCTCGCCTCCTCCGGGCGCCGGGGCACCGTCGCGACGCGCGCGGAGGCGCTCGAGGACGACGGCGCCCAGCTCCGTGACGTCGCCCGCCCCGACGGTGAGCACGAGGTCTCCCGGGCGGGCGGCGTCCGCGACGCGGTGGGCCGCCTCGACGCGGTCCTCGACCGCGGCGACGACCACGCCGGGAGCGTCGACCAGGTCGGTGATCGTGCGCGCGCTCACGGCCGGGTCCGGCTCCTCGCGCGCCGCGTAGACGCCCGTGACCACGACCTCGTCCGCTCCGGCGAGCGCCTGCGCGAACTCGCGCGCGAACGTCGCGGTGCGCGAGAACAGGTGCGGCTGGAACAGCACGAGCACCCGGCCACCGGCCGCGACGGGCCGGGCGGCGGCGAGCAGCGCGGCCACCTCGGTCGGGTGGTGCGCGTAGTCGTCGACGACGCGCACGCCGCCCGCCTCGCCGCGGGCCTCGAAACGGCGGCCGGTGCCGAGGAAGCCGTGCGCGGCCGCGACCGCCGCCGCCGGGTCGACGCCGAGCACGACCGCCGTCACGACGGCCGCGGTCGCGTTGAGCGCGTTGTGGTGCCCCGGCACGCGCAGCAGCAGCTCGAGCCCGTCGAGGCGCGCCGCGCCGACCGTTCCGGTGAGCGACGCTCGCACCCCGGGTCGGCCCGCCTCGTCGGTGGGGGCCACGTCCGCGACGCGCACGTCGGCGTCCGCGGACGTGCCGTACGTGACCACCGCTCCCCCGACCCGGGCGTGGGACGACGCGAGAGCGCGCGCCCCCGCGTCGTCGGCGCACGCGACGAGCGTCCCGCCCGGGACGATCCGCGCGGCGAAGTCGACGAACGCCTGCTCGAACGCGGCACGCGACCCGTAGTGGTCGAGGTGGTCCGGCTCCACGTTGGTGACGACGGCGACGTCGGGCGCGTAGTTGAGGAACGACCCGTCCGACTCGTCGGCCTCGGCGACGAGGACGTCCGACCCGAGGTGGCCGCCCGCGACGGGGCCGTCCTCGGTGAGCACCGTGCCGCCGATCGCGAACGACGGGTCGAGGCCCGCGCCGCGCAGGACGGTCGCGATCATCGCGGACGTCGTGGTCTTGCCGTGCGCGCCCGCCACGGCGACGGACCGGCCGCGCGCCATGAGCGAGGCCAGCGCCTGCGAGCGGTGCAGCACGCGCAGCCCGGCCGCGCGCGCCGCCGCGAGCTCGGGGTTCGTCTCGCGCACCGCGCTCGACACCACGACGGTGTCCGCGCCGGCGACGTGCGCGGCGTCGTGCCCCACCCACACCCGGACGCCGTCGGAGCGCAGCGCGGCGAGCGCGTCGCCCTCGCGCGCGTCCGAGCCCTGGACGGGGACGCCGTGCGCGGCGAGGAGACGGGCGACGACGGACATGCCCGCCCCGCCGACGCCGACGAGGTGGACCGTGCCGAGCGCCTCGAGCGCGAGCGGGCCCTCGCCCGACGCCGCCGTCACGCCCGTGCCCCCGACGCACCGGCGACGGCCTCGGCGACGAGGTCCGCGACGCGGGCGGCGCCGTCGCGCACGCCCGCTCCCGCGGCGGCCGCTGCCATCGCGTCGAGCCGGCCCGGGTCACCGAGCAGCGCCGGGACCTCGCGCGCGACCCACGCCGCGTCGAGCTGTGCGTCGTCGACGAGCAGGCCGCCACCCGCCGCGACGACGGGGCCGGCGTTGAGCCGCTGCTCCCCGTTGCCGATGGGCAGCGGCACGTAGACGGCCGGGATGCCCAGCGCCGCGAGCTCGCCCACCGTGCCCGCGCCCGCGCGGCACACGACGAGGTCCGCGACCGCGAGCGCGAGCTGCATCTCGGCGAGGTACTCGCGCACGTCGTAGCGCGCGCCGGGGTGGCCCGCGACGGCACCGGCCGCCGCCTCGCGCACCGCGCCGTCCTTGCCCTTGCCCGTCAGGTGGAGGATCTGCGTGCCCGCCCCGAGGAGCGCGCCGGCGGCACCGGAGACCGCCTCGTTGAGGCTCTGCGCCCCCAGCGAGCCGCCGGTGACGACGAGCGTCCGCGCGCGGGGGTCGAGGCCGAGGCGCGCCGCGGCGTCCGCGCGCACCCCGGCGGCGTCCGCCGCCCGCGCGGCCACGAGGTCCTGGATCTCGCGGCGCAGCGGCAGCCCGGTGACGACGCCGCCCTTGAGCGGCGTGCCCTCGAACGTCACGCCGACGCGCGCGGCCCACCGGGCACCGAGGCGGTTCGCCAGGCCGGGGCGCGCGTTCTGCTCGTGGATCACGACCGGGACGTCGCGACGGCGCGCGGCGAGGTACGCGGGCGTGGAGACGTAGCCCCCAAAGCCGACGACGACGCGCGCGCCGGTCTCGTCGATGACGGCGCCCGCCGCGTCCACGGCGGACTTGAGGCGTCCCGGGAGGTTGACCCACTCCGCGCTGGGGCGGCGCGGGAGCGGGACGCGCGGCACGTGCCGCAGCGGGTAGCCCCGGGCGGGGACCAGGTCGTCCTCGAGGCCGCCCGCGACCCCGAGCGCGGTCACCACCACGCCGGGCTCACGCGCCCGGAGCTCGTCCGCCACCGCGAGGAGCGGGTTCACGTGCCCCGCCGTCCCGCCGCCTGCGAGCACCACCGAACCGATCGTCGTCACGTACCTCGTCGTCCTTCCCTGCGGCAGGTGCCGCGTCCTGTCCGTCGTGCGGAGGTCTGTCGTGCGGGGCGCGGGGCGCCCCACGGGTCCGGCGTCGCGGCCGGAGCGGCCGCGACGGCCGGGGAGGTCATCGCGTGGTCCGGCGCCGGGGGCGTGCCGCCCGGCCGACGACGGCGAGCGAGCGCCGCACGACGCTCCCCCGCGCGGCGAGCGCCTCGGCCGCGCCCGGTTCCGAGCGTGCGAACGAGATGAGCACGCCGAGCGCGGCCATCGTCATGATGAGCGCGGAGCCGCCCGCCGAGACGAGCGGCAGCGGGACGCCGATCACGGGCAGGAGCCCGATGACGACCCCGATGTTGATGAACGCCTGGCCGACGATCCAGCACGCGATCCCGGCCGTCGTGATCTTCACGAAGGGGTCGGGGTGGCGACGCACGATCCGGCTCGTGGCGACGCCGACGATGACGAACAGCCCCAGCACCAGGAGCGTGCCGAGCAGCCCGAGCTCCTCGCCGATCACGGCGAAGATGAAGTCGTTGTGCGCCTCCGGCAGGTACGACCACTTCTCGCGGCTCGCCCCGAGGCCGACGCCCGTGAGCCCGCCCGTGCCGAGCGCGTACAGGCCGTGCATCGACTGGTAGCACTCGCCGAGGGTGTCGGTGCACTCGCGGTACGTCGCCATGATGCGCGAGAGCCGGTCGCCGCCCGACTGGTTGAGGATGAAGACGTACCCGACGACGAACGCGGCACCGCCCGCCCCGAGGGCGAGCAGGCGCCCGTCGGCCCCCGAGACGAAGAACGCACCCGCGATGATCGCCATGACGACGAGCGCCGTGCCGAGGTCGTGACCCGCGAGCACGAGGCCCACGACCGCGACCGCGACGGGGACCGCGGGGATCAGCACGTGCCGCCACTGACCGAGCATCCGCTGCTTGCGCCCGAGCACGACACCGAGCCACAGCGCGAGCGCGAGCTTCGCGACCTCGGCCGGCTGGAACGTGAAGAGCTTCAGGTCGATCCAGCCGGTGTTGCCGTTGACGTTCTTCGCGAGCGGCGTGAACACGAGCATCTGCAGCCCGAGCGCCACGAGGAGCGCGGGCCACGCGAGCCGCTTGTACCAGTCGACCGGCACGCGCGTGGCGACGAGCAGGACGGGCAGGCCCATGAGGGCGAACTTCGCCTGCTCGAGGAACGCCCCGAAGGGTGACTTGCCCGCGGCGATCTGCGTGACCGCCGAGCTGGAGAACACCATGACGAGACCGATGATCGCGAGCAGCGCCGTCGCGCCGACGAGCAGGTAGTAGCTCGTCACCGTGCTGTTCCACTGGCCGAGCCACGGGCGCTCGGCGGGCTCGGGCCGCGGGCGTCGCGGCTCGCGGGTCGTCGCCCGGCCCCGCGGCACCGTCCGGCTCGTGCCGGCCCGGGGGACGGTGCGCGTCGAGGGCGCGCCTCGCCCGTTCGCGGTCTGGGTCATGGGCTGCCCGGCCTACCCGTGGTCGGGGCGCAGGGCGCGCGCCGCCTCGGCGAACGCGTCGCCGCGCGCGGCGTACGAGCGGAACTGGTCCATCGACGCGCCGGCGGGCGCGAGCAGCACCGTGTCGCCGGCCTGCGCGAGGCGGCGGGCGGAGTCGACGGCGCGGGGCATCACGGTCCCAGTGTCGCCAGGATCCACGCGCACGACGGGGATATCGGGCGCGTGTCGGGCGAGCGCACCGGCGAACGGCTCGGCGTCGACGCCGATCAGCACGACGGCACGCAGCCGGTCGGCGCGCGCGGCGACGAGGTCGTCGAACGACGCTCCCTTCGCGAGGCCGCCCGCGACCCACACGACGGTCCCGGGCGCGAACGCGGCGAGGGACGCGGACGCGGCGTGCGCGTTGGTCGCCTTGGAGTCGTCGACGTAGGCGACGCCGTCGACCGAGGCGACCTGCTCGATGCGGTGCGACCCCGTGCGGAACGCGCGCAGCCCGTCGCGGACCGCGACGGCCGGGACGCCGTGCGCCCGTGCCAGGGCGGCCGCCGCGAGCGCGTTCGCCACGACGTGGGCGGGCACGACGCCGTCGGCGCCCGCGAGGTGCGACAGGTCGCCGAGCGTCGCGAGCTCGGCGGCGTGCGTGTGCCGGTCCGGAGCGTCCGCGGGCGCGTGGAACGCGCGGTCGACGAGCACGTCCTCGATGACGCCGAGCTGCCCGCGCGCCGGGGCGCCGAGCGTGAAGCCGACGGCCCGGGCCCCCTCGACGACGTCCGCCTCGCGCACGAGCGCCTCGGTGCGAGGGTCCGCGACGTTGTAGACGCACGCGACCCGGGCGTCCTCGAAGACGCGGCCCTTGTCGGCCGCGTAGGCGTCGATCCCGCCGTGCCAGTCGAGGTGGTCGGGGGCGACGTTGAGGACGGCGCCCGCCTCGGGGGACGTGGTGTGCGTGAAGTGGAGCTGGAAGCTCGACAGCTCGACCGCGAGCACCTCGAGCGTCGGGTCGAGCGCGGCCTCGACGACGGGCGTCCCGACGTTGCCGACCGCCGCCGTCCGCAGGCCCGCGGTCCGCAGGATCGTCTCGAGCATCTCGACCGTCGTCGTCTTGCCGTTCGTCCCGGTGACGGCGAGCCAGGGCGCGGGCCGCCCCGACGGGCCGGCGACGCGCAGGCGCCACGCGAGCTCGACCTCGCTCCATACCGGCACGCCGCGCTCCGCGGCGGCCACGAGCAGCGGGTGGCTCGGACGCCAGCCCGGCGAGACGACGACGAGGTCCGTCGCCGCGAGGTCCACGTCCGCCGCGTCGTGCAGGTCGGCGTCAGCGGCGCCGTCGTCGAGCGTGACGACCGACGTCGCGCGCGGGTGGAGCGCCGCCGCGGCGGCGCGCCCGGACACCCCGAGGCCGGCGACGACGACGCGCGCACGCTCGAGCGGGACGGCGAGGTCGTGGGGGTCGCGTGCCACTAGCCGACCACCCACTCGGCGTAGAAGATCCCGATGCCCAGCGCCGCGAACAGCCCGGCGATGAGCCAGAAGCGGATGACGATCGTGACCTCGCCCCACCCGGACAGCTCGAAGTGGTGGTGCAGCGGCGCCATCTTGAACACGCGCCGACCGGTCATCTTGAAGAACCCGATCTGGATGACGTCGGAGAGCACGATGATGACGAAGAGGCCGCCGATGATGAGCGCGAGGAACTCGGTGCGCGTGAGGATCGACAGGCCGGCGAGCGCGCCGCCGAGCGCGAGCGAGCCCGTGTCGCCCATGAAGATCTTCGCGGGGCTCGCGTTCCACCACAGGAACCCGAAGCACGCGCCGACGATCGCGGCGGCCACGATCGCGAGGTCCTGCGGGTCGCGCGTCTCGTAGCAGCTCGGCCCGGCCGACGCGAGGCGCTGGCAGGTCTGGTTGAGCTGCCAGATGCCCACGAGAACGTACGAGCCGAACACGATGAGCGAGACGCCCGTCGCGAGCCCGTCGAGACCGTCGGTGAGGTTGACCGCGTTCGACCACGCGGTGATGAGGAAGTTGGCCCAGAGCACGAAGAGGATCAGCCCGACCGTGACGCCCGCGAACGCGAGGTCGAGGTTCGTGTCGCGCAGGAAGGAGATGCGCGTCGACGCCGGCGTGCGGCCGTGCTCGTTGGGGAACTGCAGCGCGAGCACCGCGAACGCGATGCCGACCGCGCCCTGGCCGATGATCTTCGCGCGGGCCGTGAGCCCGAGGCTGCGCTGCTTGCGGATCTTCGTGAAGTCGTCGAGGAAGCCGACGATCCCGAGCCCCGTCATGAGGAACAGGACGAGCAGGGCGGAGACGCTCGGGAACCGCCCCGAGACGACGTACGACATCGCCCAGCCGAGCAGCGTCGCGCCGATGATGACGACCCCGCCCATCGTGGGCGTCCCGCGCTTGGTGAAGTGCGCCGTCGGGCCGTCCTGGCGGACGAACTGCCCGTAGTTGCGGTGCACGAGGAACCGGATGAACAGCGGCGTCCCGAAGAGCGCGACGAGCAGGGAGACGCCCGCCGCGACGATGATCGCGATCACGCGCGTTCACCTCCTGCCGCACCGGCACCTGCGGCCGCCAGCTCGTCGCCGAGCCGCCACAGCCCGGACCCGTTCGAGGCCTTCACGAGCACGACGTCCCCCTCCTGCAGCTCGTCGCGCAGCAGCGCGGACGCCGCCTCGACGTCGGGGACGAAGCGCGTCTCGTCGCCCCACGACCCCTCCTGGGTCGCGCCGTCGTGGATCCCGCCGGCGCCCTCGCCGACCACGACGAGCAGCTTGACGTTCAATCGCACCACGAGCCGACCGATGTCGTCGTGCGCGACGCGCGAGTCCTCGCCGAGCTCCAGCATCTCGCCGAGCACGGCGACGGACCGCCGGTCGCGCCCCGCCATGACGGCGAGCGCCTTGAGCGCGGCGCGCATCGAGTCCGGGTTGGCGTTGTAGGAGTCGTCGATCACCGTGATGCCGTCGGGACGCTCGGTGACCTGCATCCGGTGCGGGCTCAGGGCACGCGCGTCGGACAGCCGGGCCACGACGTCGGGCAGCGTGACGCCGAGGCGCAGCGCGGCCGTCGCGGCCGCGAGCGCGTTCGTCACGTGGTGCTCGCCGACGAGGCCGAGGGTCACGCGCGCGCTCGTGCCCTCGCCGCGCGTCGCGTCGCCCGACGCGCCGGGGCGCACGCGCAGCGTGAAGGAGGCCCGGCCCGTGCGGTCGATGCCCAGGTCCTCCGCGCGCACGTCCGCCGCGGGGATCGTCCCGAAGGTGACGACCTCCCCCGGCGCGACGTCGGCCATCGCCGCGACCCGCAGGTCGTCGGCGTTGAGCACGGCGACGCCGCCGGGCGCGAGGCCCGTGACGATCTCGGACTTGGCGCGCGCCACGGCCTCGATCCCGCCGAACTCGCCCAGGTGGGCGCTGCCCACGACGAGCACGACCGAGACGTCCGGGGGCGCGATGCGCGTGAGGTAGGTGAGGTGCCCCACGCCGCTCGCGCCCATCTCGAGCACGAGGAAGCGCGTGGACTCGTCGGCCTCCAGCACCGTGAGCGGCAGGCCGATCTCGTTGTTGAACGACCCGCGCGGGACCACGGTGGGGCCCTCGGGGCGCAGGAGCTGGCCGAGCAGGTCCTTCGTCGTGGTCTTGCCCACGGAGCCCGTGACGCCGACCACGCGCAGGTCGCCGCGCTCGCGCAGCGTCGCGAGCACGTGGCGGGCCAGCTCGCCGAGCGCGGCCTGGACGTCGTCCACGACGACGCACGGCACGTCGAGCTCGCGCGCGGCGAGGACGAGCGTCGCGCCCGCCTCGACGGCACCCGCGGCGTAGTCGTGACCGTCGACGTGCTCGCCCGGCAGCGCCACGAAGAGCGAACCCGGCGCGACCCGGCGCGAGTCGACGACGACGGGCCCCCCGACCCGGACCTCCGGGTCGGCGGACAGGCGTCCGCCGGTCGCTGCGGCCACCTGCGCCGCAGTGAGCTCGATCATGCGTGGTGCTCCTTCAGGTCGGGGGTGTCGTGGGGCGGCGTCGTCGCGGGGCGCTCCTCGAGCGCGGCCCGCGCCTCGACGCGGTCGTCCAGGGGGTGGTCGACGCCGGCGATCTCCTGCCACACCTCGTGGCCGCGGCCCGCGACGAGCACCGTGTCGTCCGGGCCCGCGGCGAGGATCGCTTCGCGGATCGCCCGGGCGCGGGGCGCGACCTCGAGCACGACGACGTCGCGCGGCTCGGGTGCGGCGGCCGCGGCCTCGCGCGCCGCGTGGGCGCCGGGCAGCACCTCCGCGCGGATCGCGGCCGGGTCCTCGCCGTGCGGGTCGTCGTCGGTCACGACCACGACGTCGGCGCCCTCGACCGCGACGCCGCCCATCGTGGGCCGCTTGCCGCGGTCCCGGTCGCCGGTCGCGCCGAACACGACGACGAGCCGGCCCGGCGTGGTGGGCCGCAGCGCGTCGAGCGCGAGGGCGAGAGCGTCCGGGTTGTGGGCGAAGTCGACGACGACGCGCGGGCGGTGGGGCGGCTCCGAGACGACCTCCATGCGGCCCGGGACCGCCGGGTCGAGCCCACCGGCCGCCGCGAGCGCCGTCTCGAGGTCGCGCGCGTCCGTGCCCGCCTCGAGCACGAGGGCCAGGGCGAGGGCGGCGTTGGCGACGTTGAAGTGCCCGGGCAGCGACGTCGTCGTGCGCACGCTGCGGCCGTCGCGGTGCCGCAGCGTGAACGCCGAGCCGCCCGCCTCCGACGGCTCGACGTCGTGCACGGTCCAGTCCGCCGCGGGCTGCTCGTCGCCTGCCGTGGTCGGGCTCACGCGCAGCGTGGCGACCGGGACGCGCGCGGCCGAGACCATGCGCTCGCCCCACGCGTCGTCGACCACGACGACGCCGCGGCGCGCGTGCTCGGGCGTGAACAGCAGCGCCTTGGCCTCGAAGTACTCCTGGAGGTCGCCGTGGAAGTCGAGGTGGTCCTGGCTGAGGTTCGTGAAGCCCACGACGTCGTAGACGAGCCCGTCGACGCGGTGGAGCGCGAGCGCGTGCGACGAGACCTCCATCGCGAGCGTGCGTACGCCGTCCTCGCGCATCGCCGCGAGCAGGGCCTGGAGGTCGGCCGCCTCCGGGGTCGTGAGGCGGCTCGGCAGCACCCGGTCGCCGGAGCGCATCTCCACGGTGCCGATGAGGCCGCCCGTCCAGCCGAGCGCGCGCAGCGCGTGGTCGACGAGGTACGTCGTCGTGGTCTTGCCGTTCGTGCCCGTCACGCCGAACGTCGTGAGGTCCTGCGCGGGGGCGCCGTACACCCAGGCCGCGACGGGGCCGAGGAGCGCGCGGGGGTCGGGGGCGACGAGCACCGGCACGTCGAGGCCGGCGTCCGCGAGCAGGTCGGCGCCCTCGGCGTCCGTGAGGACGGCACGGGCGCCGCGGCCCACGGCGGCGGGCGCGAACCGCGCCCCGTGCGCCCGGGCGCCGGGCAGCGCCACGAAGAGGTCGCCCGCGTCGGCGGTGCGGTCGTCCGACGCCACCGACCACACCTCGGCGGAGCCCGGTGCGGCGTCCGCGCCACCCGCGCGGACGTCGAGCCCGAACCGTGCTGCCAGGTCCGCCACCGACCGACGGGTGGTCGTGGCAGGGCGAAGACGGTCGATCGGGGATGTCACGTGTAGAACCTACCGTGCCGGGACGGGCCGCCCCGCAAGCCCGCGGGCCGCTGCACCCGGGCCGGGGCGCGCTTCACGGGACCTTCACCGGCGACCGGGAGAGGGGCGGTGAGGTTCACCACGTCGTCGGGAGCGGCACGTAGGGCTCGGTGCTCGGCTGGACGCCCTCGTGCTCGAGGGTGAAGCCCATGATCTCGCTGAACACCGGCGCCGCGACGACGCCGCCGAAGATCGACGAGTGCGGGTTCTTGAGGAAGACCGACACGGTGTACCGGGGGTCGTCCGCGGGCGCGACGCCGATGAACGACGCCATGATCCCGGACAGCCGCCCGTCCTCGCCCGCCGCCTCCGCGGTGCCGGTCTTGCCCGCGACGCGGTAGCCGGGGACCGAGGCGCTCGATCCGGTGCCCTCCTCCACGACGGACTCCATCATGTGCAGCACCGTGTCCGCCGTCTCCTGCGACACGACGCGCTCCGGCGCCGGGCGCTCCGCGGGCACGAGCTCGCCGCGCTCGTCCGTCGTCCCGGCGACGATGCTGGGCGTCGTGCGGACCCCGCCGTTCGCGATCGTCGAGAAGACGCTCGTCGCCTGGATGGCGTTGACCGACACGCTCTGGCCGAAGAGCACGGCGTACTCCGTGCGGCCGTCCCACGAGTCCGCCGGGTGCAGGATGCCCGCCGACTCGCCGGGCAGCCCGAGGCCGGACTTCTGACCGAAGCCGAACTTGCGCAGGTAGTCGTAGCGGACCTGCTTGGGGATCTTCTCGCCGACCTGGACCGTGCCCGTGTTCGACGACTCCGCGAGGATGCCCGCGAGCGTCAGGCGCTCGACGGGGTGGTCGTGCGAGTCCTTGAACGTCTGACCGTTCGGGGTCGTGTAGCGGTCGGGCACCTCGAACCGCGACCCGGCGTCCGCGTGGCCGCCCTCGATGGCCGCCGCCATCGTGATGACCTTGCCCGTCGACCCGGGGTCGAACACGTTCGCGACGGCACGGCTCGGGCGGGCGACGGCGTCCGTCGAGCGGTCGTTCGGGTTCACCGTGCCCGAGTCCGCGAGCGCGAGCACCTCGCCCGTGCGGACGTCCTGCACGACGGCGATCGCGTACTCCGCGCCGGTCTCGCTCACCGCCCGGTCGATCGCGTCCTGCGCCTTCCACTGCACGTCGCGCACGGTCGTGAGGCGCACGTTCAGGCCGGGCACCGCCTCGACGACGTCGCACCGTCCCGTCGGGATGAGCTGTCCGCCGAGCCCTGCCTCGCACCGGCGCGAGCCCGGCGTCCCGGCCAGGACGTCGTCGTACGACGCCTCGATGCCGCCCCCGCCCGTCTGCTCGTCGTTGACGAAGCCCACGAGGTTGCCGGCGACCGTGCCCGCCGGGTACGTGCGCTCGCTCGTCATCGTCGTGCTGACGAACGCGGACAGGCGCAGGTCGGCGATCTGACGCTGCACCTCGGGCGTGACGTCCTTCTCCAGGACGAGGTACCGGGACGTGCCAACGAGGTCGGCCGCCAGCTCGACCGCGGACCGGTCGAGGATCGGGGCGAGCAGCTTCGCGACGCCGACCGCGCCGCCCTCCTCGAGCGGCTCGCCGTTGACGAGGTCCCCGGAACGGGGCTCGAAGCTCGCGATCGCCTGGAGGTCGGCCGCGACGGTGTACCGGTCCACCGAGGTCGCGAGCACCACGCCGTCGGCGTCCGTGATGTCGCCACGGTGCGCGATCGTCGTCGAGCTGCGCGTGCGGTCGTTCTGGGCCTCGGCCGCGAGCGCGGGCCCGCGGAGCACCTGGACGTTGACGAGCTGCGCGATGAACACCGCGGTGATCACGCCCGCCACGACGATGAGCCAGCGCTGCCGACGCTCGGGCCGGCCCGGCTCGCGGGTCCCCCGGGCCGGACGGGCCGGCGGGCGGCCCGCGCCGCGCGGCGCGCGCGACACCGGGGCGCGCCCCGACGTGCTGCGCGTGGTCGACGTGCGACCGGACGTGGTGCGCACCGTCGAGGCACGACCGGACGTGGCGCGCGCCGAGGTGGTGCCCGTCGAGGCGGCGCGCGCGGGCGCGGGACCACCGGAGCGAGCACCCGCGGCCCGACCGGCGGACGCAGCACGGCCCCCCGAGAAGGCCCGGGAGGCCGCGGTGGCGGGACGGGGACGCGGGGTGCCCGCCGCCGGTCGTGACCGGCCGGTGCGCCCGGCGCCCGTGCCCTGCGTCACTCCCCCGCCCCCTCCTGCGCCACGCCGAGCACCGTGCCGTCGGACAGCCGGACCATCGCCGGGTCCTGCGCCTCGACCATGCCGAGCCCGCGTGCGGTCTCCGGCAGCGCCGTCTTCTGCTCGGCGACCTGCAGCTGCAGGCTCTGCGTGTCCTGGGCCACGCGGCTCACCTCCCGGCGCAGCTCCGACATCTCGTAGGAGTTGCGCGCCATCGTCGTGTTCACCAGGAGAGCACACAGGAGCGCGGCGCCGAGGATCGACATGCAGACGACGAGGAACGGGACCTTGGAGCGCGCCTGCAGCGGCGCCCGGACGAGCTCGAGACGCGAGCGCAGCGCCCGCTCCGACGCGCCGCCCGGCAGGGCGGTCAGCGACGGGCGCGGTGCGGGCGCCGGCCGGGCCGGGCGCGGGAGCGGGCGGGCGGCGGTCGACCTCTGTGCGCTCATCGTGTCGTCTCCCCCGGGTCGTGCGGTCGGTCGGTCGGTCGGTGGCCGGGCGCCGGCGAGCGGCGAGCGGCGGACGGGCGGCGGTGCGGCGGTGTCGGGCGGGTGCGCTCGGCGGCACGCAGGCGCACGGACGCGGACCGCGGGTTCGTCTCGCGCTCCCCGGCCGGCGCCTCCTCGGCCCCCCGGGTCAGCAGCCGCAGGTACGGCTCGTCCTGCTCGGGCACGACCGGCAGGCCGGCGGGCGCGCTGATCGTCGCGCCGGCGGCGAGCACGCGCTTGACGATGCGGTCCTCGAGCGAGTGGTACGACTCGACGACGATGCGCCCGCCCACGGCGAGCACGTCCACCGCGGCGGGGACCGCGCGCTCGAGGACCTCGAGCTCGCCGTTCACCTCGATGCGCAGCGCCTGGAACGTGCGCTTGGCGGGGTTGCCGCCCGTCGTGCGGGTGGCCGCCGGGATCGACGCGCGGACGAGGTCGACGAGGTCCGCGCTGCGCTCCCACGGCTGCTGCTCGCGCCGGCGCACCACGGCCCGCGCGATCCGCTGGGCGAACCGCTCCTCGCCGTAGTCGCGCAGGATCCGGGTGAGCGCGCGCTCGTCGTACGTGTTGAGCACGTCCGCGGCCGTGAGACCCACGGTCGGGTCCATGCGCATGTCGAGCGGGGCGTCCTGCGCGTAGGAGAACCCGCGCTCCGTCTCGTCGATCTGGAGCGAGGAGACGCCGAGGTCCATGAGCACGCCCTGGACGGGTGCGCCGACCACGTCCGCCACGACGTCCTCGATCTCGTCGTACACGGCGTGCACGGCGCGGAAGCGGTCGCCGAACCGGGCGAGCCGGCGCGACGCGCGGTCGATCGCCTCGGGGTCGCGGTCGATGCCGACCACGCGCGCCGTCGGCACCTGCTCCAGGACGGCCTCCGTGTGGCCGCCCATGCCGAGCGTGCAGTCGACGAGCACGGAGCCCGGCTCGCCGAGCGCGGGCGCGAGCAGGTCGACGCAGCGCTGGAGGAGGACCGAGACGTGCCGCTCGGCGGCGTCGTCGGGGGTGCTCGTCACGTCCTCCTCCTCTCCGTGCTGGTCGTCGTGCTCCGGTGCTGCTGCTGGTCGTGCTGTGCTGCGGGCCCCGTACGGTCAGGTCTCCCTCCGCGTCCTTTCTGGCGCCGGGGAAGTGCGCCAGACCGGGCGGGAGGAGGCCTCACCGTGCGGGGCCGGGGGTGCTCGGCCCTAGAAGCGCAGGTCCGGGAACACCTCCTCCGCGGTGTCGGAGTACGCCGACTCCTGCTCCGCGAGGTACGTCTCCCACGCCTGCGCGTCCCAGATCTCGACGCGCGTGCCGGCGCCGATCACGGCGACGTCGCGGTCGAGCCCCGCGTACGCCCGCAGGGGCGCGGGGATCGAGACACGTCCCTGCTTGTCCGGGATCTCGTCGCTCGCCCCCGAGAGGAAGACGCGCAGGTAGTCCCGGGCCTGCTTGCTCGTCACCGGCGCCTGCCGGATCTGGTCGTACATGCGCCGGAACTCGTCCATCGGCAGCAGGAACAGACAGCGCTCCTGCCCCCGCGTCATGACGAGACCCGGTGCGAGCCGCGACCGGAACTTCGCGGGGAGGATGAGCCTCCCCTTGTCGTCCAGACGCGGCGTGAAGGTGCCCAGGAGCAGGCCGGAGGAACCGCCGAGCACGTCGTCCACGAAGCCGGACATGCACCTGGCACCTCCCCTCCTGCTCCCTTCTGCTCCACGGTACTCCACTTCCCTCCACCGCTCTCGGCGAAACTCACGGGTTTCACCCGTCTTCGCAGGATCTCCGCAGGTCAGACGGGTTGGAGCGCGGTGGAGGGGAGGACTCCCCAGGGCGCGTCGCGGCCGCGTCCGGCGGGGCCGCCGTCGGGCGGCGACCGCTTCCGGGAGCCGTTCGGCGGGTCCTAGGCGGCGGCGCCCGGTGCCCGTGGAGGGAGAGGGAGGGGCACGGGCCGGTCGGGACGGCCCGCGCCACCGGGCCGGGGTCGGCGGACCTCCCACCGTCTACTAGGCTCTTCCCACCCGCGGTCTCGCCGGTCCGCGGCCCTGCGCCACCGACGACGGAGGTCCCCGTGCTCCCCGACATCGCCCCTGTCGCGCCCTCCGACGAGCCCGGGTCAGGTCGCCTCGCCGGTCTCGACGAGCTGGTCGAGACCACCGGACGGATCCGCTCCGGCATCGAGTCCGTGGTCACCGGGCGGCCGGACCTCGTGACCGTCACCGTCGCCGTCCTCCTGGCGCAGGGTCACCTCCTCGTCGAGGACGTCCCCGGCGTCGGCAAGACGACGCTCGCCAAGGCGCTGGCCCGCACGATCGACTGCAAGGTCGGCCGCATCCAGTTCACGCCCGACCTCCTGCCGAGCGACCTCACCGGCGTCAACATCTACCGCGCCGCGAACCACGAGTTCGAGTTCCGACCCGGCCCCGTCTTCTCCAACATCGTCATCGGCGACGAGATCAACCGCGCCTCCCCCAAGACGCAGTCGGCGCTCCTGGAGTGCATGGAGGAGGGCCAGACGACGGTCGACGGCACGACCCACATGCTCCCGAGCCCGTTCCTCGTCGTCGCGACCCAGAACCCGGTCGAGATGGAAGGCACCTACCCGCTCCCCGAGGCCCAGCGCGACCGCTTCATGGCACGGCTGACCGTGGGGTACCCCGACGTCGACGCCGAGCTGCGGATGCTCGACCGCCAGGAGTCGGACAACCCGCTCGCGCACCTGCGGCCGGTGACCACCGGGGCGGACGTGCTGCGGTTCGCCGAGGTCGCGCGCTCGGTCCACGCGTCCACGGCCGTCAAGCGCTACGTCCTCGCGCTCGTCACCGGGACGCGCGAGCACCCGGGCCTGCGCCTCGGCGCCTCCCCCCGCACGACGCTCCAGCTCCTGCGCGCGGCGAAGGCCCTGGCCGCGATGGCGGGGCGCGACCACGTCCTCCCCGACGACGTGCAGTACCTCGCGGTGCCCGTGCTCGCGCACCGGCTCGTCGTCACCACCGAGGCACGGCTCTCGGGCCAGGACGCCGAGGCCGTCGTCGCGTCCCTCGTGGCGCAGACGCCGATCCCCGCGCTGGACGCGACCGAGCGACGCTGACGTGCGCGGCCCGTCGTTCCTCGCGCGGCTCCGGCGCAGGACCAGGAGCCTCGCCAGCGCGCGCCCGACCCGCCGCGGCACCGTGGTCCTCGGTGCGGGCGCCGCGCTCGTGGTGCTCGGCGTCACGCTCGGCCTGCCGGACCTCGTCGGGCTCGGCGCGGCGGGGCTCCTCGCCGTGGGGGCCGCGTGGTGCTGGATGGCGGCCCGGCGCATCGACCGGGGGCGCGGCGCGCTGCACGTGACGCGCCGGGTGCAGCCCAACCCCGCCGTGCGCGGCCAGCTCACGACCGCGCGCCTGACCGTCGCGGCGGCGCGCACGACGTCGTCGACGGCCTCCACGCTCGCGCGCCTGCGCATCAGCGAGCAGGCCGCGCACGAGCTGTCCGACCAGGGCTCGTTGCGCGCGCAGGTCGCGACGGTCGGCGACCACATCGCCGTGCGGTACCGCCTGCGGCCGCTGCGCCGCGGCCGGTGGCCGCTCGGCCCGCTCCTCACGACGCGGACCGACCTGTTCGGCCTCGTCAGCGCGACGCAGGAGCTCGGCGACCCGACGGCCGTGGCCGTCTGGCCGCGCACCGTCGAGCTGCCCGTGCGCGGGAGCCGCGCGTTCGGCGAGCACGAGCGCTCGACCTCCGGCGCCCGGCTCGCGTCGAGCGACGACTCGGTCCTGCGCGACTACGTCGCCGGTGACGACCCCCGCCGCGTGCACTGGGTCAGCGCCGCGCGCCGCGGCCAGCTCATGGTGCGCTCCGACGAGAGCGCGGGCCTGCCGCCCGTGACGGTGCTCCTCGACCGCGGCCTCCTGCCCCACCCGGAGCTCGCCGCGTCGAGCCCGCGCGCGCTGGCCGACGGCGAGTGGGCCGTCGAGTGCGCGGCGTCGATCGGGGTGTCCCTGCTCCAGGCGGGGCACCCCGTCCGCCTCGTCCCCACCTCGCTCGCCGCGGTGGTCCCCGGCACCGGCTTCCGGGTCAACCGGTCCGGCGAGGGCCCGGCCGACCTGCTCGACGCCACGGTCGACCTGCACGGGCACCAGGTCGTGGCGGACGCCGACCGCTCCGTCGTCACGACCTCCGAGGCGCTGCGCCGCGACCGCCGCCCGGGCGAGGTCACCGTCGCCGTGCTCGGCCCGCTCGGCTCCGTGGCCCGGCACACCGTCGCCGCGATGGCCGGGGACGGCGTCCACCGCGCGCTCGTGGTGAGCACCCGGCCCTGGGCGCCCGAGCACGCCGACGCCGTCGAGACGGTCGCCGCGCTCCGCTCGACGGGGTGGCACGCCGCGCTCGTCGACCCGTCCGTGTCGCTCGAGCACGCCTGGACCCTGCTCGCGGAAGGCTCACGATGACCGCACCCCGACCGGGAACCTCGGACTCCGCGGGCCTGCGCGTGCTCGCGACGAGCGCGCTCGTCGCCACCGCGGTCGTCGCGTCCGCGTACGCGCTGGGGAGCGTCGTCGGGCCGGGCGGCTGGACGGGCACGGTCGTGCGCGTCGTCGTCGTCCTCGCGCTCGTCACCGGCCTCAGCCGCTGGGCGCTCGAGCGGAGCCACGCGGCGCGCGGCGAGGTGCTCGCCCCGCCGGCGGCGCTCCTGCCGTCGCTCGCGGGGCTCGTCGTCGGGCTGTGGGCCCTGCTCGGGTTGTACGGCGGGCCGACGGACCGGTTCTCGCTCCTCATCGGCCTGTCCAACGTGGACCGCGTCGTGTCCCGCCTGGGCACCGCGCGCGACCTCACGCTCGCGGAGGTCGCCCCGATCGACCCCAGCCTGCCCATCGCGCTCCTGGCGGTCGGCGGCGCGGTCGTGGTGTTCGTCGTCGCCGACCTCATGGCCGGCGGGCTGCGGCTCGGCGCGGGGGTCGCGCTGCCGCTCCTCGCCCTGTGGGTGCCCGGGCTCGTCATCGTCGGCGAGATCCCGCCGCTCGCGTTCGTCGTGACGGTCACCGCGCTCGTGCTCCTCCTCGCCGTGGACAACCCGCACCGCGCCGTCCGCCGCGGGGCGTCCGCGCGACGCCCGGAGGACCGCGCCGCCGGAGGCCTGCGTGCCGCGGGAGCGCTCGTCGTGGCGGTCGCCGTGGCGGTCACCGCGCTCGGCCTCGGGTCGGCGAGCGCCTCGCTCCCCGAGGTGGCGTCGGCGTCGTGGTCGCGCCTGTTCTCCTCGACCGGTCAGACGGTCCGGCTCTCCGACGACCTGGACATGCGGCGCGACCTCGCCGAGCGGTCCGCCGAGGTCGTCCTGCGCTACCGGACCGACGGCGAGAACGTCGGTCCCCTGCGCGTCTTCACGCTCACGGGGTTCGACGGCACCAACTGGCGCCGCGGCGCCGACCGCGACGGCACCCCCATCGACGGCGGCGAGCAGGTCCTGTGGCCCGACGACCCGGGCGCCACCGGGGACCCGACGTCGCTGCGCGTCACGCTCGAGTCGCTGCGCGACACCAAGCTGCCCCTCCCGACCGAGCCGCGCGCCGTCGGCATCGACGGCGACTGGGCGTACGACGACGTGCGCGACGAGGTGCTCGGCGAGCAGCCGACGGGCGCGGGCACGTCCTACGAGGTCACGGTCTTCCCGCGACCGCTCGACGCCGACGCGTTGCGCGGCGCCAGCGGTGCGGACCCGGACGACCCCAACTACCTCGACGTGCCCGCGACGGAGCACGAGCAGGACATCCGCGACCTCGCGACGTCCGTCGTCGACGGCGCGACGACGCGCTACGACCAGGCGCTCGCGCTGCAGACCTACTTCCGCGACATCTCGCAGTTCACGTACTCCACCGAGGTGCCGCCGGGCGCCTCGGGCGACGCCGTCTGGGACTTCCTCCAGGACCGGACGGGCTACTGCGTCCAGTTCGCGACGTCGATGACGATGATGGCCCGCACGCTCGGCATCCCCGCACGGCTGGGCGTCGGGTTCCTCCCGGGCGAGCGCGTCGACGACTCCAGCTACAAGGTCACGGGCCGCGACTCCCACGCGTGGCCCGAGCTGTACTTCCCGGGGCAGGGCTGGGTCCGGTTCGAGCCGACGCCCGCGCAGCAGACCGGCCCGACGCCGCGGTGGGCGACCCCGGTCGCCGTCACGCCCGGCGGCCCGGCGGACCCGGGGAACGTCCCGACGCCGGACGCCAGCGCGGCCGCGCCGTCGGCGCCGGTGACGCCGGCACCCACCGCCCCGGGGGCCGGCGGCACGACGGGCGGCACGCAGGAGGACTCCACCTCGTGGCCGCTCGTCGTGGGCGTGGCGCTGCTCGTCGCGGCGGCGCTCGCTGCAGGGCTGTGGTTCGTGCTGCGCCGACGCACCGAGGCGGAGAGCCTGCGGGACGCCGAGGACGCGTGGGCCGAGCTCGTGGCACGGCTCGGTGCGCTGGAGGTGCGGTGGCCGTCGTCCACGACGCCGCGCCGCGTGCCCGCCGTCGTCGTCGCGACCCTGCAGGCGCGACCCGGGGCGGATGCCGGGGACGAGGACCTGGCCGAGACGCTCACGGCCCTCGCGTCGGCGCTCGAGGCGGAGCGCTACGCCCCGCGTCCGCGCGAGACGGTCACCCCGGAGCGCCTCCAGGCACTCGTCGACGCCGCCGTCGAGGGGACCGAGAGGTCGCTCAGCGACCGTCCTGCTCGCGCCGACGGTCCCAGCGCTCTTCGAGCCGGCTGAGGAACGGCTTCCGCGACGTCCTGCTCGCTGCGGCCGGCCGGACGGTGCCGTCGGCCTCGACGGTGCCGACCGGTCCCTTGCGGGAGGCGCGCGGTGCCTGGAAGACCAGCACGACGCCGGCGAACATGAGGACGAAGCCGATGACGCCGAGCCAGGTCTGCGAGAGCGCGGCGCCCAGCACCAGCAGGAGCAGCCCTCCCACGACGCCGACACCGGCCAGGACGTAGCGCAGCGCAGAGCGACGTCGAGGGGCCTGGAGCGTGTTCGCCAACCGCGGATCGTCCGAGGTGAGCGCGCGCTCCATCTGCTCCAAGACCCGCTGCTCGTACTCAGACAGAGGCATGAGCACCCCGATTCTCCACGGTGGTCGTGTGACACCCTCAGGATAGATCGACATCCGCGGGGGTGGTAGTCGAGCGGGCCCGGGCGGGCCCCATCGCGATGGATCTCACCCCGAAACGGCCGCGGACGGCGTCGACGGCCTCCTCCGCGCGCCGTCGGACGGCGTTCGTCTCCACCACGGCCTCCTCGAGCGTGGGCTGGACGACGGCCTCCGCGCGCGGCTCGAGACCTTCCGCACGCACCCCCACGAGCCGGACCGCGAGCCCTCGCAGGTCCACCCCCGCGACGAGCTCACGCGCGACGAGGTAGATCTCGCGCGCGACGTCCGTCGGGGCGCCGAGCGTGCGGGCGCGCGTGACGGTCCGGAAGTCGCTCGTGCGGACCTTCACGCTCACCGTGCGGGCGACGAGGCCCTGGTGCCGGAGCCGCCCGGCGCACCGGTCGGCGAGCTCGAGCACGCGCGCCTGCACGGCGGCGAGGTCGCGCAGGTCGTGCTCGAACGTCGTCTCCGCGCCGATGCTCCGCTCCGAGCGCTCCGGCTGGACGGGGCGCGGGTCGCGACCCCACGCGAGGTCGTGCAGGTGCGCCCCGGAGACCTTGCCGACCGCCGCCTGCAGGGACGCCACGTCGGTGTCGGCGAGCTCGGCGACCGTCCGGATGCCCCACTGCGCGAGGACGGCCTCCGTGCGCTCGCCCACACCCCACAGCGCCCCGACCGGCAGGGTGCGCAGGAACGGCACCGTCGCCGCGGCGGGCACGAGCAGCATGCCGTCGGGCTTGGCGTGCGTGGACGCGAGCTTCGCGACGAACTTCGTGGTCGCGATCCCGACCGAGCACGTGATCCCGTGGTCCGCCTGGACCCGACGCCGCAGCGCGGCCGCGATCCGTGTGGGCGGCCCGAGACGGCGCCGCGCGCCGCTCACGTCGAGGAACGCCTCGTCGACGCTCACCTGCTCCACGAGCGCGGTGATCTCCCCGAGCGCGGCCATGACCGAGCGCGAGACCTCGTGGTACCGCGCGTGGTCCGGCGGCACGACGACCGCCTGCGGGCACAGCCGGCGCGCGGTCGTCATGGGCATCGCCGAGTGGACGCCGAACGCGCGCGCCTCGTACGTGGCCGCCAGGACGACGCCCCGCTCGGCACCGCCGACGATGACCGGTCGCCCGACGAGCTGGGGACGCCGCGCGAGCTCGACCGAGGCGAAGAACGCGTCCATGTCGACGTGCAGGATCGAGCAGCCGCTCTCGTCGTCCCCCCAGTCCCGGCGGACGACGGCACGAGGACCCCGGCTCATCGGGTGCTCACCGTGCCCGCGGGCCGACCGGCCGGGTCGTCACGACGCCACCGTCCGCAGCCCGGGCAGCCGGACGAAGCCGGCGTCCGGGTCGACGAGCATCGCGACCTCGTCGCGGAAGTCCTCGGCGCACGCGACGAGCTCGTCGGCGCGACGCGGGTCGACCTCGTCGAACCGCCCGGCGTCCACGGCGGCACGGACGCGCGCGCCGCTCGCGAAGTACACCGACCACGCGGCGAGCGCGGGCTCGGCGTCCGCGAGCTGCTCCCACACCGAGCGGGCGCGCCCGCGCCGCACGGGGCGCGCACGGAGCGCGACGACCGCGGCGGCTGCCCGCAGCGCGCCGAGGTGGGCGTGGACGAACCGCTCCCCCGCGTCCTGCGCGAGCGCCGCAGCGACGAGCTCCGCGTCCGCGCGGGCGAGCAGCCGCCGGACCTCGGCGGGAACCACGACCTGCGCCCTCGCGCCTGCTTCGTTCGACATCGCGCACCTCCTGCTCCACTATCGAACACCTGTTCGATCCTGTCAACGTGCCGGACGCCGGCAGCCCGTACCGTGGGGCACATGGCTCGCCGTACCTCCCGACGCCCTCCAGGGTCCCCCGCACCACCCACACCGCCCCGGCGTCGGGGCCCCGCGCGCGGCGGGCCCGCGGCGTCCGACCTCCCGGACGAGCCCGTCGCGACCACGACGGGCACGGCCCGCGTCGAGCGCGACCCCGACCGCCCGTCCGCGGTCACCCTCTACGTCAACGGGGTGCCGAGCTCGTACCTCGACCTGGACGACCCCGGGATGCTCGCGTTCGAGTACATGCAGCAGATGGCCGCGGTGGTCGACGAGCTGCACCCCGGGCCCGTGCGTGCGCTGCACCTCGGCGCTGCCGGGTGCAGCCTGCCGCGCTGGGTCGAGCACACCCGCCCCGGCTCGACGCAGCTCGGGGTCGACCTCGACGCGCGCCTCCTGGAGCTCGTCCGCACCTGGTTCGACCTGCCGCGCTCCCCGCGCCTGCGGCTGCGGCCCGACGACGCCCGGCACGCGGTGGAAGGGCTCGCCGACGCGTCGTTCGACGTCGTGGTCCGGGACGTCTTCCACGGCGACCGCACGCCCGACCACCTCGTGACCCTCGGCATGGCCGAGGAGGTGCGGCGCGTCCTGCGACCGGGGGGCGTCTACCTGGTCAACTGCGCGGACCGGCCGCCGCTCGCGTCGGTGCGGCGCGAGCTCGCGACGCTCGCCGCCGCGTTCGGGGGCGGCACGGGCGACGGCGCCGTGGAGGAGGGGCGTGTCGCAGCGATCGCCGAGCCGGCACAGCTCAAGGGCCGCCGGTACGGGAACGTGGTGCTCGCCGCGGTCGCGCCGGGCGGTGCCGAGCCTGCCCTGACCGGCCCGGGCCTCGCGCGCACCGTGCGCTCGCTGGCCGTGCCGGCGCGCGTCCTCGTGCGGAGCGAGCTGCGGACCTTCGTCGGCCCGGCGGCGCCCCTCCTGGACCCCGCGCCCGCGGACCCCGGGTCCGCCGACCCCACGTTCGAGGGGCCCGCTCCCGGGGACGCCACCACCGCGCGTCCGGCGCCCGACGAGCACGCTCGGGCGACGCGCGAGGGCTGACACGCCAGGAGCCGCGCCCCCGGGAGGGGACGCGGCTCCTGCGCTGCTGCTACGACCGGGCGACCCGACCGCAGGACGTCGTGGACGTCAGAGCGGGCGGACCTTCTCCGCCTGCGGGCCCTTCGGCCCCTGGGTGATCTCGAACTCGACCCGCTGCGCCTCGTCGAGCGTGCGGTACCCGTTCGACTCGATCGCCGAGTAGTGCACGAAGACGTCGGCACCGCCGCCGTCCTGCGCGATGAAGCCGTAGCCCTTCTCGGCGTTGAACCACTTCACAGAACCCTGCGCCATGCTGTTCCTCTGACCTTCTGTCCATCCGGGGACATCAGCAGGCGGACCCTTCGTCCACCCCCGTGCGCCGCAATGCCATGTCCCACGTCCTTCGCCGGCGTCCCGGCCGTGTGCGGCCGGCAGGCCCGACGCCGGACCGCCCCGCCGGGCGGACCCACGTACCGGCCCTGCACCGGGTCGTGCGCAAGTACGTCACTGCAACGGGTCACAGTGTGGCATGGACCACGTCAGGTCCGCCATGGAGAACGAGCCCTCTCGTGCTGATTTTTCGGCACATACTCCCCGGCGGGGCCGAGCGCGCCGTCACTCCCCCGACTGCTGCGCGAGGAAGCGCTCGAACTCCGCGCCGAGCTCGTCGGCCGTGGGGATCGGGGCCGACTCGGCGAGCAGGCTCGTGCGCCCGACCGAGCGGGCGAAGGCGTCGTACTGCTCCTCGAGCGCCCGGACCACCGCCGCGACCTCCTCGGAGTCGCGCACCTGGCGCTCGACCTCGGTCTTCGCGTCCTGGACCGCCTCCGCGAGGCCGCCCGTGGCGAGGTCGAGACCCGTCACGCGCTGGACGTGCTCGAGCGCGACGACCGCCGCGGGCGGGTACGACGACTGGGCGAGGTAGTGCGGCACGTGCACGGTGTAGCCGACGGCGTCGTGGCCGGCGCGCCCGAGCCGCAGCTCGAGCAGCGCGGCGAGGCTGGCCGGGACCTTAACCGTCCCGAACCACGACGTGTGCTCGCCGAGCAGCTCGGGGCGCGTGGCGTGCGCCGTCACCGAGAGCGGCCGCGTGTGCGGGATGCCCATCGGGATGCCGTGGAAGCCCACGACGAGCGAGACGCCCAGGCGCTCGACGACGTCGCGCACCGCGGCGACCACGCGCTCCCACTGGACGTCCGGCTCGGCGCCGTGCAGCAGCAGGAAGCCGGTGCCCTCGGCGTCGCGCACGTGGTCGACGACGAGGTACGGCTCGTCGTAGTCGGACCAGCGGTCCGTGCTGAAGGTCATCGTGGCCCGCTTCGAGCGGTAGTCGATGAGCTGGTCGGCGTCGAACGTCACCAGGCGGGTGACCTCACCGATCTCCAGCAGGTGGTCGACGGCCACCTCTCCCGCGCTGCCCGCGTCGACGAACCCCGCGACCGCGTGCAGCAGCACCGGCCCGGAGCCCGCCTCGGGCGGCGTGGGCCACAGGCGCGCCACGGCCTGCTCGTCGAGCTCGTAGATCCCGCGAGGGTCCAGCATGCATCCTCCTCGTCACGTCCTTCGCCCGTGCGCCGCCGGTGGCGCGCTCCGGGCCTGACGAGGTAACGCGACCCGGGCCGGGGATCATTCCCGGCCGGGCTGCGCCGGCGGTCAGCGACCGGGGAGGCGCACCACGGAGACGAAGAAGTCGTCGATCTGCCGCACGACGTCGATGAAGCGGTCGAAGTCGACCGGCTTGGTGACGTAGGCGTTGGCGTGCAGCGAGTAGCTGCGCACCACGTCCTCCTCGGCCTCCGACGTCGTGAGCACGACGACGGGGATCTTGCGCAGCGCGTCGTCGGCCTTGAGCTCGGCGAGGACCTCGCGCCCGTCCATCCGGGGCAGGTTGAGGTCGAGGAGGATAAGGTCGGGCGTCGGGGCGCCCGCGTGCTCGCCCTCCTTGCGCAGGAACTGCAGCGCGCTCACGCCGTCGGACACCACCGAGAGACGGTTGGTGACCTTGTGGTCCTCGAACGCCTCGCGGGTCATGAGCACGTCGCCCGGGTCGTCCTCCACCAGGAGGACGTCGATCGGCTTGCTGCCGTGGCTCATGCGGGGCTCTCCTCGTCGTCGGGGCGCGCGGGGGCCGGAGCGTCCGGACCGGCGCCGCCGGGGTCGGAGCGAGCGTAGCCGACCTGCGCCTGCACGTAGGCGTGGGCGAGCGTGAAGCGGATGGTCGTCCCGCCCTCGCGCGGCTCGATCCAGATGCGTCCGCCGTGGTACTCGACGATGCGCTTGCACAACGCGAGGCCGATGCCCGTGCCCTCGTACACGTCCTTGGCGTGCAGGCGCTGGAAGATGACGAACACGCGGTCGGCGTACTGCGTGTCGATGCCGATCCCGTTGTCCTCGACCGACAGCTCCCAGTGGGTGTCGCGCGCGAGCACGCCCACGTGCACGGCGGGCGCCCGGTCCGGGTGGCGGAACTTCAGCGCGTTGCCGACGAGGTTCGCGAGGAGCTGGCGCAGGAGCGCCTGCTCCCCCACGACGACGGGGAGCGGGTCGTGCGTGACGCGCGCCCCGGACTCCGCGATCTTGTCGGAGAAGTCCTCGAGCACGCCCCGGAGCTCGTCCTCGAGGTCGACGTCGACGCGCTCGGTGCCCGTCCGGCCGACGCGGGAGAACCCGAGCAGGTCCTGGATGAGGCGCTGCATGCGCTTCGCGCCGTCGACCGCGAAGTCGATGTACTGGTCGGCGCGGTCGTCGAGCTCGCCCCCGTAGCGCTTCTTGAGGAGCTGCGTGAAGCTCGCGACCTTGCGCAGCGGCTCCTGGAGGTCGTGCGAGGCGACGTACGCGAACTGCTCCAGGTCGCGGTTCGAGCGTTCCAGCTCGCGCGCCTGCTCGGCGAGCAGCTCGTGCGAGCGCGCCGCGTCCTCGTGCGACGCCTTGATCTCCGCGACCTGGCTGACGAGCTCGACGCGCATGTGCTCGACGTCCTGCGCGAGGTCCGCGATCTCGGCGGGCCCGGACGTGACGACCGGCTCGTCGAGGCTCCCGGAGCTCACGCGCCGCACGCGGTGCGCGAGCTCGGCCATGGGTTCGGTGACCCAGCGCTTGAGGCAGACCCACAGGATGATGCCGACCGCGAGCGCCGAGCCGACGAGGACGAGGACGCTCCCGAACAGGGCGCGGCTCCACCGGTCGAGCGCGTCGAGGCGTTCGACGCGCTCGTCGCGCAGCTCGTCGACGTACTGCGCGGTGTCGGCGCGCGCCGCCGCGAAGAGCTCGGCGCCGCGCGCCTGGTCGACGGCGCGCACGCGCCCGGGGCCCTGGGCCTCGGTGGTCGCGATGGCGGGCTCGGCCGCGTCGGAGACCCAGGCGCGCACCGAGGACTCGGCCTGGGCGAGCGTCCCGGCGAGCTCGTCGTCGAGGCCGAGACGGTCGACGAGCGCGGCGTCGGGGACGACGCCCTCGGCGTCGACGCCCACCGCGCGCGTGTAGGCCTCGAGCGCGGTCGCGTCGCCCGTGGCGACGTACGCGCGCACCGCGACCTCGGCGTCGAGCAGGCCGACGTACGCGCCGTCCGCCTCGCTCACCGCGTCGAAGAACGGCCCGGTCACGTCGGTCTGGAGGGTGAGGACGCGCGACAGCGCGATCGCGGAGGTCGCGAGCACGCCGAGGAGGATCACCCCGGCGACGACGAGCGCCCAGCCGAGGCGCCGACGCAGCGTCGGGGCGCGACGCTCGCCCGCGCGCCTGCGGTCGCCGGCGGCGCTCACCGGGCCCACTCGTCCGAGTCCGCGAGGGTGGCCGACCGCTCGCCCGGCGAGGTGCCGTCGCCGTCCCACCCGAGCACGAGGAGGGCCGCGTCGTCCGCGAGGGGGCCGCCGTGGAGGTCGCGCACGCGACGGAAGACCCGCTCGACGACGCCCTCGACGCCCTGCTCCAGCGCGCTGTCGACGGCGCGGCGCAGGCCGTCGACCCCGACGCGCTCGGGGCGGGTCCGTGCGTCGCCCGCCCCGGCTCCCGCGACGGTCGCCTCGACGAGGCCGTCGGTGTAGAGCATGAGGGCCCAGCGCTCGCCGAGCTCGACCGGCTGCGACGTCCAGCCGCCCGCGACCGGGATGCCCAGGGCGCGGCCGCGCGACGTCGGCGTGATCTCCGACGCCGTGTCGCGCAGCAGCAGCGGCGCGAGGTGGCCCGCGAGGTAGACCTCGGCGCTGCGTCGGTCCGCGGAGACGACGACCTGGCACAGCGTGACGAAGACCTCCGGGCGCGCGCGCTCGGGCACGAGCACACGCTCGAGCAGCGGCAGGATCGCCTCCGGCTGGGTCTCGCTGAGGACGATGGTGCGCCAGGCCGTGCGCAGCGTCGCGCCGAGCGCGGCCTCGTCCGGGCCGTGCCCCGCGACGTCCCCGATGACGCACAGGACCGTCCCGTCCGGGCGCTCGACCGCGTCGAAGAAGTCGCCGCCGAGCAGGCCGTTGCCGCCCGGCACGTAGCCGACCATGACGTCGAGGCGGTCGTCCTGCACGAGCGGGGTCGGCAGGAGCGCACGCTCGAGGCGCGCCGTCTCTGCCGCGCGGACCTCGCTGCGGTACAGCGCGCGCTGCTGCTCGACGGACATGCGGCGCTGGACCGCGTAGCGCACGGACCGCCCGAGCAGGTCGCCGTCGACCTCCCCCTTGACGAGGTAGTCGTCGGCGCCCGCGGCGACCGCCTGCACGCCGAGGTCGATGCCCGAGTGGCCGGTCAGGACGACGAGCGCCGGCGGCCGCGACCCCGCGCGCACGCGCTCGACGGCGGACAGGCCCACGGAGTCGGGCAGGCCCAGGTCCAGCAGCACGCAGTCGACGTCGTGGGAGACGACCATCTCGAGGGCACCGTCCAGGGTCGTCGCACGGTGCAGCTCGACCTTGAGGTTGCCGTCGGCCAGCAGCTCCTCGACGAGGATCGCGTCCCCGTCGTCGTCCTCCACGAGCAGGATCCGGAGCTCGTCCGTCGGGGCCAGCACGGCACGCCCCGGGTGCGCCTGGTCCGGTCCGGCGGCGTCGTCGCCGCGCGCGGAGGGTCGGCCCGGGGCTCGACGCTCGCTCCCGGTCACGACGCCCGCTCCCCTCTGGTCGCCATGGGCCACGATCCTAGCCGCAGGCGCGCGTCCGGCCCGGTCACGGCGCCGGGACGCGCCGGTCGTCGGTCCCCGGGACGGTCGTCGTACGCCATAATGGACGGCCGCGCGGGCGGCGCGGCGCCGGTCGAGGAAGGGACAGCGTGGGACGCAACGACGAGCTCCGGCTCGAGCAGGAGGTCGTGGACACCCTCTACGCGCGCCTCGACGAGCTGCGGGCGGCCGCCCGGGCACGCCTCGACGAGGTCCGGCGGTCCGGCCCGTCGGGCTCGCCGCAGAACCGCAGCGAGCGCGACGCGTTCGCGACGCTGTACGAGGACCGTGTCGCGCAGCTCGACGCGGTCGAGGACCGCCTCGCGTTCGGCCGCCTCGACCTCGACGACGGCACCCTGCGCTACGTCGGGCGCATCGGCCTCACCGACGAAGAGCACTCGAGCCTCCTCACGGACTGGCGCGCGCCCGCCGCCCAGGCGTTCTACCGCGCGACGGCGGCCCACCCGGACGGCGTCGTGCGCCGTCGGCACCTCGTGACGCGCGGTCGTGCCGTGACGGGACTCGAGGACGAGCTCCTCGACCTCGACGCCCCCGAGGCCGTGACGGGCACGACGCTCTCGGGCGAGGGCGCGCTGCTCGCCGCGATGGCCGCGGGCCGCACGGGACGCATGGGCGACATCGTCGCCACGATCCAGTCGGAGCAGGACGCGATCATCCGCTCCGAGCTCGCGGGGGCGCTCGTCGTCCAGGGCGGGCCCGGCACGGGGAAGACGGCGGTCGCGCTGCACCGCGCGGCCTACCTGCTGTACGCGCACCGGCGGCTGCTGGAGCGCTCGGGCGTGCTGCTCGTCGGCCCCAGCCTCTCCTTCCTGCGCTACATCGACCAGGTGCTGCCGTCGCTCGGCGAGACCGGCGTCGTGAGCACGACCATCGCCGACCTCCTGCCCGGCGTCGTCGCCGACGGCGAGGAGGACCCGCGCGTCGCGCGCGTCAAGGGTCGGGCGGTCATGGCCCGTGCGGTGCGCCGGGCCGTGCGCGCACGCGAGCGCGTGCCCGCGGCCGACGTGCCGGTCCGGCTCGACGGCCACGACCTCGTCATCCGCCGCCGCGACGTGCGCGACGCCATCGCGAAGGCGCGGCGCACCCACAAGCCGCACAACCTCGCGCGCGTCACGTTCGTCCGCGAGATGCTCTCGCGCCTCGTCGAGCAGTACGGGCGCCAGCTCGGCGAGCCCCTCGTCGGCGAGGACCGCGCGCTCGCGCTGGAGGACCTGCGCTCCCACCGCGACGTGCGCGTCGCGCTCAACCTCGCCTGGCTGCCGCTCACGCCCGAGCGCCTCGTCGAGGACCTGTGGACCAAGCCGCACCGGCTCGCCGAGGCCGCGCCCGAGCTCTCCCCCGAGGACCGACGGCTCCTCGAGCGGGCGAAGGGTGCACCGTGGACCCCCGCGGACGTGCCGCTCCTCGACGAGGCGGCGGAGCTCCTCGGCGAGGACGACCAGGCGGAGCGGGCCGAGGCCGCCGCGCGCGCGGCGCAGCGCGCGCAGGACCTCGAGTACGCGCGGCAGGTGCTCGAGTCGTCCGGTGCGGGCGGCGGGATCGTCGGGGCCGACGTGCTCGCCGAGCGGTTCGCCGCGAGCGGCCCCCGCCTGACCACCGCCGAGCGCGCCGCGCAGGACCGCACGTGGACCTACGGCCACGTCGTGGTCGACGAGGCGCAGGAGCTGTCCGCCATGGCGTGGCGCATGCTCGTGCGCCGGTGCCCGACGCGGTCGTTCACGGTGGTCGGCGACGTCGCCCAGACGTCCTCGCTCGCGGGCGCCCGGTCGTGGAAGGGCATGCTCGACCCGGTCTTCCGCGACGCGTGGCGGCTCGCCGAGCTCACGGTCAACTACCGCACCCCGGCCTCCGTCGCGGACGCGGCCCGACGCGCGGCCGTCGCGGCCGGCCTCCCGGTCTCGCCGCTCACGTCCGCGCGCGACGTCGAGGACGCCCTGCGCGTGGTCGAGGTGGCACCGGGCGCGCTGGAGGCACGCGTCCGGGCCGAGGCCGAGGCCGCGCGCGCCGAGTTCGTCGCCGCGGAGTCCGGCCGCGTCGCCGTCGTCGCGGCCGCGCCCGCGGTCCCCGCGCTGCGGGCCGCGCTCGGGCTCGCCGACGCGGGCGGCGAGGACCCGGTCGTCGTGCTCGACCCGGTGCAGGTCAAGGGGCTGGAGTTCGACGCCGTGGTGCTGGTCGAGCCCTCCGACGTCGCGACCGGGCCCTCGGGCCCGTCCGACCTGTACGTCGCCATGACGCGGCCGACCCAGCGCCTCGTCGTCGTGCACGCGCGCCCGCTGCCCGCAGGCGTCGCCCCCGCGCCGTCGGACGACGCACGGGGCGCCCGAGCCTGACAGCGGTCGCGTCCGGGCGCGGGGTCACCTCGTCCCGAGGGTCAAGACCCGTTTGGTCCGGACCGCGGGACGGGCGCACCATGGGGGCGTGCTACGCGCCCTCCTCCTCGAAAACCTGCACCCCCTCGCCGCCTCGAACCTCGAGGCCGCGGGCATCGACGTCACCGTCCGCACCGGGGCCCTCGACGAGTCCGAGCTGATCGAGGCGCTCGACGGCGTCCACCTGCTCGGCATCCGGTCCAAGACGAACGTCACGGCGAACGTGCTCGAGAACGCCCCCGACCTGGTGGCGCTCGGCGCGTTCTGCATCGGCACGAACCAGATCGACCTGCGCTCGGCCGCGACGCAGGGCGTCGCCGTGTTCAACGCGCCGTTCCAGAACACGCGCTCCGTCGTCGAGCTCGCGCTCGCCGAGATCATCGCGCTCACGCGCCGCCTCACCGAGCGCGACCGCGCGCTGCACGAGGGCCGCTGGGACAAGTCGGCGGAGGGCGCGCACGAGGTCCGTGGCCGCACGCTCGGCATCGTCGGCTACGGCAACATCGGCACGCAGCTCTCGGTGGTCGCCGAGAACCTCGGCATGTCGGTCGTGTTCTACGACACGGCGGAGAAGCTCGCGCTCGGCAACGCGCGCCGCATGGACACGCTCGACGAGCTGCTCGAGCAGGCCGACGTCGTCACGCTCCACGTCGACGGGCGCCAGGGCAACGCCGGGCTGTTCGGCGCCAAGCAGTTCGCGCGCATGCGCCCGGGCTCGATCTTCCTCAACCTGTCGCGCGGCTTCGTGGTGGACTACGGCGCGCTGCGCGAGGCGATCGTCGAGGGCCGCGTGGCCGGCGCCGCGGTCGACGTCTTCCCGCACGAGCCCAAGCGCAAGGGCGACGCGTTCGACTCCGAGCTGCGCGGCCTGCCGAACGTCATCCTCACGCCGCACATCGGCGGCTCGACGGAGGAGGCGCAGGAGGCGATCGGGCAGTTCGTGTCCGCCAAGCTGCGCGACTACCTCACCACCGGCTCCACGACGCTCAGCGTCAACGTGCCGAACCTCGCGCTCGAGCAGACGACGGGCATCACGCGCATCACGCACCTGCACCGCAACACCCCCGGTGTCCTCGCCGCCGTCAACGCGACCCTGGCCGAGCACGGGACGAACATCGAGGGCCAGCTCCTCGCCACCCGCGGCGAGATCGGCTACGTCGTCACCGACGTCGGCTCGCGCGTGGAGCCCGCCGTCATCGAGGCGCTGGCCGCGATGGAGCAGACGATCGCCCTGCGCATCCTCGACTGACGCAGCCCGGGAACCTTCGCCGCGCGCGGCCCGTCCGCACGCGGCGAAGGTCCTCGGCGGCCGTGACCTTCGCCGCTGAGCGCCTCTCGCGCGCCGGTGCCACGATGAGGCATGACCGGATACACGCACGACGCGCCGCAGATCCTCGACGCCGACGCGTCGTGGGACCTCGTGGAGGGGACCCACGTCGCACGCCTCGCCGTGAGCGTGCGGGGCGAGCCGGACATCTACCCCGTGACCGTGCGGGCGCACGAGCGCACGCTCGCGTTCCGCACGGTCCCCGGCACGAAGCTCGCGACGCTCGCCATCAACGAGCGGGTCGCCCTGGAGTGGGACCACGTCGACGACGACGGGGCGTGGAGCGTCGTCGCGCGCGGCACCGCTCACCGTCTGCGCACCGAGCACGAGGTGGATCCCGTCCGGGAGGGTGCGGACCCGCTCGTCCCCACCGTCGACGTCCCGACCGAGGAGTGGGTCGTGGTCGAGGCCCACGAGCTCACCGGACGACGCTTCGCGCGCGCGGAGCCCTAGTCCCCCGGACGCACGACGTCCGGCCGCCCCGCAGGGGACGACCGGACGTCGGGGGTGGTGCTCAGCCGGACTTGCGGCGGAACGTGCGCTGGACCGGTCCGACGGTCTCCGAGCCGTGCACGGAGCCCGTGTTCGACTCGCCGTCCGCCGTGCGGTGGCGCGCGGCGTTCTTCCGGTCGAGCGCCTCCCGGAACTTCGCCTTGGCCTCCTCGGTCGGTGCGGTCTCTGCAGCGGGTCGCTGCTGGTCGGACGCCATGGCGGTCTCCTCGTCGACGGGGAACTCGGTGGGGGCACTGCGGTCGGCCCGACGCTGCGGGCACCCCGCCAGCCTCCCCCACCGGGCGGCCCGACGCCACCTGATTTGTCCGCTCGGACCGGCCGTCCCGGCCTTGCGGGCGCGGGCGCTGGGGACCGCGCCGCGAGCGCCGACGACCGCGCGGCGAACGCCGTCGGGTAGCGTCGGGACGTGTCGCCCGATCCCACGCCGCAGGCCTCCCCCGCTCCTCCCCACGCCACAGGCGGTCCCGCGCCGGCGCGTGCCGCGCTCCCGCACCGTGCGCTCGGCCGGAGCGGCCTGCGCCTGCCGGAGGTCGCGCTCGGGCTCTGGCAGAACTTCGGCGTCGCCGACCCCTTCTCGACGCAGCGCGAGATCGTGCTGCACGCCGTCGACCGTGGCGTGACGCACCTCGACCTCGCGAACAACTACGGGCCGCCCGGCGGCGCCGCGGAGGAGTCGCTGGGCCGGCTGCTCGCGCGCGAGCTCCGGCCCGTGCGCGACGAGCTCGTCGTGACCACCAAGGCGGGCTACCGCATGGGCCCCGGCCCCTACGGCGAGGGCGGGTCCCGGAAGTACCTGCTCTCGTCCCTCGACGCGTCGCTGCGCCGGCTCGGGCTCGACCACGTCGACATCTTCTACTCGCACCGCTACGACCCCTCCAACCCGCTCGAGGAGACCATCGGTGCGCTGGCGACGGCGGTCCGGTCGGGGCGCGCCCGCTACGCCGGCATCTCGTCGTACTCGGCGCGGCGCACGCGCGAGGCCCTGCGGGTCGCGGCCGACGTCGGGGTCGAGCTCGTCGTCACCCAGGTCTCCTACTCCATGCTCAACCGGTGGATCGAGGCGCCCGACCCGCACGACGAGGCGGGGGCCACCGTGCTCGACGTCGCGGGCGACGAAGGGCTCGGCGTCGTCGCGTTCTCCCCGCTCGCCCAGGGCATGCTCACGGACCGCTACCTCCACGGGGTCCCGGACGGCTCGCGCGCGGCGCGCGGGGGGCCGCTGCGCCCGGCGTTCCTCGCGGAGGAGAACCTCGACCGCGTGCGCCACCTGGACGAGCTCGCGCGCGCCCACGGGCGGACGCTCGCGTCCACGGCGATCCGCTGGGCGCTGCGCGACCAGCGCGTCACGTCGGTCCTGCTCGGCGCGAGCTCGACGCGCCAGCTCGACGACAACCTCGCGGCCCTCGACGCCCCCGACCTCTCCCCGGAGGAGCTCGCCGCCGTCGACGACCTCCCCGTGGACACGGGCATCAACATCTGGGCGTCGCGGTCCAGCGACCTGTAGCGCCGCGGCCGCGCGCAGCCGTGTCCGGCTGTGCGGACCGAACCTCGGACCGGAGGCGCGAGGCGCGGGACCGTCGCGTGACTGTCAGGGCTGGGGTGCAGCCTCGCGGTCGGTCGCGACGTCGTCGGTGGCCTCGGCCGCCGCACGGCCCGCCGCCGCCTCGCGCTCCTCCCGGTCGACGCGCAGCGACGTGATGGCGCTCTCGAAGTCCTCGAGCGAGTCGAACGCCTGGTAGACGCTCGCGAAGCGCAGGTAGGCGACCTCGTCGAGCTCACGCAGCGGCCCGAGGATCGCGAGACCGATCTCGTAGGCGTCGAGCTCGGCGCTCCCGCTCGCGCGGATGGTCTCCTCGACGCGCTGCGCGAGGACGGCGAGGTCGTCCTCGTTCACCGGGCGCCCCTGGCAGGCCTTGCGGACGCCGTTGACGATCTTCTCGCGCGAGAAGGGCTCGGTCACGCCGGACCGCTTGACCACGGACAGGCTGGCGGTCTCGATCGTGGTGAAGCGACGGTTGCACTCCGGGCACTGGCGTCGCCGGCGGATGGAGGCACCGTCGTCGGACGTGCGGGAGTCGACGACGCGGGAGTCCGCGTGACGGCAGAACGGGCAGTGCATGGCGGGCTCCTCCGCGGGTCGCGCCGACAGGTCGGCGCGACGAACGTATGTCGTCGCGGGCGCGCGGTGCAACACGCCGACGACGCGCCCGGCCCTGGGCAGCAGAACGGGGGCGGTCGAAGTCGACCGCCCCCGTCGGGACGCCCCCGTCCCCATCTCGCGCGCGACTCGCCTCGCGCGCGGCGACGTGCACAGGAGTCGCGGTGGTCCGCACACTCCTCGCCTCGTCCGCCCAGCCCCCCAGCCGGCGTGTGAGGTGACACTAACTTAGGCGCCTAAGGCGCTGGCGCAACCCTCGGCCGCAACCTGTCGCACGTCGGCGCCGTGTGCTGCGTCACAGGACCGGGAGTGCGCTCGCGCGCTGCGTCACCGCTCGGCGACCGGGAGCAGGATGGTCTGGCCGGCCTGCACGCCGGACGAGGACAGGCCGTTCAGCTCCACGAGCCCGCTGACCACCTCACGGAGGTCTTCCCCCGGGGTCGCGACGCCCTGGGCGAGCTCCCACAGCGTCTCCCCCGCGCTCACGACGTGGACGCGGACCTCGACCGGCTCCCCGGGCCCGCTCGCGACGGCCAGCCCGACCCGCGCCGCGAGGACGAGCACGACGGCCACGAGGAGCACGAGGACCGCACGGCCGCGTCGCGTGAGCCGCAGCGGAGCCTCCGGGCGGGCGCCTCGCTCCGCTGCGCCGCCCCGCCCGAGCGCGGACGGCGCTGCCGTCGCCATCGCCACCGTGTCCATGTCCCCTCCGTCCCGGCCCGCGAGCCCGATCGCCTTCCCCGGTCGATCGGACCCGCGCGCCCGCCTCATCTCCGCGCCGACCCGTTGCGGTCGAACACCTGTACGTAGAACATCTGTACGAAGGTCTATCACGAACGGCCGACAGAGTCGAGACATGCTCGAACAGGTGTTTGATTCGTGTCGCATCCTCCCCTAGCCTGGGGTGAGGTCGGTTCGCCGGACATGTCCGCTCGGACCCGGAGGGGCGACCGAGGTCCCGGGGCGCACGCCCCGGGGAGGGGAGGCCGCAGGCCCGGTTGGCGCCGGCGGCACGCGACGGACGAGGGCGGAGCGACCATGGCGGGACGAGGCACGGACAGGGCACGGGGGCTCGCCGAGGTGCGCGAGCTGCCGGACGGGTCGGCAGGGGGTGACGGGCTCACCCCGCGCCAGCGGCTCGTGCTCGAGACCATCCGCGCGTGCGTCGAGCAGCGCGGCTACCCGCCGAGCATGCGCGAGATCGGCGAGGCCGTCGGGCTCACGAGCCCGTCCTCCGTCAAGCACCAGCTCACCACGCTCGAGCGCAAGGGGTTCCTGCGGCGCGACCCGAACCGTCCGCGCGCCATCGAGGTTGTCCAGCCCGACGACGCCCGCCGCGCCACCCCGCTCGCGCCGGCCGGGACGGCCCCCGAGCCCGCGTACGACGAGGCCCACCCCGCGCCGTCGTACGTCCCCGTCGTCGGCCGCATCGCCGCCGGTGGCCCCATCCTCGCGGAGCAGGTCGTGGAGGACGTCTTCCCGCTGCCGCGCCAGCTCGTGGGCGAGGGAGAGCTCTTCCTCCTGCGCGTCCAGGGCGACTCAATGATCGACGCCGCGATCTGCGACGGCGACTGGGTCGTCGTGCGGCGCCAGCCGGTCGCGGAGAACGGCGAGATCGTAGCCGCCATGATCGACGGCGAGGCCACCGTGAAGAGCCTGCGGCGCGCCGACGGCCACGTGTGGCTCATGCCGCACAACGCCGCGTACGACCCGATCCCCGGCGACGACGCCCAGGTGCTAGGGCGCGTCGTCTCCGTCCTGCGCAGCCTCTGAACGGTCTCCGAGCGGCTCCGGGCGCCCCTCCTGGCAGGCTCGGGACACCACGAGAGCCGGGCGGTCCCTCGACCGCCCGGCTCTCGTCGTGCCGGGCCCGACGGGCCCGTGGCTCAGAGCCCGAAGCGTCGCGCGACCGCGCGCAGCGACTCCGCGGACGAGCGCAGGCCTGCGAGCTCGTCGTCCGCCAGCGGGACCTCGACGCGCTCCGTCGCGCCCCGGCGGTCGACGAGCGTCGGGAGCGACAGGCAGACGTCCTCGAGCCCGTAGATGCCGTCGAGGAGCGTCGACACGGGCAGCACCCGGTGCTCGTCGGCGAGCACCGCCTCGATGATCCGGGTGCCCGCGAGCCCGACCGCGTAGTTGGTCGCGCCCTTGCCCTCGATGATCCGGTAGGCCGACTGCACGACCTCGCGCGCGATCTCGTCGCGCACGTCGCCCGTGAGCGGTCCCCGACCGCCGATGCCCTGCCACTCGAGCAGCGGCGCGCCGCCGATCGTCGCGGAGCTCCAGAGCGGGATCTCGCTGTCGCCGTGCTCCCCCGCGATGTACGCGTGCACGTTCTGCACCGCGACGCCGCAGTGCTGCGCCACGAGGAACCGCAGCCGCGAGGAGTCGAGCACGGTGCCGCTGCCGAAGAGCTGCGTCGGGGGCAGCCCCGAGAACTTGAGCGCCGCGTACGTGACGATGTCGACGGGGTTGGTCACCATGACGTAGACGGCGTCCGGGGCCACCTCCACGAGGCCCGGCAGGATAGTCCGCATGAGCCCGATCGTGCCCTCGGCGAGGTCGAGGCGCGTCTGACCCGGCTTCTGCTTGGCGCCGGCCGTGACCACGACGACGTCGGCCCCCGCGCACACCGCGACGTCGTCGGACCCCTCGACGCGCGCCATGGGCATGAACTGGATGCCGTGCTGGAGGTCGAGGACCTCGGCCTCGACCTTCGCGCGGTTGACGTCGAGGAGCGCCACCGTGCGCGCCGCACCGCGCATGAGCGCGGCGTAGGCCAGCGTCGAGCCGACGGCACCGGCGCCGACGATCGCGAGCTTCGTCGTCCGCGCTCCCCCTCCCGGACCGCCCGTGGTCGCGTCGCCGGTGCCCTGCGGTGACGTGCTCGTCATGTCGCCTCCGTGAAGTCGCTGGAAAGGGCTCAGCCTAGGGCCGCGAGGCGGCGGAGCGCAGCGGTGGCCACGTCGCGGTCGGTCGTCTGCCAGAACCCCGGCATGGACCGCGTGAGGAACGACCCGTAGCGCGCCGTCACGAGCCGTGGGTCCAGGACCGCGACGACCCCGCGATCGGCCGTGGACCGTACTAGCCGCCCGGCACCCTGCGCGAGCAGGAGGGCCGCGTGCGTCGCGGAGACCTGCATGAACCCGTTGCCGCCCGCGGCCTCGACGGCGCGAGCCCGCGCCGACTTCACCGGGTCGTCCGGGCGCGGGAACGGGATGCGGTCGATGAGCACGAGCTGGCACGACGGCCCGGGCACGTCCACGCCCTGCCACAGCGAGAGCGTGCCGAACAGGCACGTCGCCGGGTCCTCGGCGAACTCCCGCACGAGCGTCGGCAGCTGGTCGTCGCCCTGGCACAGGACCGGCACGTCCAGCCGCTCGCGCATCGCCTCGGCCGCGGCCACCGCGGCGCGCCGCGAGGAGAACAGGCCGAGGGTCCGACCACCGGCGGCCTCGACGAGCGCCGCGATCTCGTCGAGCTGGTGCTCGGTCGACGCCTCGCGGCCGGGCGTCGGCAGGCGCTTCGCGACGTAGAGGATGCCCTGACGCGGGTAGTCGAACGGGCTCCCGACGTCGAGCCCGCGCCAGCGCGGCGCGTCGCCGTCGCCCGCGTCCGCGGCTCCGCCCGTCGCCGCGGGGCCGAGCCCGAAGGTGCGCGCGACGGCGTCGAAGCTCCCGCCGAGCGCGAGCGTCGCGGACGTGAAGACGCCGGTGCGCTCCGCCAGCAGGTGGGTGCGGATGAGGCCCGCCACACCGAGCGGGGCGGCGTGCAGGCGGCTCGCGCCGTCGCCGAAGCGGTCGCCGGACCAGCCGCCCTCCCCCGGCCGCGAGCACCACAGCACGTCGTGGCCCGTGGGGTCGGCCGCCATGCGCTCGGCGACCTCGAAGAGCTGCAGCATCGTCGACTGCGCCATCTTCAGGCCCGTGTCCGGCTGGGCCGGCTTGGTCACGCCGGTCTCGGGCTTGAGCGTGGAGAGCACCTCGCGCGCGGCGTCCCGCACCGCCGCGACGGCGGAGCGCGCGGCGTCGGGCAGGCCGTCGGGGAAGCGCTCGGCGGGCAGCGACCCGACGACCGTGCCGAACGCCGCGGACGCGGCGTCGAGCGCGTCCGTCGTGACCCCGCCGTGGCGGCGCGCGAGGCGCGCCGCGCTCTCGATCGCCGGGACCGACAGGTCCACCGTCGCGGCGGCCGTGACGCGGTCCGCGAGCTCGTGCGCCTCGTCGACGACCAGGACGTCGTGCTCGGGCAGCACCCCGGGCGACCCCATGGCCGCGATGCCGAGCATCGCGTGGTTCGTCACGACGACGTCGGCCTCGCGCGCCGCGGCGCGCGCCCTCTCGGGAAAGCACTCGGCGAGCAGCGGGCAGCGCTGGCCCAGGCACTCGAGCGCCGTGACGGAGACCTGCCGCCACGCCTTGTCGCTCACGCCGGGGACGAGGTCGTCCCGGTCGCCCGTGGGCGTCTCGTCGGCCCACTCCCGCAGACGCACGACCTGCTCGCCGAGGGCCGCCATGCTCGTCCCGCCGCGCGCGGCAGGGTGGTCGGCGGCGCCCGCCGCCTCGCCGGGGAGGTCGAAGAGCGTGGGCTCGTCCGCGGGGTAGCCGCCCGCGATCTTGTGCACGCACAGGTAGTTGTGCCAGCCCTTGAGGAGCGCGATCGACGCGGGCCGCGGGAGGCGGTCGGCGACGGCGTCGGCCACGAGCGGGAGGTCCCGCGTGATGACCTGGCGCTGGAGGGCGAGGGTCGCCGTCGAGACGACGACGCGCTCGTCGGTCGCGACCGCGTGACGCACGGCCGGCACGAGGTACCCGAGCGACTTCCCCGTCCCGGTCCCGGCCTGGACCACGAGGTGCTCGGAGCCCTCGATGGCGTCCGTGACGGCACGCGCCATGGTCCGCTGGCCGTCGCGCCGCGCGCCGCCCAGGCGCGTGACCGCGAGGTCGAGGAGCTCCTCGACGGCGGGCACGTCACCGGCCGCCTGCCCGGGCGCCTCCGTGTCCGGACGGTCGGGCACGGGAGCGGTACGGGTGGAGGGGGGCACCTGCCGATTCTACGGTCGGGCACCCACGCGGCGGGGGCCCTGTGGACCGGCCCGGGACCGGCCCGGGACGCACGCGACCCCGCGCAGCCGTGGCCGCGCGGGGTCGTGCGTGGGGCCGACGCCGGGTCCAGCGGGCGGGCCCGCCGCGCCGCCGGGAGGCCCGGGGGGGGCGGCTCAGCTCCCGGCGGAGGCGCCCACGAGCTCCGTCGCGAGGGCCTGGGCGACACGGCCGCGCAGGAGCGTGCCCTCGGGCGTGTGCTCCTCGTGGTCGATCTCGCCCTCGGTGTGCACGCGGTGCACGAGGTCGCCTCGGTGGTACGGCACGACGACGTCGATCTCGACGTCCGGGCGCGGGAGCTCGTGCGCGATGAGCTCGCGCAGGTGCTCGATCCCCTCGCCCGTGTGCGCCGACACGACGACCGTGCGGCGCTCGCGCAGCCGGATGCGCGCGATCGTCTCCGGGTCGGCGAGGTCCGCCTTGTTGAGCACGATCACCTCGGGCACGTCCTCCACGCCCGGGATGTCGGCCAGGACGTGGCGCACCGCCGCGATCTGGCCCTCCGGGTCCGGGTGCGACGCGTCCACCACGTGCAGCAGCAGGTCGGCGTCGCCGACCTCCTCGAGCGTCGAGCGGAACGCCTCGACGAGCTGGTGCGGCAGCGCGCGCACGAACCCGACGGTGTCGGCGAGCGTGTAGACCCGGCCGTCCTCGGTGCGCGTGCGGCGCACCGTGGGGTCGAGCGTCGCGAACAGCGCGTTCTCGACGAGCACGCCCGCGCCGGTGATGGCGTTGAGCAGGCTCGACTTGCCCGCGTTCGTGTAGCCCGCGATCGCGACGGACGGCACGGCGTGCCGCTTGCGCGACGCGCGCTTCGTCTCGCGCCCCGGGGCCATCGCCTGGATCTCGCGGCGCAGCTTGGCCATGCGGTTGCGGATGCGCCGGCGGTCCAGCTCGATCTTCGTCTCACCGGGACCGCGCGACCCCATGCCCGCGCCGGCGCCGCCGACCTGGCCACCGGCCTGGCGGGACATCGACTCGCCCCAGCCGCGCAGGCGCGGGAGGAGGTACTCGAGCTGGGCGAGCTCGACCTGCGCCTTGCCCTCCCGCGACTTGGCGTGCTGGGCGAAGATGTCGAGGATCAGCGCGGTCCGGTCGATGACCTTGACCTTGACGATGTCCTCGAGCGCGCGCCGCTGGGAGGGCGCGAGCTCGCCGTCGATCACGACCGTGTCCGCACCGCTGGCGGCGACGACGTCGGCGAGCTGCGCGGCCTTGCCGGAGCCCAGGTACGTGCCGGGGTCAGGCTTCGCGCGGCGCTGGATCACGCCGTCGAGCACCTGCGAGCCCGCGGTCTCCGCGAGGGCGGCGAGCTCGCGCAGCGAGATCTCGGCCTCCTCGGCGGACGTGGGCGCGCCGTCCTCGCGCGGGTCGGAGCCGGGGCTCCAGAGCCCGACGAGCACGACCTTCTCGAGGCGCAGCTGCCGGTACTCGACCTCGGTGACGTCCTCGAGCTCGGTCGACAGGCCGACGACGCGGCGCAGCGCGCTGCGCTCCTCGAGCTCGAGCTGCTCGCCGTCGTGCTCCGTGTGGACCGTGCCGCCCTCGGCGCGTGCCGTCCCGGCCCGAGCGAGCACCCGCGCCACGACGTCGCTCGCGATGTCCCGCGTCGCGCCGGTCGGCTCGTCCTGAGCCGAGGTGGGGTTCGGAGTGTTCGCAGGGGTTGGGCTCATGTGCCGCCTTCCGTCGGTGGTGGGCGCTCGTGCGTCCGGGTGTGACAACAAGCGTGGCACGCGAAATCGTCCCGAGGCCAGTGGTTAAGCCCCCGACGGGCGGCCCGGTGCGCCGTACCGCCTCCTGACATGGGCGCGCCCGCGTAGGATCGGCCGACGTGACCGAGGACCAGGACCCCGCCGTCGACGCCGCGCCCGACGGCGCGGCGGACCACTACTTCACCGCCCGGCCCGCGTCCGCCGCCGAGCGCCGCACGATCTCCGTGCGGCTCGCGGGCCGCGACGTCGAGGTCGAGGTCGCCTCGGGCGTCTTCTCCCCCGGCCGGCTGGACCTCGGCACGCAGGTGCTCCTGCGCACCACCCCGCCGCTCGACGACGTCCTCGCGGCCCGGCCCGACGACGGACCCGCCCACGTCCTCGACCTCGGCTGCGGCTGGGGCCCGGTCGCCCTGACGATGGCCCTGGAGGCGCCGGAGGCGACCGTGTGGGCCGTCGACGTCAACGAGCGCGCGCTCGACCTCGTGCGCCGCAACGCGCAGCGTCTCGGGCTGGACAACGTCCGGGCCGTCCTCCCGGACGACGTGCCCGACGACGTCGCGCTCGCCGCGCTGTGGTCGAACCCGCCGATCCGGGTCGGCAAGGACGTCCTGCACGGGATGCTCCTGCACTGGCTGCCCCGGCTCGCGCCGGGCGCGAGCGCGCACCTCGTGGTGCAGCGCAACCTGGGCTCGGACTCGCTCCAGCGCTGGCTCGCCGAGGCGCTGCCCCCGCTCCTGCCGGGCGCGGTCGTCGAGCGCGCCGCGAGCGCGAAGGGGTTCCGCGTCCTCGAGGTCGTCGCGCCCCGCTGAGCCGGCGGTCAGACCGGCGCGCGGTCGCCCTCGGACGCCGCCGCGACCGGCTCGGCGGGCTGGGCGGTCACGAGGCCGTCCGCGCCCTGGTGCGCGTCGTCCTCCGGCGGGACCGGCGTCCCCGGGACGAGCGCGGCGAGGTCGATCTCCCCCGCGTGGACGAGCACCGCGGGACCGGCGAGCTCGACGCGGCCGCCCGGGAGCGCCCGCACGCGCACCGTGCCGCCCGGGACGTCGACGAGGTAGGTGTCCGGCGCGTCGGGACCGCCCCACACGCGGACCGCGAGCGCCGCCGCGCACGCGCCCGTGCCGCACGACGGCGTCTCCCCGACGCCGCGCTCGTGCACGCGCATGCGCACGTGCCCGACGACGGTGCCGTCGTCCGCGGTCGTCTCGCCGAGGGGCACCACGAGCTCGACGTTCGTCCCGTGGGACGGGTGCGGCTCGACGACGGGCGCCTCGGTGAGGTCGGCGCGCTCGAGCACGTCCTCGCGCGCGACGGCGAGGACGGTGTGAGGGTTGCCGAGGTCGACGCTGAGCGCCGGGCGCGGGACCTCCCAGCCCCGCACGACGACTGTCGCGTCGTAGCCGTCCTGGAGCGCGGGGCGCCCGCCGGGGAGGAACCACGGGCCCATGTCGACGGCGAACCAGCCGTCGTCCTCCTTGCGCACGCGCTTGACGCCCGCGCGGGTGCCGACCGGGACCTCGGTGCCGCCCGCGAAGCTCACGAGCCCGAGGCGCTCGGCGAAGGCCGCGAAGACGCGGACCCCGTTGCCGCACATCTCGGCGACCGAGCCGTCGGCGTTGCGGTAGTCCATGAACCAGATGGCGTGCGGGTCCTCCGCGAGCACGTCGCGCGACTCCGGGACGAGCGCGGTCGGCACGAGGCGGATGACGCCGTCCCCCCCGACGCCGCCGCGGCGGTCGGCGAGGGCGCGCACGAGCTCGGGCGTGAGGTCGAGCTCGCCCTTCGTGTCGGCGAGGAGCACGAAGTCGTTGCGGGTCCCGTGGCCCTTGGTGAAGCGGGTGCGCGTCATGAGCCCAGACTACGGCGCACGGGCGCGCCGCTGTCCGCCTCGTCCGGCCCGACGGCGGTGCCCGGCACGGTCGCGGACTCGTGCCCGTCCGTGCCCTGCGCGGCAGCGCGCTCGTCCGCCGCGGCGACGAGCGCGAGAGCGTCCTCGACGCGCGTCGGCGACTGCGCGTCGAGCCACCCGACGCGCGGGTCCCGGCCGAACCAGCCCATCTGCTTGCGCGCGAGGCGCCGCGTGTTCGCGGTGACGGCCTCGCGCGCGGCGTCCTGCGTGGTCTCGCCGTGGAGCGCGGCGAGCACCTCCGCATAGCCGACGGCGCGCTGGGCCGTGCGGCCCATGCCGTGCGCCTCGACGCGGCGCACCTCGGCCACGAGGCCCTGCTCCCACATCCGCTCGACGCGGCCGGCGACCCGCGCGTCGAGCACGGCCCGGTCGCAGTCGAGGCCGATCTGCACGGTCGGGCGGACGTAGACCTGGCGCGGGAGGTTCGCCGTGAACGGCTCGCCGGTGAGCTCCATGACCTCGAGCGCCCGGACGAGCCGGCGGGTGTTGGCCGGGCCGATGCTCGCGGCGGCCGCGGGGTCGCGCCGGAGGAGCTCGTCGTGCAGCGCGCGCGGGCCCTGCTCCTCGGCGCGCGCCTCGAGCGCCGCCCGCACGGCGGGGTCCGTGCCCGGGAACCGCATGTCGTCGAGGAGGGCGCGGACGTACAGCCCGCTGCCGCCCACGACGACGGCGCGCGCCCCCCGGGCGGCGATCTCGTCGAGCACGCGGCGGGCCTCGGTCTGGTACCGGGCCACGGACGCGTCCTCGGCGGGGTCGAGCACGTCGAGGAGATGGTGGCGCACACCGCGGCGCTCGGCGACGGGGACCTTCGCGGTCCCGACGTCCATGCCGCGGTAGAGCTGGTAGGCGTCGGCGTTGACGATCTCCGTCGGCGCCCCGGGGACGGACAGGCGCTCGGCGAGGTCGAGGGCGAGGTCGGACTTCCCCGTGGCCGTCGGGCCGACGACGGCGACGACGACGCCTGGGCCTGCGGGGTCGTGCTCGGTCTTCACCCGCGCAACGGTACCGTCCGGGCGGCCGGCGGCCCGAGGCGTGTGGGCGAGGATGCGTAGGGTGTCCGGTGGTCGGTCCGCCAGCGCGCACCGACGCGTACGACCTCAGCACGACGACCTCGCACGACCTCTCAGACGACAAGGACTCGAGAACATGGGTTTCTTCACCAAGCCGGACGCCGCACCGACGAGCCAGAACGCGCCGCTGACGCGCGAGCGCGTCGAGGCGTTCCTCACGAGCCGCGAGTGGCGGTACTTCGTCGACTCGGACGGGGACCTGGGCGGCAACTGGGACGGCAAGGTGTTCTTCTTCTTCCTCATGGGTGAGAAGCAGGAGATCCTGCAGGTCCGCGGCCGGTGGAACCGGACGCTCCCGGCGTCGGCCGAGGCGCAGGTCGCGCTCGTCGCCAACGAGTTCAACCGCGACAAGATCTGGCCGAAGGTCTACGCGCGCGTCGAGGACGACCAGCTCGCGGTCTACACCGAGGTCGCGACGGACCTGGAGTTCGGCGTCGCGGACGACCAGCTCGGCCAGCTCATCGAGTGCGGCCTGTTCACGGGACTGCAGTTCTTCGACGCGCTCGACGCCCGCTTCCCCGACACGGCCGCGCAGACCGTGGCCGAGGGCGGCGCCGACGTCGACGCGCGGTGACCGGCACGCACGAGACCACCGCGGGCCGCAGCGCTCCGGACGGCGCCCCGGGCGAGGAGGCGACGACGGCCTTCCAGGTCGACCTGCGGGGCGTCGTCGACCTCCTGGCCCGGCACCTGTACTCGAGCCCGCGCGTCTACCTGCGCGAGCTGCTGCAGAACGGCGTCGACGCGATCACCGCGCGCGCCGGGCTCGAGGGACCGCAGGCGCCGGCGCGGATCCTGCTCCGTCCGCTGCCCGACGGCGGCCTGGAGGTGCACGACTCGGGCGTCGGCCTGACGCGGGACGAGGCGCACGAGCTGCTCGCGACCATCGGGCGCAGCTCCAAGCGCGACGTCGAGCTCGGGACGGGTCGCGAGGAGTTCCTCGGCCAGTTCGGCATCGGGCTCCTGTCCGCGTTCATGGTCGCCGACGAGATCGAGCTCGTCTCGCGCTCCGCGCGCCGCACGACGGCGGGCGACGCGCCCGTCCCCGTGCGCTGGCGCGGCCGCGCCGACGGCCGGTACGAGCTCGTCGAGCTCGCGCCGGACGACCCGGCGGCGCCCGTCGAGCCCGGGAGCGTCGTCCGGCTGCACTCGCGGCGGGACACCGAGCACTGGCTGGCCCCGGAGTCCGTGGTCGCGCTCGCCCAGGACTTCGGCTCGCTCCTGCCGGTCGAGCTGCTCGTCGAGACGCGTCTCGAGGGCGGCCCCGGCGAGGACCGTGCTGGCGGCGCGGGCACCGACTCTCCGGTCGCGGTGCGCCGGCTCAGCGGGGAGGACCTGCCGTGGCGCGCTGCGCACCCGACGCCCGCGGCCCGCGACGCCGCGCTCGCCGGCTACGCCGAGCGCACGCTCGGCTTCACCCCGCTCGCACGGATCGACCTCGACCTGCCGCTCGCCGGCCTGACGGGCGTCGCGTACGTGCTCCCGGCCGCGGTCGCGCCGACCACGACGTCGCGGCACCGGGTCTACCTCAAGCGCATGCTCCTGGGCAGCGCGGTCGACGACCTGCTGCCCCCGTGGGCGTTCTTCGTGCGGTGCGTCCTCGACGCGTCCGTGCTGCGCCCGACGGCGTCGCGCGAGGGGCTGTACGAGGACGAGGTCCTGCTCGCGACCCGCGACGCGCTCGGGGCGCAGGTGCGCCGGTGGCTGCTGGAGACGCTCGCGACGGACTCGGTCCTCGCGCGGCGCTTCCTCGAGACCCACCACCTCGCCGTGCGCGCGCTCGCGCTCACCGACGACGAGATGCTCGACGTCGCCGCGCGCGTGCTGCCCTTCGAGACGACGGCCGGGTCCACGACGCTGGCGGACCTCGCGACGGACCACCCCGACGGGCGCCTGCTGTACACGGCGAGCGTCGAGGAGTTCCGGCGCATCGCGCCCGTCGCGGCGGCGCAGGGGCTCGCGGTCGTCAACGGCGGCTACGTCTACGACGCCGACCTGCTCGAGCGCGTCGCGGCGCGGTTCCCGCAGTGGCGGCTGTCGCCCGTCTCGGCCGCGGACGTCGCGCACGTCCTCACGGAGGTCGAGCCGCTGCGCGAGCTCGAGGTCGCCGACGCGCTCGCGTCGCTCGACGCCGCGCTCGCCGAGCAGGACTGCGACGTCGTGCTGCGCCGGTACGAGCCCGACGCCCTCCCGGCCATGCTCCTGCACGACCGCGAGGGCGACCACGCGCGCGAGGCCGCTCGCGTCGCGGAGACGGACGACCTGTGGGGCGAGATCCTCGCGGGCCTCAGCGCCCCGGCCCGCCCCCGCCGCCTGGTCCTCAACGACGCCAACGCCACGGTGCGCGACCTGCTCGCGAGCCCCGACGCGCAGGTGCGCGCCGCGGGTGCCCGCTCCCTCTACGTCACGGCGGTGCTCGCGTCCGGCAAGGCGCTCCAGCCCGTCGAGGCGACCCTCATGAACGACTCCCTGTCGCTCCTGCTCGCCCGCGCCCTCGCGGCGGGGCAGGAACCCGCCACGGAACCCGACCCCCCTGCCGACGAGGAGAACCGATGACCCGGTCCGTGGACCAGGTGAACGCCGCCCTGTACGACGTCCGCCGCATGCCCTACGGACTCGCGCGCTCCACGGCCGCCGCCGCCGAGCTCGAGCGCGTCGAGGCCGAGGGCCCCGACGCCGCGCGCGCCTACGCGCTGTTCGTCCTCGTCGAGTCGTACGTGTGGGGCGGCGAGGTGACCAAGGCGTACCTGCCGTTCACCAAGATGCTGCGCTGGTGGGACGAGCACCCCGAGCACTTCGACGCCGAGGACACGCACTCGCTGTTCTGGTCGTTCAAGTGGATGGTCGGGCACCTCATGGAGTTCCCCGACGTCCCCGCCGCGCAGATCGAGCGCACGCTCGACGACATGGCGCGCCGGTACGCGCTCGCGGGCAACGGCACGAACGCCGTCGCCCTGGAGCGCTTCGAGTGGGCGCGCGAGCGTGGCGGCGCGGACGTCGAGGACGCGTACCGCGCGTGGGTCGCGACCCCGCGCGACGACTACTCGCAGTGCGAGGCGTGCGAGCCGGGCGACCGCGCGGCGTACCTCTTCGAGACGGGCCGGCACGACGAGGGCATCCGGCTGCTCGAGGGCGTGCTCCAGGGATCGCCGTCGTGCGCCACCGAGCCGGGCGACATGCTGTCCCACCTCCAGCTCGCGTACGTGGAGGTCGGCGACGCCGAGGCGGCGGCTCGGACGCACCGCCGCGGGCTGCGCCACCTCGACACCGGGGTGACGATGACGGGCCCGAAGGGTCGTCACGTGGAGTTCCTCGCCCGGACGGGCAACGCGTCGCGCGCGCTGCGCCTGCTCGTGGAGCACCAGGCGTTCCTCACGGAGGCGGACTCGCCGGGCGACCGGCTCGGCTTCCTCACGAGCGTGAGCGTCGCGACGGGCGTCCTGCGGGCCGACCACGGCGACACCGCGCTCGCGCTGCGCGACGTGCCCGCCACGACGCTCGCCGAGCTCGACGCGTGGGTGCGCGGCGAGGCGGCCGCCCTCGCGCAGTCCTTCGACGCGCGCAACGGCACGACGGCGGCGTCCGAACGGCTGCGCGCGGCGTGGGAGCGGGGCGCGCGCACACTCCCCGTCGACCTGGCGGTGCTCTCCCTGGACGCCCCGCCTGCGTCGCCACGGCCCGTCGCCGTGGCCGAGGGCGCGACGAGCGGTCCGTCGGACCTCCCCGCCGGGCTCGCGCCGGAGGAGTCCGCGGTCACCGGCGGAGCCCCGGCGGAGGGCACCGACGAGCCCACCGACGCCGACGGCCTGCTCGCGCTCGCCGACGACGTCGCGGGTGACGACCCGGTCCGGGCGGCACGCCTCCTGCGTCGCGCGTCGTCGCACCTGGAGAGCTCCGGCCACCTCGACCGCGCCGGCTTCGCGCTCGCCGAGGCGGCGCAGCTCGCCGCGCTCGAGGGCGACGACGAGGGCGCCGCGCCCGCGTTCCTGCACGCGCTCGCGCTCCTGCGGGCCGGCGGTGTCGCTCCCCGGTTCGTCGGGCAGGTCGTGCGCGCCTACGCGCGGCTCGAGGCCGGGCGGGGCGACGTGACCGCCGCCCTGGCCCAGGTCGAGCGCACGCTCGACGACCTGTCCGCAGCGGGCGAGGGCAGCGACGTCGCACCGGCGCCGCGGGCCGCCGAGCTCGTCGAGCGCGACGCGGCGGCCGACGCGCGCGAGCGTCGCGACCTCGACGACACGCGTGCCCGCCTCCTCGCGACCGCGGGCGACCTCGACGCGGCGGCGACGCTCGCGGAGTCGGTCGCCGAGGAGTTCGCCCGTGCGGGGGACGTCCGCGACGCGGCGCACGCCTTCTGGCTCGCGGGGCGCTCGCGCTGCGCGGCGGGGAAGGACACGGACGCGGTGGAGCTGCTCGAGTCGGCCATGGAGGGCTTCGCGATCGTCCACGACGCGGAGTCGCGCGCGATGGTCGGCAACGAGATGGTCGCGGCGCTGCGCCGCCTCGGGCGCGACGACGAGGCGGCCGCCGTCGGGACGGGCCTCAGCGGCTGACGACGGGCCCCGCCGGGCGGGCGGCGGCTGCGGGGGCGCGGACCTCGTACCGCCGGACCGCCACGGCGGGGTCCGGCTCGTCGGCCGTCGCGACCGGCGCGGCCTGGGCGCCCGCCGCGGCGACAAACCCGTCGAGCAGGGCCTGCGGCAGGGGCGCACGCGGGTCGTGCACGACGACGAGCCGCGCCCCCTCCCGGGCGATCTCCGCACCGAGCTCTCGGGCGGCGTCCAGGGCGGTCTCCGTCGCCGCACCCGCCTCCGTGCTCGTCCCCGAGCTCGTCTCCGTACTCGTCTCCGTGCCCGTGCCTGCCGCCGTCCGCGTCGCCGCGCCACCGAGCTCGACGACGTCGACGGGACCGGTCCAGCCCGCACCGGCGAGCGCGAGGAGCGCCACGGAGGCGGCCGTCCCGGCGACCGGCCGGTCGAGCGGTCGCGTGGCGGCCGCCCACGCGGGGTCGATCCACCGATCCGCGACACCCGCCGCGGCGAGCGACGCCCGGGCAGGGCCACGCGTTCCTTCCACGCCCGGGGCGACCACGACCACGGCCGACGCACCCGCCTCACCGGGCGGGCCCGCCACGAGGTCGGCGAGCGCCGCGAGCGCGGCATCGCGCACCGGCCCGAGGACCGAGGCGGCACCGGCCGCTCCCGGGACGAGCAGGGCGGTTCCGGGGAGCACGACGGCGCGGACGGTCACCGTCCCACCGTAGTGGTGCCCGCTCCCCCGCCGTCGCCGCGGCCTCCCGACCGGCCCGCGATGCGGCGTCCGCGGGCGCGCGCGAGTACGGTAGGGAGGTGAGGTTCTTCGGGGCGCGGGACGACGACGACCGGCGGGACGGGAATCCCGGCGGGGCGCAGGACGGGGGCCGGTCCGGCGCGGCCCGGCCGGCGGACGACCTGCAGTCGCAGGTCGAGGACCTGCTGGCACGCGAGCTGGGTCAGGTCGCGACCGACGTCCTGCGGCCTCCCACACCGCTCACGCTCTCGCGGGTCGTCGAGTGGATCACCGACAGCGGGTACAGCTACTTCGTCGACTCCGACGGCGACGTCGGCGGGCTGTGGCACGGCCGCCTGTTCTACTTCCTGCTCTTCGGCAACGACGACGAGATCCTCCAGGTGCGCGGCCAGTGGAACCGCGACCTCGCGCTCGAGCGCCTCGAGGAGATCCTCGAGTTCTGCAACGAGTGGAACGCCGACCGGATCTGGCCCAAGACCTACACGCGCGTCCGCGACAACGGGATGATCCAGGTCTTCACCGAGGTCACGGTCGACCTCGAGCACGGCGTGACGGACGACCAGCTCGACCAGCTCCTCCAGTGCGGTCTGAGCACGGGGTCGATGTTCTTCGACGCGCTCGACGAGTTCTACCCCGACCCCGCGAGGCAGGCGCCATGACGCAGGCCCGCACCAACTGGTTCACGCGGTTGTTCGGCAACCGCCGGCCCAAGGCGCCGGACTCGCTGCCCCGCGAGGAGGAGCTGCCGCGCGCGCTGTCGATGGCGCGCATCGGCGACCACCTGACGCGCCGCGGCTACCACTTCCGCGTCGACGACGACGGCGACATCACGGGTACGTGGGACGGTCACCGCTTCTGGTTCCTGCTGCTCGGGGACCGGTCGGAGATCCTCCAGGTCCGCGGCCGCTGGTCGACGACGCTCCCCGTCGAGTCGCGCCTCGTCACGCTCCAGACCGTCAACGACTGGAACCGCGAGCGCATCTGGCCCAAGGTCTACGTGCGCGAGGAGGGCGGACGGCTCGCGCTCTACGCCGAGGTCTCCGTCGACCTCGAGCACGGCGCGACCGACGACCAGCTCGCCCAGACCGTCTCGTGCGGGCTGGGTACGGCCGTGCAGCTCTTCCACGCCATCGGCGCCCAGCTCCCACCGGGGACCCTGGACGACTGACGTCCTGGCGCCGTCGTGCGCGCCCGCCGTCGGGTCCTGGACCCCGCCGTTCAGGCGCGGAGCGTCGGGAGCCCCAGGACGACCGGGCCGGACGGCGCGCCGCCGCCGTGCCCGTGGCCGTGGTCGTCGTCGCCCCCGCCCAGGCGGGCGCGCTCACGCCGCGCCCACGCGTCGCCGGAGCGGGTGCGGCGCACGGCGAACGTGCCGCCCGCGAGCGCCGAGTCCGCGATGAGGTGGTGCGGCGCCGAGCGGGTGACCTCGACGGTGACGACGTCGCCGGGACGCGGCAGGCGGACGTCGAGGTCGTCCGCGAGGCGCGGGTCGACGGACCCGGGCGTGCCGGTCCCGTCGGAGGGGGCGTCGTCGGGCGCCCCGGCCACGACGGCCGCGGGGAGCGCGAGGTGCACGAGGCGGTTGTCGGGGGCGCGACCGGTGACGCGGTGCGTCGCGCCGTCCTTGCGCCCTGCGCCCTCGCCGACGAGGACGTCGATCGTCCGGCCCACCTGGCGTGCGGACTCCTCGCCGGCGATCCGCTCCTGGAGCGCCTGGAGCCGCTCGAAGCGCTCCTGGACGACCTCCTTGGGGAGCTGGCCGTCCATCGTCGCGGCGGGCGTCCCGGGGCGCGGGGAGTACTGGAAGATGAACGCGGAGGAGAAGCGCGACGCCTCGACGACCCGCATCGTCTCCGCGAAGTCCTCCTCGGTCTCGCCGGGAAAGCCCACGATGATGTCGGTGGTGATCGCGGCATCGGGCATGACGGCCCGGACACGGTCGAGGATCCCGAGGAACCGCTCGGAGCGGTAGGAGCGGCGCATCGCGCGCAGCACCCGGTCGGAGCCCGACTGGAGCGGCATGTGGAGCTGGGGCATGACGTTCGGCGTCTCGGCCATGGCCGCGATGACGTCGTCGGTGAACGCCGCCGGGTGCGGCGACGTGAACCGCACCCGCTCGAGCCCGTCGATCGTCCCGCACGCGCGCAGGAGCTTGGCGAACGCGCCGCGGTCGCCGAACTCGACGCCGTAGCTGTTGACGTTCTGGCCGAGCAGCGTCACCTCGATGGCACCGGCCTCGACGAGCGCGCCCACCTCGGCGAGGACCTCACCCGGACGGCGGTCGCGCTCCTTGCCGCGCAGGTGCGGCACGATGCAGAACGTGCACGTGTTGTTGCAGCCGACGCTGATGGACACCCACCCCGCGTAGACGGACTCGCGCTTCGTCGGCAGCGTCGAGGGGAACACCTGCAGCGACTCGGCGATCTCGACCTGCGCCGCCTCGTTGTGCCGCGCGCGCTCGAGCAGGACGGGCAGGGCGTCGAGGTTGTGGGTGCCGAACACGACGTCGACCCAGGGGGCCTTCTCGACGATGGTGCCGCGGTCCTTCTGCGCGAGGCAGCCGCCGACGGCGATCTGCATGCCGGGTCGCGCGGCCTTCACCGAGGCGAGCTGGCCGAGGTTGCCGTACAGGCGCGTCGCGGCGTTCTCGCGCACGGCGCACGTATTGATGACGACGACGTCGGCGCGGTTCGCGGCCTCGTCCTGCGCGCTCGCACGCGTGTAGCCCGCCTGCTCGAGCATCCCCGCCATGTGCTCGGAGTCGTGGACGTTCATCTGGCACCCGAGGGTGCGCACGACGTAGGTGCGGGGGTACGCGTCGGCCGGCGCAGCGGCGGTGGCGTGCGGTGCGGGGGCGGCCGGGACGGGGGCAGGGGCGATCGTGGACATCACCGTCCAGGGTACGGCTCCGGGTGCCGTGTTACTGAACTGTTGCCCGGTTGTTGCCGGATGAGGTGGCACCGTGCAACAGAAGGGACATAGTGTCCAGGAATGGCCGACGAAACCCCTTCGCCGTCCGACGCGCAGCGCAGCGCTCAGGACGCTCAGCCCCTCCCCGCCGAGCAGGTCCTCGGTGAGCCGCTCGTCGAGCTGCGCGACGTGAACAAGCACTTCGGCGAGCTCCACGTGCTGCGCGACATCAACCTCACGGTCCGGCGCGGCGAGGTGCTCGTCGTCATCGGACCCTCCGGCTCGGGCAAGTCGACCCTGTGCCGGGCGATCAACCGGCTCGAGACGATCGACTCGGGCGAGATCCTCGTCGACGGCGAACCGCTCCCCCAGGAGGGCAAGGCGCTCGCGCGGCTGCGCTCCGACGTCGGCATGGTCTTCCAGTCCTTCAACCTCTTCGCGCACAAGACGATCCTCGACAACGTGACGCTCGGGCCCGTCAAGGTGCGGCGCGAGCGGAGCAAGGACGCGAAGGAGCGCGCCCTGGCCCTCCTCGACCGGGTCGGCGTGAAGAACCAGGCGCAGAAGATGCCGGCGCAGCTCTCGGGCGGCCAGCAGCAGCGCGTCGCCATCGCCCGGGCCCTCGCGATGAAGCCCAAGGTCATGCTGTTCGACGAGCCCACGTCGGCGCTCGACCCCGAGATGATCAACGAGGTCCTGGACGTCATGGTCTCGCTCGCCAAGGAGGGCATGACCATGATCGTCGTCACCCACGAGATGGGCTTCGCCCGGAAGGCCGCGAACCGCGTGGTCTTCATGGCGGACGGCCAGATCGTCGAGGAGGCGCACCCCGAGGAGTTCTTCACCGCGCCGAAGAGCGAGCGGGCCAAGGACTTCCTCTCCAAGATCCTCACGCACTGAGGTCCCCCGCCCTCACCACGCACCGACCACCACGGACCGGGCCGCCAGGCCCCCCACACCCGGCCGACCGACGAGGCACACCGTCGTCGGACGACCACCACTCACGAAGGGTAGGAACGATGCGCACACGACACGCAGGTGCTGCCGTGCTGGCCGCTCTCACCGCGCTCACGCTCGCAGCGTGCAGCAGCGGCGACGTCGGCGACGACAGCACGACCACGGACCCCGAGCAGTCCGCCGGAGGCAGCGGCGACGGCGGCGGCGAGACGGTCAAGATCGGCATCAAGTTCGACCAGCCCGGCCTGGGGTTCCAGGACGGGTCGACCTACACGGGGTTCGACGTCGACGTCGCCACCTACGTGGCGGGCGAGCTCGGCTACTCCCCGGATCAGATCGAGTGGGTCGAGGCACCGTCCGCGCAGCGCGAGACGATGCTCCAGACCGGTCAGGTCGACATGATCTTCGCGACGTACTCCATCACGGACACGCGCAAGGAGACCGTCGCGTTCGCCGGGCCGTACTTCGTCGCCGGGCAGGACCTGCTCGTCGCCGAGGACAACACCGACATCACCGGCCCGGAGTCGCTCGAGGGCAAGAACCTCTGCTCCGTCACGGGCTCGACGTCGGCGCAGCGCATCAAGGACGAGTACGCCGCGGGCGTGCAGCTCCTCGAGCGCCCCGGGTACGCCGAGTGCGTGACCGCGCTCACGGCCGGCCAGGTCGACGCCGTCACGACCGACGACATCATCCTCGCGGGCCTCGCGGCGCAGCCGCAGAACCAGGGCAAGGTGAAGGTGGTCGGGGCGCCGTTCTCGACCGAGCGCTACGGCGTCGGCCTGCCCCAGGACAACGACGTCTGCGAGGACGTCAACGCCGCGATCGAGAAGATGATCGAGGACGGTTCCTGGGAGGAGTTCGTCAGCAAGAACACCGAGGGCACCGGGTACACGCCGAACGCGAGCGAGAACCCGCCGACGGTCGACCCCTGCGCCTGACCTCTCTGCCGGGGAGCGGAGCGCGGCGTGCCGCGCTCCGCTCCCCGGCCTCGTCCGGTCGGTCCACGACCACGCCCTCCCGGAGGATGACCAACCGTGGGTGACTACCTCTCCCAGTTCACCGAGCTCCTCAGCACCTACGACGTGCTCGGCGCGTTCTGGGTGAACATCCAGCTGACGTTCTGGGCTGCGATCTTCTCCCTGATCCTCGGCACGGCGCTCGCGCTCATGCGGATCTCCCCCGTCTCGAGCCTGCGGTGGGCCGGCTCGACCTACGTGAACCTCCTGCGCAACACGCCGCTGACGATCATCATGACGTTCATGGTCCTCGCGGTGTGGACCCAGCTGCAGATCAGCCTCTCCCCCGACTTCCCGACGAACTTCTTCCGGTTCGCGGTCATCGGCCTGACCGTCTACCACGCCGCCTTCGTGTGCGAGGCGATCCGCTCGGGCGTCAACACGGTGCCGATCGGCCAGGCCGAGGCGGCGCGGGCGATCGGCCTCTCCTTCGCTCCCGCCGCGCGCCTCGTCATCCTCCCGCAGGCGTTCCGCGGCGCGATCGCCCCCCTCGGCAACACCCTCATCGCGCTGCTGAAGAACTCCACCGTCGCGGCCGCCGCGAGCGTCACGACGGAGACGTCGAGCCTCATGCGCACGATGATCGAGTTCAACTCGAACTACATCTACGCGATCTTCCTCACCTTCGCGATCGGCTACGTGATCCTCGTCATCCCGATCGGCCTGCTCACCACCTCGCTCTCGACCCGATTGGCGGTCCGCCGATGAGCGCCCCGCGTCAGTCCGTCCTCTTCGACGCCCCCGGGCCCCGGGCTCGGCGCGCGATCGCCGTCGGCAACGTGATCGGCGCCGTGATCGTGATCGGGATCGCCGTGCTCGTGCTGCTGGAGCTCGGACGCAAGGGCCAGCTCTCGTGGGAGCAGTGGGGTCCCGTCTTCACCGCCAACGCGTGGGAGAACTTCTTCCTGCCGGGCCTCCAGAACACGCTGCGCGCCGCCGGTTTCGCGATCGTCGGTGCCGTGATCTTCGGGCTGGTCTTCGGCTCCGGCCGGCTCTCGCACGTGCGCGCGCTGCGCTGGGCGTGCGGTGTCGTCGTCGAGTTCTTCCGCGCCGTGCCGGTGCTCCTCATGATGATCTTCTTCTGGCTCCTGCTGGGGCTGCAGAAGGTCCCGGACGCCCCGTTCCTCGCGGTCGTGATCTCCCTCGTGCTCTACAACGGCTCGGTGATCGCCGAGCTCGTCCGGTCCGGCGTCGGCAACCTGCCGAAGGGCCAGGGAGAGGCCGGCGTGGCGATCGGCCTGACGCGCGGGCAGACCCTGCGGTCGATCCAGCTCCCGCAGGCGCTCATCGCGATGCTGCCCGCGCTCGTGTCGCAGCTCGTCGTCGTGCTCAAGGACACCGCGCTCGGGCAGATCATCACGTACCCCGAGCTGCTGCGGGCCGCGCAGATCCTCGGCACGGCCTTCGGCAACACCCTGCAGACCCTCACGGTCGCCGCGGTCATCTTCATCGTCATCAACTACGCCCTGACCGCCCTGGCCCAGTGGCTCTCACGCTTCCTCAGCGGGCGCACCGCGGGCGCCACGGCTGCGGGACCGGGCATCGGCAACCCGACGGCGGTCGCGGGCGGCCCCACGGAGGACGCCCCGGCCACCTCCACCGTGCGCTGACGCACCCGTCGCCCGCCCGTGCTCGGGCGGGCGACGGGCCGCTCTGCCGTGGGGTGGGCCGCCCGTGCTCGTCCTGGCCGGTCGAGCGTCACTCCTCCGCGTCGAGCTCGCGCTGCACGATCTCGAAGGCCAGCCCGGGGCTGTACCCCTTGCGGGCGAGCGCGCCGACCGTCCGACGCACGCGCACGTCGCGGTCGAGACCGCGGGTCCTGGCGAGACGTGCTCGCGCGAGGGCCAGGGCGGCGTCCGCCTCGGAGTCGTCGTCCACCTGCTCGAGCGCGGCCGCACCGACCTCGCCGTCGATCCCCCGCCGGCGCAGCTCGGTCGAGATCGCGCGGCGGGACAGACCTCGCTCGGCGTGCCGCGTGCGGACGATCATCTCCGCGTACTGCGCATCGTCGACGAGCCCGACCTCCTCGAAGCGGTCGAGGATGGGCAGCACGACGTGCTCCGGGTAGCCCTTGCGCGCGAGCGACTGCGTGAGCTCCGCGCGACTCTTCGGTGCCGCGGTGAGGATGCGCAGGACGGTCTCGCGGGCGCGCTCGGCGAGGTCGGCGTCGCTGATCTCACCGCGCTCCACGAGCTCGTGCAGCGACGGGCGCGGGCGCCGCGCGGCCTTGCGGCCGGAGCGGCGCCCGTCGTCCTCCGCGGACGGGTCGACGGGCTCGGCGCCCTCGACCCCGTCCTGCTCGCCGATCAGAACGGCGACTTCTTCCCCTTGCCGGCCGCGGCGGTCGCCTTGGCCGGAGCGGCCACGGCGGCGTCGGCCGCGACGGTCACGCCGGCGGCCGGGTCGGCCGGTGCGTCGACCTTGGCCCCGACGCCGAGCTTCTCCTTGATCTTCTTCTCGAGCTCGTTCGCGAGGTCGGGGTTGTCGCGCAGGAACGAGCGCGCGTTCTCCTTGCCCTGCCCGAGCTGGTCGCCGCCGTAGGTGAACCACGACCCGGACTTGCGCACGAACCCGTGCTCCACGCCCATGTCGATGAGACCACCCTCGCGAGAGATGCCGACCCCGTAGAGGATGTCGAACTCGGCCTGCTTGAACGGCGGCGCCATCTTGTTCTTGACGACCT